>Ga0163111_10002050_pt1 | contig 12655 bp, 13 predicted proteins | sample CRUFie1St18metaG_FD_109645 | JGI IMG/M metagenome (GOLD analysis project Ga0163111, IMG submission 109645) | Marine microbial communities from the Costa Rica Dome - CRUD Field 142mm St18 metaG | ecosystem: Environmental > Aquatic > Marine > Oceanic > Photic zone | place: Costa Rica: the Eastern... | reverse complement strand
TAGAGGGCAGCGGCAAAAGCCGACCTCTCGTTATGGGAATCATCAATGCCACTCCTGATTCATTCCACCATACATCTCGCGATGGAGGCATAGAAAGAGCCATGCAGATGATTGAAGATGGCGCTGATTGGATCGATATCGGAGGAGAATCGACAAGACCAGGGGCCACTCCTGTCTCTATAGAAGAAGAGATTGCACGTGTTATGCCATTAGTAAGTGAAATCTCTAAGCATTGTAAAGTTTCTATTGACACCCGAAATCATGAGGTTGCTCGTGAAGCATTGGAAGCGGGCGCTTGTATGATTAACGATGTTAGTGGATTAAGAGACCCTGCAATGGTTGATTTGGTTGTCGAATCAGGTTGCGATGTTTGTATAATGCATATGCTAGGAGAACCTGGCAATATGCAGGACAATCCAGAATATGAAGATGTTAATTCTGAAGTCAATGACTATTTGATTACGAAAGCAAGAGAACTAGTTGAACTGGGCCATCCAATGGACAAAATATTCCTAGATCCCGGTATTGGTTTCGGGAAAAAACTTGAACATAACATTCAACTCCTTAGATCGACTGATAGCCTTCGCCCATATTCAGTACTGTGGGGAGTTTCAAGAAAATCGATGATTGGACAAATTTGTGATCAACCTGATACAGAGAATAGACTAGCAGGAAGCTTAGCCGTTGCTGCAAAAGGGTTCTATGAGGGAATCGATATCATAAGAGTTCATGATGTGAGAGAGCATATCGATTTATTCTCGGTGCTTGAAAAATTGGAGGAGTGAAAATGTTCCTGATTTTTGGTTCAGACTCATTAGCAATCAGACTTGCTGAATGGATTGGAGCGCGCTCAAGGGTTCGAATAATTGGATTAGCAGAACAACTTGTGCCAATGAACGATGTTGAAATTGTAGCTCTACCTACTGAAATGGAATTACATGAAATGCCTTTGCCAGAAGTAAATCCTACTGCAATCATGCTACTAGAGGAAATAATCTGTGATGATGACCCTGTTCAAGAATTGAAGAATAGGTGGCCTCATACTCCAATTCTATCAACAATTGATGTTGAAGGAGCAGAGATGATTTCTGTTGAAGATTTGACTACTTCAGCAATTCAAGATAGGCTCCGTTCAATTGACAGGAAGCAAGGTGCAAGTGAAGTTCTGCGAAGATTAAATGACGAAGAGGAATCTAAAGTATTGATTGTTTGTCACGACAATCCGGACCCAGACGCTCTGGCTAGCGCTCTAGCAATGAAGCATCTTTGTGATTCAATGGGGCACACATCAACAATCATTCATGGAGGAATGATTGAGCACCAACAGAATAGGGCAATGGTGAAATTGCTTGAGATGGATGTTCGTAAACTCATTTTGGATTGGGAAATAGAGGACTTATTGAATGAATCAGACGTGGTAGTTTGCGTCGATTTCAGCCACCCCGGGGCCAATAACATTCTACCAACTACTTGTGTCCCGCACATAGTGATCGATCACCACACAAGTGAAGTTAGGCCTGCAGGAGATGTGATTTTAGTTCGTTCAGAATTTGCTGCAACATCATCACTAATCGCCTCTATACTAATGAATTCGGGAGTCGAAATGAATTCCAAAGTTGCCACAGCGCTGGCATTTGGAATTAGAACTGATACTCTAGGATTTACACGCTCTTTCAATGCGGTGGACTTGCGAGCCCTGTCATGGCTCGGAGCATGGATAGACTGGGACTTAATGCGTTCTTTCGAAAGCCCTCCTCGCTCACAAGAAGTACTCGCAATTTTCAGGCAAGCGCTCAAAGACGCTACACTGAATGATGGATTGATGTTGGCACCAATATCAGAGATGGCAGATAGAGATGCACTATCACAGGTTGCAGATTTCTTACTGCCAACTGAAGAAGTCGAGGTTGTGGTTGCATATGGGGTCAGAATGTCGAAGGTCATTATATCAGCCAGATCTACAAAAGATAGTATTCACTTGGGCAAGATACTGAGCAAATCCTTTGCTGAAGGCAGTGCTGGTGGGCACAAAGCGTTAGCAGGTGGTCAAATTCCGTTTGAAGAGTTGAATTGTGAAAACGATGAAGATGCTATGAAATCAATCACAAAGATTCTCAAATCAGTATTGGGAGGTGAGTAAATGGGAGCGCCAATTATCAACGTCGATGAGAACTTGCGGCTCCTGGGTACTGCTCACGTAGCAACTGCTTCTGTAGAAGCAGTGAAGCAAAATATCGAGGAATGGAAACCTGATATTGTAGCAGTAGAGCTTTGTAAGAGTAGATTCGAAGCATTAACTCAAGACAGAAGGCTGGACAAAGAAGGGCTGCTGAAAGTCATCAAAGAGGGCAAAGCACCAATGGTCCTTCTACAATCCCTACTTGCTGCTGAGCAAAGAAAACTTGGGATCGACGAAGGGCAACAACCCGGTGCGGAATTGCTCGCTGCGGTCGAAGCAGCACAGGAATATGACCTCGAAGTGAAATTAGTAGACAGGGATATCCAAACTACATTACGTAGAGCATGGAAGAAAATGGGCTTCAAAGAAAAAGTTGGTCTGATGTGGGCCTTACTAGCTGAAGAAGAGGCTGATGAAGAATTAGAATTGGAAGACATGCTTGCAGATAAGGACTTACTTACATCACTTATGGAAGAGCTGAGAGAAGTCTCTCCTGGTGCCGGCGAAGTTCTAATTGATGAGAGAGATGAATTCATTGCGAGGAAAATTTCTGGGATTCGAAGCGATGGAAAGGTGCTCGCAGTTTTGGGTGCAGGACACCTAGACGGTGTTTCAAAACTTCTTGCTGAGGACGTCAAGCCAAATGAAGATAGGATCTCAGAATTGGCATTAGTTCCTAAAGGTGGAAAGGTACTGAAAACCATTTCATATGCAATTCCGATAGCTGTTTTTGCTCTTTTGGGTTGGTTTGCCTACAATGGGGATTTAGCATCAATCAAAGAAAATGGAATCTATTGGTTTGCAGGTAATTTCATTGGTGCTGCACTATTTTGCATGTTAGCAGGAGGGCACCCAGTTGCCATCCTAATTGCCGCTTTAGCATCACCAATCACTTCACTTAATCCCGCACTGGCTGCAGGATGGTTTGCAGGTTATGCTCAAATGAAAGTCAAGGAGCCTACAGGAGAGGACCTTACTGAATTCCTCAAACTAGACTCCGCTAAGCTGTTCTGGACAAACAGAGCTGGAAGAATACTGCTAGTAACTGCCCTAACAAACCTAGGTTCAATGGCTGGCGCTTGGATTTCAATGGGATTAATCGCTGCCGGGTTGTAGAAACCGGGTCAATGATAATAATACAAAGCCCAAATCAACCTCTGAGAATCTTGTTTTGGATGCTAGAAAAACAGTATTGGGTCGAATTAAAGGAGTACATTGTAGACTCTCCAAACTCGTATAAATTTCAATGTCTCATCTTCATTTTCATTGCGAACTTTTTCGGGACCAATCCCTTTTTGGAATTCGGCGATAGCAATTATTCTAGACTATTTCTCGAAATTTGGACTTGGAGTCTTTTAGGAAACATTGTATATGTTTTAACAATGACAATTTGTTTCTATATTCCAATACGAATGGCTATGGAATCTAAATCATTCATGGGATATTTCTTTTCACCTTTATTGACTCCATTCTTAGTCACACTTGGATATGCAATTAGTTGGTTTTTCGTATGCTTTAGTACCGACCCGAACATTCTCTTTAGCGATAGTGATTGGACTAAGATTGAATTTATTACCCCTATATCTTTTCAAATGGACCTCGGGGCAATGGCAATGTTGTTGTTTGGATATAATGGACTTTGGACAACTTTGGTTTATGTTTACTTAGTTATCACAGCAAATGTATTTTTGGAAATCAAGAGATAATCAGATTCTATGCACTAATCCTTATGATTCGGGCATCTAACCCAAGTGCATGAAGAGTGTTGTAGTCACCGGCGCAAATAGAGGAATTGGGCTTGAATTGGTAAAGCAGTTACTTGATTCAGGATTCAGAGTCTATGCCACTTACAGGAGCGAAATGGGTGGACTCGCGAGTCTGAGCAACCAGAATCTTAGCATTCATCAAATGGATGTTAGAGACCCTGCAGCAATTGAAGAATTATCTAATTCAATCGATGGAAAAATCGACTTGCTAATCAACAATGCAGGTGTAGCAGATGGCAGATGGCAATCAATTTCTGAGATTGATATGCAACACGCCCTTGAGGTAATTGAGATTAATTCCATAGCTCCTATTCTCATAACTCAAAAACTGCTCAATCAAATGAGCGATGATTCAACGATTGTAATGATGAGTAGTCTGATGGGCTCAATCAGTGATTGTATGAGTGGAAGGTCTTACGCTTACAGAGCTTCGAAAACAGCACTGAATATGTTTTCTATCGCAATGAAAAACGAGTTATTGGAGGCAGGAATCTCAATTTTGATTCTGCACCCAGGATGGGTAGCAACAGATATGGGAGGACCAAATGCTACGGTTTCTCCTGAGCAAAGCGTTAGTGGCATGATCGAGAGAATCGATGAACACAACCTCAGTATGAGTGGACGATATGTCCAATATGATGGCACTCCAATAGAATGGTAATCAAAGTGATTCAATGACCATGGCTATGCCTTGACCGCCACCAATACATGCAGTTGCAACTCCATACTTGCCACCACATCTCTGAAGTTCATGTGCTAGGGTAAGAACTAGTCTTGTTCCAGTAGCCGCAAGAGGGTGTCCTAATCCGACTGCCCCGCCATTTACGTTAACCTTCTCGACATCTAATCCAAGGTCTTTGACACAAGCAACAGCTTGTCCAGCAAATGCTTCGTTTATTTCCCAACGGTCGATGTCCTCGATAGTTAGCCCTGCCTTCTCTAATGCTAAGCGGCTACTTGGAACTGGACCATAGGCCATAATTGCAGGCTCGAGACCAACAATTCCCCAAGATACGATTCTAGCTAGAGGTTTGTCGCCATCTGCTTCAGCCTTTGAAGCGGATTTGATTACAACAGCAGCTGCTCCGTCAACTACACCGCTTGCATTTCCAGCAGTAACTAGACTCTCTGGTCCGAACGCTGTTCTTAGTTCAGCCAAAGATTCAGGAGTGCTTCCCAAAACAACGTGATCCTCATCCTTGTATGTTACATCGTTAACCGGTACAATTTCTTGCTCCCAGATTCCCTCAGAGATTGACTTAGCGGTTCTAGAGTGAGACTTAGCAGCGAACTCATCGGTTTCTTCTCGAGTCACGCCCTTACGCTTGCAAATTTCATCGCTAGTTTGTGCCATGAATGAACCGCACATCCCATCAAGTAGATTCGTGAAGAGATAATCTTCCATGTCCTTCTCAAGTTCAGTTCCTGCGCGTGGAGGCCTTGCCAGTTTGTAGGTGTCACGCATTCCTCTGAGGACATGCGGTGCTTGGGAAAGGTTCTCCATTCCTCCTGCAACTACTGTTTCTGCCTCATTGAGCATAATCATCTGAGCAGCGGTCACGATAGACTGAACTCCACTGCCACAAATACGAGACAGAGTTAGCATAGGCACCTCTTGAGGAATACCTGCGCCTAGACCTGCGTGGCGTGCACCAAAGATGGCTTGGTCGCAAGTTTGTAGAGCATATCCCATTACCACATGGTCAACATTCTCCGGAGAGGTGCCTGTCTTTTCTAGCGCTCCTTTGATCGCAATTTCTCCCAATTTTAGTGCGCTTACATCTTTGAGAAGGCCGCCTGGTTGGCCATCTCCACGCTTACCGCCCTGCCATTCACAAAATGGTGTTCTTGCTCCGCCTACAATCACGACATCTTCTGCCATGACCCTGCGAATGTAAACCGCCTAATCATATTCACGCTAAGCCAATAAGACCTAAACCACTCAACATCAACAAAATTGGAATGATTACGTATTCAAATCCAGACCTAGAACTTCCAAGATTTGACAACTCAGTACCTCTCTGGAGTGTGCACTTGATACCTGGTGCGTCCTCATTGCCCCATACTTCGATGATACTGTTGCCGAGTGTACCATCCAGCCCTTCTGCTTGAAGAGCTTCGGATGGCCTTGGCTTGGTTTGCCCCAGAACATAGACTGGGTTTCCTAAACGCAAGCCGTAGAGTGTCCAGCGGTGCTTCTTGACCCTAGCCCCACCCAGTAAACCTGCAACAGCAGAAGCCATAATTTGTTTACCCAGAGTTTGAGCAAACGCACCATCCCATCTCTTGAGATACTGCCCATAACTAGCTCTCTTGAATGAACCTGCATTGACTCTTATTCCACCGGTACCATCGTGTAGAATAAATGGACACCCTCCCTTGTCTGAGCGAATAGTAACCCAACTGCACTCCTCTCTAGTCCCGTTGTCAGTATTTACAGTGCGACACTGATATTGCTCGTATGTCCAATGATATCCAACCATGTTGCCTACTGACATATTCTGATTTCCGTCCACTACAACAGTTAGACAACCTTCTGCGATTGGCCTAACTTGACCGACAAGTTCGGGATTGCCTACGGGAGCAGAACGCACCAAAGATGTGGGAGTATCTAACATCTGGCTGAGCATCTTCGACCTAAAGTATCCAACAAGAGTTAGTATGAATCCAATGCCAGCAACAACCGATGGAATAATCATTCCACCTTCATATTCGTCCTTAGACATCATTGAGGCAACTGCAACCGCAATGCAAATGATTGCTGTTATTGAATAGACACTGAACAGCGTCATAGTAGCAGGAGTAGGAGTTCCAACCTTCACTGGATGCTCCGGAAGTGGGCTACCATCTCCATGCGGTCCATACCGATTTGAGTTATCCCAAGTTGTTGGCCCAGGTGCTGGAAGAATCCAATCATTTGGATCAGTTGTAGGGACATAGGATGTCTGCTGCATCCACCAGTTATCCACAGATAGGCCACTAGATTCTGCCTTAGCCTGTAGTTCAGCAGGGTCAATAGCGCCCTTGCGAATCTTGTGCAAATTTCCTTCCAAAGAACCTGGAGATGAAAATGCCAGAATCACTAGACCAACGGCAGACAGAATCAATGCCTGTGCGTCATTGATAGCACCAGCGAATCCAACTAAAGTGATCAGTAAACCGATTACCCAAATCAACCATCCAATCCAATGATAAGGGAAATTAACTTTGAAAGTACCCCCATTGAGGTCTAAGTCTTCGATATTCATCAGTACACGCAGTGGTAGAGAGATGATGAAGGTTCTCTATGACATACTGGCTGGCTTATGGTCCCAAATAGCCCAAGTTCCAGTAGCAGTAGCAATTGTACGGCCAGATTCTGTGGTGATTTTCCCCTCAAGATGAGCAACATGCTTACCTCTCTTCACGACATTGCCACTAGCTGTGATCTTCTCATCTGGCCTAGCTGCCGAAATGAATGATATGCTCAATTGAGTAGTCGCACACCACTCTTGTTTTGGAAGTATGGAAACAAGAGCTCCACCAAGTGCCATATCTAGCATCATAGTGTATAATCCACCGTGTGCAACACCTCCTTTGTTGCAATGTTTAGATTCTATAATTAGGAATACTGAGGACTTTCCAGCACCCCAATCTCCTCTTTGGATTCCAATGTCTAGTGCCATATCGGTAAGATGAGCTGGCTCAGACATTTCTACCATCAAATCACACCTACAACTTTGACTAGAATCCTTTTTCTGCGCTGACCATCGAATTCTGCGTAGTGGATTTGTTCCCAATTTCCTAGATGCAAACGTCCGTCTTTGACTGACATTGTTACTTGTTGTCCTAATAACTGGCGTTTTAGGTGTGCGTCTCCATTGTCTTCTCCAGTTCGGTGATGATGGTATTCTTCTCCATCTCTGCCATCTACTCCATAGAATGGCGCTACTCTCTCAAGCCACTTCATTATATCATGGTGCAATCCATATTCGAGATCATTGACATAGCAAGATGCAGTGATATGCATCGGATTAACTAGTACCAATCCATCACGAATACCGCTCTCTGATACTACCTTTTGCACATCACGAGTTATGCACAAAATTTCGTAACGCTTCTCAGTCTCTATCCAGAGTTCTTCGACATATGTAGCGGCTTGGCCAGTGATTAATTCTCCCATCTAAACACCGTTAACCAAATAATGATGAATTGTCTAATCCGTTGTTAGAAATCATTAATGGAATTGCAATAATTAGCCCACATATCCCATTACAAATCAAAACAAAAATGGCTCCAATTCCCATTACTGTACCTGAGTATTCATCTAAACCTTCTCTTTCTTCCGCAGATAAGTTCTCTTCTTCGGCAATATCATCAAGGATATCCGGCATCATCATGATTGCAGCCATTCCAACAATTGCGCTAATTACAATCAGGACTAGAGATAAGTGGACACCACGCTTTTGATAATTCGTCATCATAACTCCTCCAACAATAAAACCTACTGATAGCCCTATATTTACCAAAGACAAGGCAATAAAAAATCCCCCTAATTCAATAGTGTCTCCAATTCCAATCATTTCGCCGAGAATTGCGAAACCTCCCCAAATTATGACCAAAATACCTACAACTTTTGGACCAGCAGAAGGCTCTTGGATGATTATTACATTTTGAGGTAGGCCAGTGTTTGGATCGATAACGATTGTCTGAGGCACACCGGAAAGTTGGCTATCACTAGGTTGCATGATGTGACGTCATGTACAGTAGTCATTAGTAGTTACGCGAGATAACCACCCTCAATAACAGGAACCCCGTGGACGAATCATGGCCGATGTACTTCTTGTCTACAAGAAGAATTTCGAAGGGGTTCACGATGAATCCTTACAGACTGTAAAAGACGTGCTGAACTCACAATCTGACACGATAAGAGTCGACATTCGCGCTAGAGAGCAAGTTCGGCGAGCAGACTTCATTGGCAGAGATCTCGTTATTGTTCTTGGAGGAGATGGAACTCTAACCTCGATTTCTCATAATATCGATTCTAACACGCCCGTAATGGGAGTAAACTCTCATCCTCGTAGTGAAGACCCTGATGGCTCATTTGGATTCTACATGGATTGTGATGTTGAAACTTTTGAAAAAGACCTAGAAGCAGCATTGAATGGAAGTGCAATCGTCAATCGCTTACCTAGGTTACAAGCTACAATAGAAACTACAAGCGGTAACAAAATCAAAACAGATCCTGCAATGAACGATTTGCTAATTGCGAATACTCACCAGTATGCACCCTCAAAATATCACATGAGAAGAGGAGACATTGATATCAAACAAATCTCCAGTGGCCTAGTATTTTCGACATGGTTAGGACAAGGCGCTTGGTTTAATCAGATCGCCAGGGAGTCAAATTTAGGAAACGCAGAGGAGTCAGATACTCATTATTTAGTAATTGCAAGAGATATTGATTCCCAAATAACTGATGAAAGATACATGTCATGGGCAAGTGAAGCCACGGTAATAACCAGCGATATGCACAGAGGTTACGTAGTGCCTGATGGCTGGGATGAATATCAATTCAATAGAGGCGCTTCGATAACTGTTGATTTATCAGGTCCAGTTTTGCAATTACTTACATTTAGAAAAACAATGAAACAAATATTTGGTGAATGATTTGGACTTAAAGGAACACATTAGAGGAATTCCAGACTTCCCAATCCCTGGAATCCTATTCTATGATATCTCAACTTTACTTTCAAGCCCCAAAGCATGGAGTTTCGCATTAGAGGAACTCGAAAAAATCGTATCTGACTGGAAGCCAGATATTCTTGCTGGAATTGAAAGTCGAGGGTTCTTACTTGCTGCACCATTGGCTGAAAGAATGAGTTTACCGATGACAATGATTAGGAAAAAGGGCAAATTACCTGGAGATGTTGTTTCATATGAATATGAACTAGAATATGGAACTGACGTTATTGAGATTCAATCTGACGCAATTTCATCTGGACAGAAAGTTGTTATTTTGGATGATTTACTTGCAACAGGCGGAACTTTAGAGGCTTCAATACAGCTCTGTAGACAAGTTGGAGCAGAAGTTGTTGGTAGTGCAGTAATTATTGAGTTGGACTTCCTAAATGGTAAAGAAAGCCTCGACATTTCTTTCAAATCTTTGGTAAATTACGACCAATGACGGCTTTCTAAATTTAACGAAAAAAACGCTATTTGTGATTTTTATCGCACAAAAAGCATCATAATCCCCCTGTACCATCATAACAGTAACCCAAGGAGGGTGTAAAGAAAATGAGTTTAGAACAAAAAATGAGTGATTTCTTCAAATTTGAAGAAAATAATACGGACATGCAAGGTGAAATCCGAGCAGGAATTACAACATTCCTGACGATGGCCTACATCTTGCTTGTAAACCCAGCAATGCTTGCAGTCAGTGGAATTCCATTTGACGATGCATTGTTTGCTACAGCTATTGCAGCATTCGTAGGATGTACAGTAATGGGACTGTGGGCAAACAAACCATACGCATTAGCACCAGGTATGGGATTGAACGCATACTTCGTGTTTGCAGTGGTAATCGGAATGGGCATTTCTTGGCAAGTCGCATTAGCTGCTGTACTTGTTGAAGGTGTGATTTTCATGGTTATCTCAATCCCTCAAATCGGATGGAGAACTAAGATGATTAATGCAATCCCTAAGGATCTAAAAATTGCTACTGGAGCAGGTATTGGAATGTTCCTGGCAATTATTGGTCTTCGTGAAATGGGATGGATTCAGGACGATGGAGCGACTCTAGTTAATCTGGCAACCACTGAATCATTCGGTTACGATCACGGAGCAGTAATCAGTATGGTTGCTCTGGTTGCAATCACAGTTATGATGGCAAAAGGAATCAAGGGAGCAATCATTTACGGTATTATCGGTGCATCACTATACGGATGGGCTGTAGGCGCATATGACCCATACAATGACTTCGCAGCTGGCGGAGCAGGATGGGGTTCATCAACCGCTGCCGCACCAGAAATGGGCGATATCTTTGGTTTCGTCGGTCTTCCTGAAGAAAGCATGGGTGCAGCATTTAGCGCATTGGGAGATGTAGGAGATGACTTAGCAGGATTCATGCTAGTAATGATAGCATTCCTGTTTGTCGATATCTTTGATACAGCAGGAACTCTATACTCTGTGGGTCGCCAAGCGGGTGATCTTGACGAGGATGGAAACCTTAACGATTCAGAAGAGGCTTTCATGTCTGACGCAGCAGCAACTATTGTTGGTGCAGCACTAGGTACAAGCACAACAACCACCTACATCGAATCCGCAGCCGGAGTCGAAGAAGGAGGCAGAACTGGACTAACTGCAGTAGTAGTCGGTATCTTGATGCTATCAGGATTATTCCTCTCTGGACTATTCCAAGCAATCCCAACATTTGCTGCAGCATGTGCTCTAGTAGTAATTGGTGCAATGATGATGAAGCAAGCTACCGAAATCAACTGGGATGACAAAGAGGTAGTATTGCCTGCATTCCTAACAATGGTTCTAATGCCTTTCACCTACTCTATCGCTGACGGTATCGCATGGGGTGTAATCTCATACGTACTAATCAAGATGGGAATGGGTAAGTTCGATGAACCAGGACCAATCATGTATGGAATTGCAATCTTCATGACAATGTTCTACCTAGGACCAGGAGATATGTCCACCTTCGGTTGGATCTTCGACAAGGTTCTGTGAAACTATTGTTTTGAGATGATTACTGTCAATTGACAGAAGCCGCAGCGGCTGGGGTTTCGGCCCCAGTCGCTGCTCCTATCCTTCTTCTCTAATTTTTAGGAATAGTTCATTTGCTAGAGGCTCTAGCGAGTTGTAATGTCTGATGAGAGATTTGAGATTCTGCGCCGAAGTATTGTGGAAGCCCCAGTCATTATGAAAGGAGAGTATCCTTACTTCATTCACCCATTATCAGACGGAGTACCAATCCAATCAGCCGAATTATTAGCTGCTGCTCGTGATTTGATCAACGAAAAGGTGGATTGGTCAAAGATTGATGTGATACTAGGAATCGAAGCAATGGGGATACCATTAGCTGCTGCTCTGTGCCTACATTCTGGCAAGCCATTAGTTATCGGACGAAAAAGAGAGTATGGGCTACCTGGGGAGACTCCAATTGACCAATCGACCGGATATTCAAAGGGTGCAATATATCTCAACGACATACACAAAGGAGACAGAGTGTTCATTGTGGACGACGTTGTTTCGACTGGAGGAACTCTACTACCTATTCTCAAAGGAATTGACAGCATTGGAGCAGAAGTTGCTGATTGCTGGATTGTATTCGAAAAGGGAGAAGGTATGAACTATGTTCGTTCACACGGAGATTGGCCTCTCAACAGCCTTGTTCGAATTGAAATGCAAGGTGACAAAGTAGTTCTTCTAGATTAGCGGTGTAAAAAGTAAACCGCTATATGTAAAAAAAAGTGGAAACGGGGGACCGAAGTCCCCCGCTTCCGGGTTTTCTTAGGAGGTGATCCATCTGCAGGTTCCCCTACAGATACCTTGTTACGACTTAACCCTCCTTGTCGAAGACAGACTCGAATACGCCATTTAAACGCAGCCTCATCCATCCCCAACTAAGATGGTTTGACGGGCGGTGTGTGCAAGGAGCAGGGGCATATTCACCGTGCTATGTTGAAACACGATTACTACGGAATCCAGCTTCACGAGGGCG
>Ga0163111_10002048_pt1 | contig 12657 bp, 12 predicted proteins | sample CRUFie1St18metaG_FD_109645 | JGI IMG/M metagenome (GOLD analysis project Ga0163111, IMG submission 109645) | Marine microbial communities from the Costa Rica Dome - CRUD Field 142mm St18 metaG | ecosystem: Environmental > Aquatic > Marine > Oceanic > Photic zone | place: Costa Rica: the Eastern... | reverse complement strand
CTCTTGTACGCTATATGTGTTCCACTGGTTATTAAGGCGGTTGCTTAAAAAGTTTTGTGTTTGGTAATTTTTGCTAATTTGTAAAAAGCTCTGCGCGATGGTGGTAAATTGCATAGTTTGATACTAGCTATGCTTTAAAAATATATCAACGGTATTATTAGTGTTGCAGTTAGCCACATTAATATATTCATCGGTAGGCCTATTTTTACAAAGTCAGTAAATTTGTAACCTCCTGCGCTATATACAAATGTATTGGTTTGGTAGCCAATTGGCGTTGCAAAGCTAGCACTAGCACCAAACATTACTGCTATGGCAAATGCACGTGGGTCAACACCTATTTGCTGGGCTATGCCTATGGCTATTGGGGTTATTAATACTGCTGCTGCATTGTTGCTTACCATCTCGGTCAGTAGGCTAGTTAAAAAATATACTACTGAGAGTATGACTATAGGGTGTGCCCCTTGCAAGAGTGAAAGTATGTTATCTACTAAAAACTTACCCGCACCTGTATTTTGCATTGCTACACTAATGGCTAGCATGCCAAAAATTAACATTAATATACGCCACTCTATGGCCTCATATGCCTCATCTAAATCTAGGCAGCCAAAGGCAATTACTAAAAATGCTGCAATAAATGCTAATGCGACAATGGGCATAACTTTAAAGCTGGCTAGGCCCATTACTAAAGATATTGCTGCTACTGCAATAGGTGCTTTGCTGCGTTTAAAAGGTTTTTCAGCCGTTTCGGATAAATTGATTAAATCTTTGCTATCAAATAACTTTTTTAAGCCTGCACTGCTGCCTTGTACTAATAGGGTATCGCCAAATGCTAAGCGGATTTTATCAAAGTTTTTGCGGATATTCTCTTTTTCACGGTGTACGGCTAGTATATAAATACCGTATAAGCGGCGTAGGTTTAAATCACCAATTTGTTGGCCAACAAATTTAGAATTAGGGCCTACTATGCCCTCTATAATTGGGTTCTCACGGCTAGAGATAGGTTCTACTGCGTGATCGCCCATATCACCAAAGGTGATAAAATCTTTTTCACGTAGGCCAACAACTTCACCAATATTGGTTTTTAATATTAGTCTATCACCAGATTCTATTTCTATTCCATCTAGTTCATAACGTAATGAGGCATCGTCGCGTAATATATCAATAAGCTCATAGTCATTTGATTTAAGTATTGATATATCATCAATTTTTTTGCCAATAAGTTGGCTATCAGTTGGTATTAGCACCTCTGTCATAAATTTGCGTTGGCTAGAGGCATCAGCTATTACGCTAGATAAAGTATCACGATTTGGTAGCAAAAAGCGGCCAAAGAGTACTAAATAAACCACACCAACGGTTAACAGTGCTAAGGCAGGCAAGGTAGCCTCAAAAATACCAAATGGGGCAAGCCCCATATCAGTTGCTACACCATCTACTAATAGGTTAGTAGAGGTGCCAAGTAGTGTAGTGTTACCGCCTAAAATAGTTAGGTAAGATAGTGGTATTAATAACTTACTGGGTGCAATATTTATACGGCGGGCTAGGGTAATTACTACCGGAGTCATAATAACTACTACTGGTGTGTTGTTCATAAATGCACTAACAAACATAACCGCAAACATTATGCCTATTATAGATAGTAGGGGCGATTTTTCTGCATAGCTACTAAGGCCTTGGCCAAAATTATCTATTACTCCGGTGCGCTCCAGTGCTGCACTAAGTACAAACATACAGCCTACAGCTATGGGGGCAGGGTTACTAAAAACTTTTAACGCATCGCGTATATCTAAAACCTGAATAATTAATAAAAATACTACTGCCATCATAGCTACTAGTGCTGGCTCACGCTTGCTACGGGCAAAAAAGGCAAACACTACTACAAGTAGGCCCAGTATTATATATATGTTTATTTGGTTAGAAAACATGAGCGCATATTATCGTTAATTTGCCCTATTACATAGTAAAGTTTTGTAAACTCCACTAATTACCATAACTTTTACGGGTAAGGCCTAATAACATGCCTATGCTTAAACAATTAGCTAAGGTAGATGAGCCACCATAGCTAATTAAAGGTAGCGTCATACCTGTTGTAGGCAATACACCAAGGCTTACGCCAATATTTACTAAAGCTTGTACAGTAAGGCTAAGCACAAGGCCATATGCGGCTAGTATTACAAATAAGTTATTGCTTTGCATTATACGCTTAGTAGTACGGTAAAATATTAGGCTAAAAATAGCTATTATAAATAGGCCTGCAATTACTCCTCCCTCTTCAATAATTACTGGGTAGATAAAGTCAGTATGGCTATCTGGTATACGTAGTTTATATGTGCCCTCGCCAGGACCTTGGCCAATTAGGCCGCCATTTTGTATAGCCTCTAAACTACGTTGTCCTTGGAAATTTTCATTACCTGCCGGGTCTAAAAACTTATCTATTCTATCAGCAAAGTGTGGAAAGCTAGTATAAGCTAGTATTAGCCCAAATATGGCTATGGTAATTAAGATAATTATATAAACAATTTTTAGCCCACTTAAAAAAAACTGAGCAAACCAGGTTAGGGTGATGATTATTGTCATGCCTAAATCTGGTTGTGTAATAATTAGGCTTGCTACTATTAAATACAAAATAATAGCAACACTATTACCGGGAAATTGTGAGTATTTTAATTTTTCGCTAAACATCCATGCACAAACAATTACAAAGCATGGTTTTATAAACTCACTAGGTTGTACAGATATGCCCATTATGCGTATCCAACGGTTAGCACCCTTTATGGAGTCTGCTCCGCCAAAATATACTAGTAACAGGCCCATTAGGGCGGCTAAAAACCCTAACACTCCTATACGTCGTATAGTTTTTATGGGTAGCATAGAGAGAGTAGCAATTAGCCCAAAGCCAAGCATAATAAATATTAAATGGCGGTATAAAAAATGGTTGGGCGATAGGTTTATGCGTGTTGCGACACTAGGGCTAGCAGTTGCAACCATTATTGCGCCAAATATAACTAGGCTAGCAATTATAAATAGGCTCACTCTATCTACATTATGCCACCAACGGGAGAAAAAAGAGGTATCCGTGCGGTTATACATATAGGCATTAGGTTATAGGTATTAGATTATAGGGTAAAGCATAAAACCGTTGTCTAATCTCTATTGCTATAAAGCCTTATTATGCTAATGCTTCTTCTTCCTGTTGTTGTGGAAGATCATCAGCTAGCTCCGTATCATTGCTATATGTTTTATGTATTTTAGTTGCTATTTCCTCTGCTACTTGAGGGTTATCAGCTAAAAACTGTTTTGCATTTTCTTTGCCTTGGCCAATGCGGGTGCTATCATAGCTAAACCAGCTACCAGCTTTTTCAACTATATCTAGTTTTACGCCGATATCTATTAGTTCACCTAGGCGTGAGATACCTTGTCCGTATAAAATTTCAAACTCAACAATTTTAAAAGGAGGTGCAATCTTATTTTTAACCACTTTAACTTTAGTTTGGTTGCCAATCATCTCGTCTTTGTCTTTTATTGCACCAATGCGGCGGATATCAATACGTACACTTGCATAAAACTTAAGTGCATTACCACCTGTTGTTGTTTCTGGGCTACCAAACATCACGCCAATTTTATGACGAATTTGGTTAATAAATATAATAGTACAGTTTGTACGGCTAATAGAGCCTGTAAGTTTACGTAAAGCTTGGCTCATTAAACGGGCTTGTAAGCCCATGTGGCTATCGCCCATGTCGCCCTCTAGCTCGGCTTTTGGTACTAGGGCTGCTACACTATCTATTACTATTAAATCTACAGCACCGCTACGGGTTAGGGTATCAGCTATCTCTAAAGCTTGCTCGCCTGTGTCGGGTTGGCTGATTAATAAGTTATCTACATCTACCCCTAGTTTGCGAGCGTATACAGGGTCTAGTGCATGCTCTGCATCAATAAATGCGCATTGTGCTCCATCTTTTTGTGCCTCAGCAATCGCGTGTAATGTAAGTGTGGTTTTACCAGAGCTTTCTGGGCCAAATATCTCTATAATTCTACCCTTTGGTATACCGCCACCAAGAGCTAAATCTAAACCTATAGAGCCGGTAGGGTAGCACTCTACCTTCATGGTTTCACGTTGGCCGAGCTTCATAATGCTGCCTTTGCCATATACTTTTTCTATTTGTGCTAGTGCGGTGCTGAGTGCTTTATCTTTATTCATTAAAATACCTATGATTTAAGCTTTGTTTATAAGTGCTTTGTGCATTATTACAACAGTTTTGCTGAACACCATTATAGGTGGTTAGACTGTTTGTGCAACTAAAAATGTAATATGGTGTATTTCGCTAGAAGCCACACTAGCATTAACCATTGTTTAAGGCTCGCCATGTTAAAATATAGGTGTATGCAGTTTATAAAGCTTATAAAAAGTGAGAGTGGCACTTCAGCAGTGGAGTTTGCATTAGTGTTACCTGTGTTGGCGGTTATAACTTTTGCAATATTGGAGCTGGGTTACATGTATTTTTCTGGCGTTATGCTGGATAGAGCTGCATCAGACGCAGCCCGTTTTGGGGTTACAGGTTTTATACCAAATAACATGGATAGGGATAGTTTTATTACACAAACTATAACCAATGGGCATTATAATTTGCTAGATAATAGTAAAATTACTATCGATACATTAGTTTATGATAGCTTTGCTAATATTGGTCAACCAGAGCCATATATAGATGCTAATAATAACGGCATATATGATGTGGGTGAGTATTACGACGATGTTAATACGAATAACCAATGGGATAGTGATATGGGTAAATCAAGCTCTGGCGGAGCAGGGGAGATAGTTGTTTATAAGGTAGCTTATCCATACCAATTTTTTACCCCAATTATTGGCAATTTATTAAGTGATACTGGGATAGTGGAGCTAAATACAAAAATAGTAGTACGTAATGAGCCATTTTAAAAACGATGATTATATTAAAAGCCAATCAGGCACTGCTTTTTTAGAGTTTGCAATAATGTTGCCTGTGCTATTACTGTTAATTTTTGGCGTGATAGAGGTAACACGTTATGTACTAATTACTGAAAAAATTAATAATGCAGCTCATACAATATCTAGCTTAGCCGCTAGGTCAGACAGTATAACTGAGGATGATATTACCAATTTATTTGATTCTACTCAGCATATTATGGATCCTTACGGTAATGCTAATGTTATATTATCTAGTATTACTAACGATGGTACAGCTAGCCGTTTAAACTGGCAGCGTAAAACAGATAGTAACAGTAATAGTAATGTAGTGGATGGTAGTGGTATTGCTACTTTTCCTGGTAGTTTTACTATATCAGCGGGTGAAACTATAATAACAGCAGAGGTGTTTTATAACTATGCCCCGATGATTTGGGATAATATATATGGTGCTGATCAATTATATGCAGCTAAATTTACCAAACCCCGCTTAGGTGGGTTGGGTAGTGTGGATTGAGGGGGTTATCTAGACTTAATACCATATTCAGGCAATTCGTTAGATATTTCTATATCTAACTTATCTACACCTAATGAGGATTGTAAAACAAGCACATCGACTTCTCCTAATCCCCCCATAACCATTTTCTGTCTTAAATTATTTCGTGCCCTAACAGTATCGGCTTCAACTAATTCAGGATTAGTTGGAGTAGCAAGGCTTAATATTTCATACTGATTAGGAGTAAAAAGAGCCCAATATAAAGGGTTTTGCTCTTTTAATGGAGTTTTATGTTGATTATGTCCACCATATGCAAACCCCTCATCATGAGGCATTATATCGCCCATTCCCATACAATGGCAAAGCTCTTGTACCATTACCTCAACAGCTCTATCAGGATTAAACTGATAACCAGGTATAGGTGCTTGTTCTAGTTGTGTAGAATTAAGCCATATTGTATAGTAAGGAATATTTTGGGCTCCGTCTTTTATAAAACTATAGCTTTGCCCACCATTTACATCTTGTTCATAGGCTCTGTATGGCCTCATAGCTTCTTCTGCTTTTACAAATCCTCCACGTGGATCTCTGGCGTCAAAACATGCCACATCTGCTTCATTTATATCTGTGGTAAGCTCAATAACTATTGATGGAGCAAAGTATGAAGCGGCCTTTTTTATTAAATCTTTAATTAAATTAACATCAGCGCTTGGTAGTAACGCATCAGCATATCTTTCGGCATCCTGCTCATTTTTTCTAAAATTATTGGTAAACAACATTTTTAAAACATCAGGAAGCTGGTTATAATTTTGAGCTTCGCTTACAAACACCTTTAACGTTGATATTCCGTCATCATTAGTTGTTAAGGCATTAAATTGCGGGTCGTTTTGTGCAGCTCTAAAGGTAGAGACTAGTGGTTGAGGAGGCTCAACACTTAAATCTGGCACTGTTAATTCAGCATCTTTTGCAATAAATTTTACAGCCTCTCCCCGTTTTTGTTGCACCCAGTCTAAAGTAATTAATCTATCACCATTCTCTTGTTCATGTGCATTTAATATTTCTTCTATTTGCTCTTGTGATACGTTATTAAATTCGCTGCCAAAATACTCACGTAAAACTTCGTCTGCATTTTGGTATATTGGGTCTGGTGTCCCACCACATGCAGCTAGTAAAGCTGCCCCCCCCCCACGGATAGTGCCATTTTAAGAAATTGCCTTTTAGTTACCATATTTAACCTCTAATAAAGCTTCACCTTACCACTAAATCGTTAAGATTTGTTTAAAATACCAATTATAAATGAGGTTCGTCTATAGCCTGCAGTCCAGGTAGGGTCATAAAGTTAAATTGCTAGATGAAGCATTAAAAAACACCAATCTAAAAAATCTACTGGATATTAAAACTCAATTAGCTATAAGGCTAGCATGGCAGGTTCAAGTAGTCCTTTAGATCAGTTTTTAATAAAAAAAATCATCCCAATTGAAGTAGGTGGGCTTGATTTTAGTTTTACTAACTCAGCGCTATTTATGTTTTTGGCGGTGGCTCTGTCTAGTGGCTTTTTATTATACGGTATTCGTAAAATGGCTATAATGCCAACGCGTTTGCAAACATTTGTAGAGCTTATATTCCAATTTGTGGCTGATACTTTAAAAGATGGCGCTAGTGAAAAGGCGCGTAAGTTTTTTCCTCTTGTATTTAGCTTATTTATATTTGTGCTTACCTGTAATATACTGGGTATGATACCTGGTGCATTTACAGTAACCAGCCACTTTACAGTTACCTTTGCATTGGCAGCCGTGGTGTTTTTTGCCATTGTAGGTTATGGCTTTTACAAACATGGATTAAGGTTTTTAGGTGTTTTTGCGCCTAGTGGTGTGCCTTTAGTAATGCAGTTTTTAATGGTGCCAATTGAGTTAATATCATTTTTAGCAAGGCCATTTAGTTTAGCTATTAGGCTTGGCGCTAACATGATGGCAGGGCATATTTTATTAAAAGTAATTGCTGGTTTTGCCGTATCGCTAGGGGCGCTTAATATACTATTTAGTGCGGCTCCGATATTATTCTTAATGATAGTAATCGCGTTTGAATTTTTAGTGGCATTTATACAAGCTTATATTTTTGCAGTTTTAACTTGTGTTTACTTAAATGACGCAGTAAATCTGCACTAAATTTTTTATACATCAATTTATATATACAAAACTAGGAGTTACATAAAATGGAATTAAAATATATCGCTATCGGCTTAATGGCACTTGCAATGACAGGTGCAGCACTAGGTGTGGGTAAAATTTTCAGCGCCTATCTAGAGGGCGTTTCACGCAACCCAGGTGCTGAAGATAAAATGAAGGGATTAACATTTATCGGCGCTGCATTTGCTGAGTTCATGGGCCTATTAGGCTTTGTTGTAATTATGATGTTACTTGGTTAATTAATTTAGTAATTAACACAAAGAATCATGAAATTAATTGCAGGTAACAGTAATAACCCGCTAGCGCAGGATATTGCAAGTTACCTGCATGTTCCGCTTACTAATGCGGATATAAAAAGATTTTCTGATAAAGAAATCTTTGTAGAGGTTTTAGAGAACGTTCGTGGTGAGGATGTTTTTTTAATACAGTCCACCTCTTACCCAGCAAATGATCATTTAATGGAGCTGTTGATAGGTTTAGATGCCTTAAAACGCGCTTCAGCAAAGCGTATCACTGCTGTTATCCCTTACTTTGGCTATGCTAGGCAGGATAGAAAACCAGGGCCGCGCACCCCGATATCTGCAAAGCTGGTGGCAGATTTAATTACCACAGCCGGTGCCGATAGGGTACTGACATTAGATTTACACGCAGGGCAGATTCAAGGTTTTTTCGACATACCAGTAGATAACTTATTTGCTGCTCCTGTATTTACCGCAGATATTAAAAAGAACTTAGATATTAATAACGTAATGATAGTATCACCCGATGTGGGTGGTGTTGTGCGTGCTCGTGAAATTGCTAAGCGTATAAATGCAGATTTAGCAATTATTGATAAACGTCGTGAAAAGGCTGGCGTTAGCGAAGTTATGAATATAATTGGTGACGTACAAGGGCGTGATTGTATATTAGTTGATGATATAGTTGATAGTGCCGGTACATTATGCAATGCTGCTAAGGCATTAGTAGATGCAGGCGCTAAATCTGTAAGGGCTTATGTTACTCATGGTGTATTATCTGGTAAAGCGCTAGAGCGTATTGAAGGATCTGCTTTAAAAGAGCTTGTTGTAACAGATAGTATTAAAGCCACTGACGGAGCGAAAAAAGTTCCTAATATCCGTTTTTTAAGTATTGCTCCATTAATAGCAGAGGCAAGTCGTCGTATTAACGATGAAACAAGTGTTAGTAGTTTATTTGATTAAAAACTCTGGTTTTATTTAATATAGTCCGCCCTCTAGTGGTCCTTGTACTCCCCATCCATCATTCTCCCACCAAGATGTCATACGTCTGCAATAATTATAAGCGGTAGACCATGCATTTTGATAACTACGATTGCCAACTTTGCTAGAGTCACGCTTTGGGTTGTTTAAAAATTTATAAAATGGGTTGCCATATACGGCTACCCCTGTTTCACACCCATCACGCCACCCTTTTTGAAAGTCTGGGGACATTTTTTTTATTTCAGGGTTTGAATAATCCAGCATGATTGTAGATGTAAAATTTTCATGCCCGCATCCAGTTAGTAATAAGAATGATATCAAAAGCCTTTTCATTGCTTATTATTATAGCATAAATTGGCGTATTCGTCTAATTAACTAGCTATGGATATACATGGTAAAAGAGTAACAGTTTTTGGTGGCTCAGGTTTTTTAGGTAAGTATGTAGTACAACGTTTAGTTGATAAGGGTGCTATAGTTAATATTATTACGCGTAATCCAATAAAATGCCGTGACTTAAAGGCAGGGGCAGCCGTAGGGCAGGTAAGTACTTATGTATTAGCTAGTTATAGCGTAAAAGATATAGCCAAAGCGATTGAAGGCAGCGATGCTGTAATTAATTTAATTGGAATATTATTTGAAAAGCGTAAGCAAAAATTTAAAAAACTGCAAACAGAGCTACCAACTAATATAGCTAAGGCTGCAAGCAAAGTAGGGGTAAAAAGTTTTGTGCATGTTTCTGCACTCGGAGTGGATAAGTCTAGCAAAACTAGCAAATACGCTAAAACTAAGTTAGCTGGTGAGCAGGCGATAAAAAAATATTACCCACAGGCTACTATATTACGCCCTAGTGTAATATTTGGTGAAGAAGATAATTTTTACAACCAATTTGCTAAAATGGCTAAATTTACAATTGCAATGCCATTAATAGGTGGAGGTAAAACTCTATTTCAGCCAGTACATGTTGGTGATGTGGCTGAGGCGGTGATTGTAGCTATAACAAACTCAGCGGCGCAAGGTAATATATATGAGCTAGGTGGCCCGCAGCAGCAAAATTTTGAGGATATAATTAAATATATACTTGAAACAGCAAATAAAAATCGTGCTTTAGTTAGCTTACCTTTTGCTATTGGAAAGTTAATAGGGTGGGGGTCTAAGTTATTACCTAAACCATTTATAACGCCTGACCAGGTAGAGTTATTAAAATATAATAATGTGGTAAGCAACTCCGCGCTGAAATTTGCTGATTTAGGTATTAAGCCTAAATATATTAATGACATAGTGCCTAATTATATATAAATAATAGTCATGATTTGGGGTGATAAAACAGTAGCTTGGTTTGATGTTTGGTCAATTGAACATTTTATAAGCGGTGTAACAGCCGGCGGCTTGGTATATTTAATTTTTGCTAAAACATTATTTAAAGATAAGCAGCTTGATGAGGTTAGTAAAAATATAATAGCTTTTATAGCAGTTATGTTTTTAGCCTATTTGTGGGAGACTGCCGAACACTACATGGAAAACGGTACAACCGGTGTTGAGGCTGTAACCTATTGGTTTCAGGGTGTAGAGTTTTGGGGTAACAGATTAATTACCGATCCGCTCTTAGTAGGTATAGGCGGTATTATAGGTATAAAATATAAAATTTTAGCCTGGCCTGCGCGTGTGTTCTCTTTTACTTGGTTATTTGTACATATTTTTGTTTTTCCACATTGTATGCATTTGCATGATGTATTTGGCTGGGACTAGCTTGTTAAAAAAAATGCAAAAATTAACTTTTTACTAATTGACAGGGCGGAAGTTATAGCGTAAATATCACCTCCCTCAAAATTTGAGAGTTTAAAACTCCATAACATGAGGTGCTAATTGATATTGTTAAATACGTAAAGAAACACCGATTTTTACACATGTTATTTGGATTACTGCTTTTCAAATTGGCGGTTATCCAGTGTAAAAATCATTTCTAAACACATTCGATAATTTATTATCGAATGCAGAATCTAATAAATCTCAAAAGCGGTTGGTAATAAATACCAATCTTTGGATTAAAAAAAATTGTTAGTCAATTTATTGACTTAATGAATCAAATATTTTCAAGTATGAAAAGAGCATTTGGTGGATGCCTTGGCGATTGCAGGCGATGAAGGACGTAATAACTTGCGATAAGCCGCGGGGAGCTAGTAATAAGCTTTGATCCGTGGATTTCCGAATGGGGAAACCCACTCTTAGGGATTAGTGACTATAACTTTTGGTTATAGCTGTCTAATTCCTTATATAGAGTACTATGTATCTGCAAGGATACATTTGAGCAAACTCAGTGAACTGAAATATCTAAGTAGCTGAAGGAAAAGAAATCAACCGAGATTCCCCTAGTAGTGACGAGCGAACGGGGACCAGGCCAATGGCAAATTTACATAAACTAGAACAAGTTGGAAAGCTTGACCATAGTGGGTGACAGTCCCGTATAGGTGGTTATGTAGATTTGTCTTCGAGTAGGGCGGAGCACGTGAAACTTTGTCTGAACATGGGGAGACCACTCTCCAAGCCTAAATACTCGCAATCGACCGATAGTGAACCAGTACCGTGAGGGAAAGGCGAAAAGAACCCCTATTAGGGGAGTGAAATAGAACCTGAAACCGAATGCTTACAATCTGTGGGAGCCCCTTGTGGGTGACCGCGTACCTTTTGTATAATGGGTCAGCGACTTAATCTAGTTAGCAAGCTTAAGCTGTTAAGTGTAGGCGTAGCGAAAGCAAGTCTTAATAGGGCGAATAGTTAGTTGGATTAGACCCGAAACCTGATGATCTATGCATGAGCAGGTTGAAGGTGAGGTAACACTCACTGGAGGACCGAACCCACCTATGTTGAAAAATGGGGGGATGACTTGTGCTTAGGGGTGAAAGGCCAATCAAATCAGGAAATATCTGGTTCTCCGCGAAAATTATTTAGGTAATGCGTCATATGTTTACCGTCGGGGGTAGAGCACTGAATAGGCTAGGGGGGCCCAAAGCCTTACCAACCCTAATCAAACTCCGAATACCGGCGAGTATAGTATGGCAGGCACACTATGGGTGCTAAGGTCCATAGTGGAGAGGGAAACAGCCCAGACCGCCGTCTAAGGTCCCAAAATCGTAACTAAGTGGTGAAGGATGTAAAGATCCCAAAACAGCCAGGAGGTTGGCTTAGAAGCAGCCATCCTTTAAAGAAAGCGTAACAGCTCACTGGTCTAATTAAGGGTCTTCGCGCCGAAGATGTAACGGGGCTCAAGTTACGTACCGAAGACGCGGGTGTGCACTTTGTGCACGCGGTAGCGGAGCGTTGTGTAAGTCTGTGAAGGCATAACCGTGAGGTGTGCTGGAGATATCACAAGTGAGAATGCTGACATGAGTAGCGACAAAGAGTGTGAGAAACACTCTCGCCGAAAGTCCAAGGGTTTCTGTTTAAAGCTAATCTGAGCAGAGTTAGCCGGCCCCTAAGGCGAGGCCGAAAGGCGTAGTCGATGGGAATCACGTTAATATTCGTGAGCCAGGTGGAAGTGACGGATCAAGTAAGTTGTACATCTTTATTGGATTGGATGTGCCGCGAATTGGTTCCAGGAAATAGCTCCACCATCAGACCGTACCCGAAACCGACACAGGTGGACTGGTAGAGTATACCAAGGCGCTTGAGAGAATGATGCTGAAGGAACTAGGCAAATTACATGCGTAACTTCGGGATAAGCATGCCTGATATTTAGGCAACTAGATATCAGGGGCACAAAAGAGGTGGTAGCGACTGTTTATTAAAAACACAGGGCTATGCTAAGTGGTCAACACGATG
>Ga0163111_10002047_pt1 | contig 12658 bp, 8 predicted proteins | sample CRUFie1St18metaG_FD_109645 | JGI IMG/M metagenome (GOLD analysis project Ga0163111, IMG submission 109645) | Marine microbial communities from the Costa Rica Dome - CRUD Field 142mm St18 metaG | ecosystem: Environmental > Aquatic > Marine > Oceanic > Photic zone | place: Costa Rica: the Eastern... | reverse complement strand
TAATAACTGCTGATTATGGTCAGCCATCAGGAATGATGAAATTTCAAAAAGAATTCCCTGATGATTATATTAATGTAGGAATTGCAGAACAAAATCTCATAGGTGTTGCTGCAGGTATAGCTGATGAAGGTTATGTTCCAATAGCAGGAGCGCAAGCTTGCTTTGTATCAATGAGAAGTTTCGAGCAAGTGCGACAATATATGGGTTACATGAAAATGCCAATAATTTTAGTAGGAGTATCAAGTGGTTTTGCTCTAACATTTTTTGGTAACACTCACTATGCAATTGAAGATTATGGTTTAATTTCATCAATTCCAGGAAATATTGATATTTACACACCATCTGATGGTCTATCTGCAATTAAAGCGCTATCTTTGGCTTTAGAACAGAATAAACCATCGTACATAAGAACAACAGGAACACCAATTCAAAAGAAGATTTATGAAAATTATTGTGAAATAAATAATGATTTTAATGTTATGTCAGAAGGAGATGATGCTCTTTTAATTTCATCAGGAAGCATTACAAGAAATTGCATAGTTGCTCTAAATGAACTCAAAGAAAGCGGCAAAAACATCAAGCATATAAATCTTTTAAAAGCTAACCCAATTCCAAGTAGATTGCTTGATGAAATAAATAATTTTAAAAACGTATATGTAGTTGAAGAACATTGCTCTAAAAATTCTTTGTTAGATAAATTAAGAGCCACATCCTTAAAAGATATTAAAGGAATTAATTTGGGAGATAAGTTTCATATCGTAGGAGATTATGAGTATCTGTTAATGAATTCAGGATTAGACGCAGATTCTATTAGAAAAAAAATTTTGGAGTATGTCTAGTGTGTGGAATTTTTGGTTTTACATCAAGCTCCAAGAATGCTGATAAAAAAATATTAAAGAAAATAATCCTAGAATCACAAAAAAGAGGATCAGATTCTAGCGGTCTCGTTATATTAAAAGAGAATTACGAAATTTTTAAATCTGATCGTGAAGTAAATTATTTAATTAAAAATAAAAATTTAGAATCTTCTTTTGTTATTGGACATACTAGATTAATAACTAATGGATATGCAGACAACCAGCCCGTAAATGTAAAAGATAACTTAGTCATTCATAATGGCATTATTACCAATGAAAATAAAATCTGGGAAAGATTAAATAAATCTCCAGATCTTAAAATTGATACTGAAACATTAGTCGAATACTTTACTGATGGAATCGGCAAAAATAAATCTATTGATCAAATATCAAATGAAGTTCTAGAAACTTTTGAGGGCGTTGTATGTTCGGCTATTCTATTATCAAAGTTAGGAAAATTAATCCTTTTATCAAATAATGGAAGTTTATTTATTCATGAGGGAAATGAGGGAGAAATATATTTTGCATCTGAAAAATATACCCTTGTCTCAGCAGGCTTAAAAAATATAAGACAAATTAAAAATGGTTTTGAAATTTTCGATGTTCCTGCTTCCTCTCTTAACTTAGTCGAAGATAGCCACACAAGGAATAACGAACTTATTTATGAGTTTAAAGTAAACTCTGAAGAAAGTAATTTGCTTGAATATAATCTGCCAAACATTAAAAGATGCACAAAATGCATCCTTCCAGAAACTATGCCTTTCATAAAATTTAATGAAGATGGTGTATGCAACTACTGTACAAATTATACTCCAAGAAATAATCCCAAACCGAAAGAACATTTAATAGAAAAGCTAGAAAAATATAAAAGGAATTATGGAGATGATTGTTTAGTTCCATTCTCTGGCGGGCGTGACAGTTGTATGGGGCTGCATCTAATTGTAAAAGAGTTTGGAATGAAGCCAATTACTTACACATATGATTGGGGCATGGTAACTGACCTTGGAAGGCGCAATATAAGCAGGATGTCTGCAAAACTTGGTGTTGAAAATATAATTGTTGCTGCTGATATTCATAAGAAAAGAAGCAATATCAAAAAAAATATTTCTGCTTGGCTCAAGAACCCTGATCTTGGGATGGTAAATATCTTTACTGCTGGTGATAAACATTTCTTTCGATACCTTGAGAATGTCAAGAAAGAAACTGGAATCTCTTTAAATTTGTGGGGAGTGAATCCTTTGGAAGTCACCCACTTTAAAGCTGGTTTCTTGGGAATGCCACCAGAGTTTGCGGAAGAAAAAGTCTATTACAATGGTATTCAAAAACAAATCCGCTACCACTCACTTAGATTTAAAGCAATGTTAAAAAGTCCTGCATATTTTAACGACTCTCTTTTTGATACTTTACAAGGCGAATACTACAGAAGCTTTTTAGAAAAGAGTGATTACTATCATCTTTTTGACTATTGGAGATGGGACGAACATGAGGTAGATGAAACTCTTTGTAATTTATATGACTGGGAAAAAGCTATAGATACGAATACAACTTGGCGAATTGGTGATGGAACAGCTGCTTTTTATAATTATATTTATTTCACTGTGGCAGGGTTTAGTGAACATGAAACATTTAGATCAAATCAAATTAGGGAAGGTGACATAACAAGAGAGGCAGCACTAAAGCTTGCTTTGGATGAGAATATTCCGAGATTTCAAAACATAAGATGGTATCTTGACTGCATTGGGCTAGATTTTAAAGATGTGATAAGCACAATCAATAGTATCCCTAAACTATATGATCAATAAAAAGATTACATATATATCAAAATATCTGGAGATCCCTACAGAAAAATCTTTCGGCAGCAGAGGGTATCATTTAATTGAAAATCTTGAAAACACTCAGAATACAATAATAACTTCTAATTCTAACCATTTGCTCAAGGATCCAAAATCAGAAAAAAAAAATGGTAAGAGCAATATTATTATCTTAAGTTGTATTGGTTTCAAAGAATCAATTTCATTACGAAGAATTCTAAGTTGGATTGAATTTGAGATAAAATTATTTTTTCAACTCCATTTCAAATTGCCAAAACAAGATATCATTATCTGCTCCATCCCATCAATTTTTTCAATTCTTAATGGTTTAATCTATAAACTTATTTATAAATCAAAATTAGTTTTTGAAGTAAGAGATATATGGCCTTTAACTTTAGTTGAAGTTGGAGGCTTTTCTAAATTTAATCCATTAATATTAGTCCTTAGTTTTATAGAAACTCTTGGTTATAAGTTTTCTGATCTAATTGTTGGGACAATGCCAAACTTACAAGAACATGTACAAAATAAAATTGGTTTCAGAAATAATATTATAACTGTACCTCAAGGGGTATCAGCCTTACAGATCGAGAGACAAGCAAATTCAGACCTTAAAATACAAATTGATAATAAGAAAAAAAACATATGTTACGCAGGCACCATAGGCATATCTAATCATATTGAAGATATATTGAAACTAGCTAAATCACTTGAGAAAAATTGCGATATCCACTTTCACTTTTTCGGCAAGGGAGATAAAGTTGACCTAATAAAAAATACAGGCCTATCGAATGTTTCGTACTGGGGTGTTATTGATCGAAATCAAGTCATAAGCACATTAAGCAAATTCGATTTTTTAATTTTTAGTACAAGCAAAGACTCTCTCTTTAAATATGGCCAGTCTTTGAATAAATTGATTGACTATATGCTCGCGAATAAACCTGTGATAGCAATGTATGATGGATATGAATCCATGTTAAATGAATCCAAAGGAGGGAAATATTTTAAACATGATGATTTTGAGGGCATCTTAAAATATATATACTCCAATCCATCAGACATTAAGTCAAAGGATTGGATAATGAAAAATAGAAATTTTAGAGTGCTTGCTAAGAATTATGAATTAGCGTTAAATTCATTATTTAATGGAAAGAATGAATTTGATCATGATTGACGGCCAATATCTGGCTGTAAAAAGAGGGCAGTGGTGAATGAAAAGTAACTTCTATAATCCGTTTAAAAGGCTTATTGATATTATTGGCTCAATTGTTGGAATAGTTTTATTTTCGCCTATTTTAATAAGTGTTTTTTTTCTGATTAAATTCTTTCAGGGCGGCAAAGTAATTTTTATACAAAAAAGACCAGGTAAGGGCGAAAGGATTTTCAAGATGTATAAATTTTGTTCAATGAAAGAAATTCGAGATAAGAATAATAAACTTCTTCCTGACACCCAAAGACTCACTAAGATCGGCTCCTTCCTAAGAAAAACAAGTATAGATGAATTGCCAGAATTATTTAATGTGCTCAAAGGAGACATGAGTTTAGTGGGTCCTAGACCATTATTGGTAAGTTATTTAGAAAGATATAACGATTACCAAAAAAAAAGACATGATATACGTCCAGGAATCACTGGTTGGGCACAAATAAACGGAAGAAATTCAATTTCATGGGAAGAGAAGTTTAATCTGGATATTTGGTATGTTGAGAACTATAGCTTTATTTTAGATATGAAGATTATATTTAGCACTATTAAAAAGGTGCTAGCCCATGATAATGTTAATCAAAATAAGAAAAATACAATGAGTGAATTTTACGGAAATGATAAGTAGCAACAAAAAAGAAAATTGGCCTTCATACTCAAAAAAAGAAGCTGAAATCATCCAAAGAGTTCTTCAATCAAATAAAGTAAATTACTGGACTGGTGAAGAATGTAGAAAGTTTGAAAATGAATTTGCAAGTTTCAGCAAAACTAAATATGCAGTTGCTCTATCAAATGGCACTATTGCAATCGAGCTTGCCTTAAAAGCTATTGGTCTTAAAAGAGGAGATGAGGTAATTGTAACTTCTAGAACTTTCATTGCATCAGCCTCATCAATTGTAAATATGGGAGGAAAACCAATATTTGCAGATGTATGTCTTAATTCACAAAATATTCTTTCTAGTGAAATTTTAAAAAAGATTACAACAAAAACTAAAGCAATTATATGCGTTCATCTTGCTGGATGGCCTTGTGAAATGGATAGAATTATGAATATAGCAAGAAAGAAAAAATTATTTGTAATTGAGGACTGTGCGCAAGCACATGGGGCCATGTATAAAGGAAAACCAGTTGGATCAATTGGTGATATTGGTTGTTGGAGCTTCTGTCAAGATAAGATTATTTCTACTGGTGGAGAAGGTGGAATGATCACTACAAATAGTAAAAAAATATGGAGCTACATATGGTCATACAAAGATCATGGCAAATCATATGCAGCAGTTCATAAAAAATATGAGAAGACAGGTTTTAAATGGGTTCATAACTCATTTGGATCAAACTTTAGGATGATTGAAATTCAAGCTGCTCTTGGGAGATATCAGCTTAAGCAATTACCAAAATGGACCAGAATTAGAAATAAGTACCAAAATAAAATTTGGAAAACAGCAAGAAAATTTAAATCATTACGTGTTCCGGAATTCAATCTAAAGACATGGTCGGGATATCACAATGGTCATACCCATGCAGCATATAAATGCTATGTTTTTGTCACTAAAGAGTTTTTAAATAAAGGTTGGAATAGAGATAAAATAATGAATGAGATAAATAGACATGGGGTGCCATGCTTTTCTGGTTCTTGTTCTGAAGTATATTTAGAAAAAGCATTTAAAGATACAAAGTTTAATCCAAAAAAAAGACTTCATAATGCAAAAAAGCTCGGAGAAGATTCATTGCTTTTCCTTATTCATCCTACACTTAAGCTAGGCACTATTGACAAAGCTTGCAAAGTTATTGAAAAAGTAATGATTAGTGCAACTAAAGGCAAATAAATTGAAAAAAATACTTGTTACTGGCGGGTTAGGGTATGTTGGCTCTCATACTGTCATAGAATTATTGAATCAAGACCATAAAATTATTATTTTAGATAACCTGTCAAATTCTTCACTTGATGCACTTGAGAAGATAAAAAAAATTACGAATAAAGGTGTTAAATTTTATGAAGGGTGCATATCAAATGAATTATTAATAAAGGAGATTCTAGAAATTAATGCTGTAACAGACCTGTATCATTTTGCTGGTTTAAAATCCGTAAAAGAGTCTTTAGACGATCCTTTAAAATATTATCAAAATAATCTTTGTGGTACCGTTAATCTTTTATCATCAATCAAGTCTAGACCTTTGGAAAGTTTTATATTTTCTTCAAGTGCAACTGTTTATGGTTACCAAAATGATGTTCCTATAAAAGAGTCAGCACTTAATCTGCAGCCAAGCAATCCATATGGCAAAACAAAACTTATGATTGAAGATATAGTTTCAGACTTATGCTCCTCGGGCACTATTAAAAATGCAGCTTTATTAAGATACTTTAATCCACTTGGCGCTCACTGTTCCGGCATTCTTGGTGAAAAGCTTTCTTCACAATCAAACAACATACTGCCTATGATAGTAAAAGTCGCACTTGGTATTTCAGATTATCTTGAAGTTTATGGTACTGATTATGATACGCCAGATGGGAGTACAGTACGTGACTTTATACATATCAAGGACTTGGCTGATGCTCATGTATCTGCATTGAAAACTGCTAAAATGTCAGGCTCTATCCATAAGTATAATATTGGGACAGGTAAAGGCACATCCATTCTAGAATTGATAAAAATATTTGAAACAGTAAATAAAGTGAAGATACCCATAAAATTTATGGAACGAAGAAAAAATGATATTCCAATATCTGTAGCTGATTGTAATAAAATTTCTGCAGAGCTTGGTTGGAAAGCAAAATTAACTGTTGAAAATATGTGTCGAGATGCTTGGAGTTACTATAAAAATAACGAAAAGTTAGTCTAAATCAAGGTTCTCAACAATATTTTGTATATTCTTCATAACATCCATATATGAATCATCATCCATTGTGTAAGGATCATAAATTATATTTTTGCTGTCTTTATAATTTAGTAGAAGAAACTTTTTGGACTCATTAGGAAACATTTTATTAAGTTGCATTAGCACCATAGGGTCAAGAGCAAATACAACCTTAGAGTTTGAAATAATTTTTTTGCTTATTTTTTTTGGAAAATGTTGAAGACCATCAATAGAGAGACTTTTTAAAAATTTTTCAGACCTTCTGTCCATATGCGGTCTACTAATTGGTTGAATGCCAGCAGAGTCAAAGTTTAAATTAGTAAATCTATGTTTTAGTAGATGCTGAGCAACAGGACTTCTACAGTAGTTTGCCATACATACAGCTGTGTACATATTGCTTGTCATTTAATCTTCTGTTAATTGATTAACGCTGCTAAGAAATGTAGAAAAAGGAAAGAATTGAGAAATTACCTTATTCCATCGTGTTGTGCTCTTAGCATTTACATAAACTATGTCATCATCAGCTAAATAGAAGTTGCCTGCATCAATAAAACCTGAAGGCGATGAGAGATCTGCTGAGTATATTTTGGGCAAATTACCATCTTTTGACTGTCTAATTATAAATACACCTGAACCCTGAGCTGTATTAGTGTTAAGACCAAATGATTCTCCTAAAGCTTCGGAAAGTGATAATGGAATATCTGTAATGTTGAGCTTAATTGGTTTTGTAACCTCACCCAAAAGATAAACTTTTTGTGAATTAAATCTTGCAATAGTTACATCAAGTTGAGGATCTTTAAATGACGCTGCAAGTTTTTTTGTTAAGTCACTTCGGAGCTCATTTTGGGTTTTATTTGCTGCCTCTGTTATACCAATGTAAGGAAAATAAATATTACCATTTGAATCTACTCTCCTTAAGTTTTGATCTGGATTAATATTAGATACAGGGAAAATTTCAGGTAATCCCCATACGGTTATAGCTATTTGATCACCATTTCCAATTTTATATGGTTGAATTTCACCATAATTATTTTTGATATCTGCAATATTTTCTATTTTTATTTTCTCATCCAGAGATTCAATATATACAAATTTTTCTCCACCAATACTTGACTGGTTAAAATGCATACCTGGAGCAAGGCTGCAACTATGCAAAATAAGTAACACCCCAATAATTGTTATGGTTTTAATTTTCGCTATCACTTTCATAATCATATGAATTATATAAATATTTATTTGCATAGTATTGATATGAATAATTTCCATACAAGCCATAATAACCATAATAGCTAGATGGTTTTTCATAACAATTATATATTGCTCCGTCTAATTTTGTGCCTAATTGATTAGCAATACCTATAACTTGCTTTAGTTCATTGATCTTGGTGTAGCCATGTCTAATAATTGTAAAATTAGCATCCGCTTGAGCCATTAATATCGCAGTATCAGAGACTGAAAGTAGAGGTGCTGTGTCAATAATAATGTAGTCAAATAGATTTTCAGCCTTATCCAGAAATAATTTAAATTTCGGTGAGTAAATATAATGAAAGCTATTATTAGCGCCACTAACTTTAGGAAGCAGGTATAAGTTATCTGTTACTTTAAATTTAGGGTCTTCAAAATTAGCTGGATCAATATTATTAAATGTAGAAACAGTTATTTTTTCTTTGTTAAAAGCTTTATGCAAATCACCACGTTTCCAATCACCATCAATTAAAAGAACCTTTTTATTTAGTTCGCTTATTCTTTGTGCAAGTATTTGTGATATCGTTGATTTTCCATTTTTTGCAGTTGGGCTTGTAAATAATATTTTCTTTGCAGTACCATTTGCCGCTTTGCCCTCAAGCATATTATTTATGTTTACAATTAACGATTGAAAAGACTGGTTAATTCTCTCAGATTCTTTAGCATCATCAAAAATATCGTTTGAGGAATTCATTAACGGTATGACACCATTTATCTTGAGATCTATGTTTCTATCTTCAATCTCTGCAGGATTTGATATTGGCATTAGGTAGTAACCTCTCACTAAAGCCACCACAATCCCTAAAAGTAAAGACAAGAAAGTGTATACAAACAACATAGAAATTGTTGGGTAAATTTTATCTACTAAGTAAGCACTATCTACAACTCTGATATTGCCTAGAGTGCTGGCCTCTCTTATTGAGTATTCTAGTTGCTTGTTGAGTAATTGTTCATAAACCTCTTGGCTCATCTCAAGTTGTTTTGATAAATCAATATATTGTTGCTGAGCTAGAGGAAGTTTTTTTATGCGCGTCTCAATTAGCTCTCTTTGTTTTAAGAGTTCTTCTTTTTGCTGAACAAGTTGTAAATAAATTGGATTTGATTGAGTAAAGCTATTTGATGCTTTAGCTAATTCGAGGTCTATTTCACTGACCTGTTTTTCTATATTGGCAATAGTTTCAATTATTGAATTAATTTCAAGATCAACATTTACAGATTTATTAGATTCTTGAAAATTTTTGAGATTTTCTTTATCAGAATCAAGATCAGATTTAACCCTCTCAATATTCATTTCAATGAAGTTCAAAGCTTTTCTAGCTTCCTCTGATTCTGTTTTTATATTATTTGAAATGAATACATCATTTGCATAATTTAGAACATCAATTCCCTTTTTTGGATTATTTGTTTCAAAAGAAACTTCGAAAAGATCTGACTCAACACCGTAATACCTTGTTTCATTTGTCTTTAGAGAAAACTTATCCTTGTTTATGGTAAACGACTTATTTCTTGGGTAGTAAATAATCTCAAGTTCTAATTCAATTCTGGTTGGTGGTTTAGTGATTTGTAAATCAAAATTATTATTAGAAAACTTTCCATATGGATAAGTTGATATAGTGTTTTTATCCTTATCCTTAAGTTCGTATTCATCATCATTAAACTTTAAGTAGAACCTTTGCACATCTTGAATCTTTTCTTTATAAAAAAATAATTTAATAAGGTCATGAGTTTCTTTATCACCCCCTTTTACTTTGATGTTAAGAGCATTATTTTCAATAACATCAAGAAGATTAGATCTAGACTTGTAAATTAGCCTGAAGTCGCTTATTGCTGTTTTATTGTTGTTTGCATAATTTCCCAAAACCTCAGCAGTGATAGACGCTGTTTGGGTATTATATGATTGCAATAAACTAGTTATTTTATAAATTCTCTCTGAGGAAAAGTAACTGCCTAGCCCAATAGCTGTACCAAGAATTATTATCAATATAACCAGCTTTGATTGCATTAAAATAAGCCTCAACATTTGACCTAAATCAATCTCATACTCAAAGTTTGATATTGTGTTTTGGTTCTTTTTATCTGCACTATCCATTAGAGGTGCTATTATAGACTGTAAAAGTAGTTTTAAAAAACATTATATGTACATTAATACTTGCCGTTTTATTAATCTCTAGCTTAGCTTAAAATACACTTTCCCAAGTAAATAATGAGTAAAATTGATAAGAACCATGAAGAATTATTCGATTGGATAGATGCGCTTGAAAATCTTATTCTCTTCAATGGAAAAGATGATGCATCTAAATTAATCCAAGAGTTTTTTTCCCATGCAGATAATAGAGGCCTAATAAGCAAAGAATTAACAGAACTGCCATTTGAAAATTCAATTTCATGCCATCAGGAACTCCCATATCCTGGGGATTGGAGCATAGAAGAGAAAATAAGACACTATATTAGATGGAATGCTCTTGTGACAGTTCTTAAAGCTAATAAAGAATTGGATTTAGGGGGCCATATCTCTACTTACTCATCAGCTTCTACATTATATGAGGTAGGTTTTAATCATTTTTTTAGAGGGGGAGAGCTTGCTGATATGGTTTATTATCAGGGTCATTCATCTCCAGGTATTTATGCGAGATCTTATCTTGAGGGCCATATCACTAGCAAACAGCTTGATAATTTTAGACAAGAGATTGATGGAAATGGATTGTCTTCATACCCTCACCCTTGGTTAATGCCACACTATTGGCAGTTTCCTACTGTATCAATGGGTCTTGGTCCAATAATGTCGATATATCAAGCACATGTAATGAAATATTTAGAGCAACGAGGTCTTCTTGAGAACAAGTCTGAAAGAAAAATTTGGATGTTTTGTGGAGATGGAGAAATGGATGAACCAGAATCACTTGGTGCAATTTCATTAGCTGCGAGAGAAAAATTAGATAATCTAATCTTTGTTATAAATTGTAATTTACAGCGTCTAGATGGTCCTGTTAGAGGTAATTCAAAAATTATTACTGAATTAGGCTCAATTTTTAAAGCAGCTGGTTGGAGTGTAATTAATTTAATCTGGGGAAGAAAATGGGATGAACTCTTAAAAAGGGACACAACGGGCGCGCTAAGGTGGGTGATGAATAATACAGTTGATGGCGAATACCAAAACTTTAAAGCTAAAGGGGGCGGATATACTAGAGAGCACTTCTTTGGAAAACACCCTGATGCTCTCAAACTTGTTGAGGACATGTCAGATGAAGAAATAGAAAGTCTTAATAGGGGTGGTCATGACCCTCTAAAAGTCTATAACGCATATAAAGCTGCCTATGAGTGCAGAGATAAGCCTACTGTAATTCTTGCATTTACAGTAAAAGGATATGGTATTGGGTCAAGGCAAGCTGATAATACTACACACCAAGTTAAAAAGTTAAGTGACGAAAATTTAAAAGACTTTATAAAAAATTTTAATTTACCGATAAATAAAGATCAGCTAAAAAATTTAGATTATCTTGAGTTTAAGAAGACATCCAGTGAGTATAAATATTTACTATCACAAAGAGAAAAGCTTGGGGGCATCTTGCCAAATCGAAATCCTATTAAGGCAAACTTAAAATTTGATAATAATAATGCTTTTGCAGAATTTAATGAGGCTTCAAAAAGAGAAATGTCGACAACAATGGTATTTGTGAGACTAATTACCTCCTTGTTGAGAGATAAAAAAATAGGAAAACACATAGTACCAATAGTGCCCGATGAAGCCAGAACTTTTGGCATGGATGGCTTATTTAGGCAATTTGGTATTTATAGTAGGGAGGGCCAAAAGTATAAGCCTGAAGATGCTGACAAAGTAATGTGGTACAGGGAATCAGAGGATGGTGTGATGTTAGAGGAAGGCATAAATGAGGCTGGCGCATTTTCTGCATGGTTAGCCTTAGCAACATCATATGCAAATAATGCTTTGCCAATGATACCCTTTTATATTTATTATTCTATGTTTGGTTTTCAAAGAATCCATGACTTAGCTTGGGCAGCAGGAGATGCAAGAGCTAGAGGCTTCCTTCTCGGAGCAACAGCAGGCAGAACAACACTCAATGGTGAAGGCCTACAACACCAAGATGGACACAGCCACCTGTTATCTCAAACAATCCCTAACTGTAAGTCTTACGATCCATGTTTTGATTATGAGTTGGCTGCAATTATTAAGAATGGAATTGACGATATGTATGTAAAAAATAATGACAATTATTACTACATAACTCTTATGAATGAAAATTATTTGCATCCGGAAAGACCAAAAAATTTAAAAGATTCTGAAATATTGCAGGGAGCATATTTATTTAAGCAGGACAGAAAAGCTGATGTTCGAATATTAGCCTCAGGACTTACATTGCGTTTTGCATTAGAAGCTGCAAATAAATTATTAGAATTTGGTATCCAATCTAATATATGGAGTATTACAAGTTTCAATGAGTTAGCAAGGGGTGGCATAATTACTGATCAAGAGAATATGAATGGAAAAAACTCTAAATCATATGTTGAGACCTGCTTTAATGTTGAAATGCCCACTGTTGCTGTTTCTGAATATCAGAAATTACATGCTGAGCAAATAAGAAAATGGATAAATGGTAACTATATCTGTTTAGGTACAGATGGTTTCGGCAGAAGTGACACTAGAGAAAAATTAAGAGAATTTTTTGAAATTG
>Ga0163111_10002045_pt1 | contig 12661 bp, 11 predicted proteins | sample CRUFie1St18metaG_FD_109645 | JGI IMG/M metagenome (GOLD analysis project Ga0163111, IMG submission 109645) | Marine microbial communities from the Costa Rica Dome - CRUD Field 142mm St18 metaG | ecosystem: Environmental > Aquatic > Marine > Oceanic > Photic zone | place: Costa Rica: the Eastern... | reverse complement strand
TTGCTAAATCCTCTTGATTTTCCATCATCAAATTATACCAGTTTCGAAGTAAATTGCTGCGTTCTTTGGCTGGTCTAGCAGCCCATAATTTTTGAGCTTTTTCAGCAATAGAAATAGCTTCAGCTGTCTGGGTTCTTGATATATCTGCAACATCGATTATCACGTCACCGCGAGCAGGATTGTATACTGGGAAGGTTTGGCCATCTTGTCCTTCGCACCACTCACCAGCTAGATAACCTTTTGTGGCCAAAAGAGTTGGATCTTTCAGTAAGGCTTGCAAGTTTGTCAAATCATCTAACATTCCCAATCTCCTATTTTTACTTTGACATAACAAAACCAATTCTGCCTTATTTTGTCTATAGCGGTATTAATTATTATGACAAATATAAACGAAAATGACGAAGCATATGCAAACGCTGCCTTCATAGCTAATTCAGAAGAAATAGTTCAAGATTGGATAGCAAAAGCTGCACTGTTCAGAAAAGTTAGTTTAAAGAGTGGATTGGCGAAGTTGGACATTTCTTATGGCCCCTCAATTCGACAAAAATTTGATCTTTTTTTACCTCAAAAAAAACCCTTGGGAACAGTTGTATTTGTTCATGGGGGTTACTGGATTGATTTTGATAAGTCATATTGGTCTCACTTCGCATCCGGTGTTTTAGCTCATGGATTTAGATTTATAATTCCTTCCTACGATCTATGTCCAAATGTAAAAATTTCCGATATAAATGGGCAAATAAAAGATCTAATATGCTATGTATTGGATAAATATGAAGGATTTATTTCACTAACCGGCCATTCTGCGGGGGGGCATTTGGTTTCGAGAATGGTTTCGAATGATCAGTGGTCCGGCTCTAAATTAAGAACAGATTTATTGAAAAGGTTGTGTCATGTAGTGCCGATCTCACCAATAGCGGATTTAAGACCTCTTCTGAAAACAAGTATGAACCAAAAACTTAAATTGACCGTGGATAGTGCAAAAAGAGAAAGCCCGGCATTACATTCGAAATTAAATGTGCCGGTTACTGTATTTGTTGGTGAACACGAACGCCCTGCCTTTATATCACAGGCAAAATATTTAAGTCATACTTGGTCCTGTTCAAAAATAATATCTAAAGGAAAACATCACTTTAATGTTATGGACGATTTGGAAAATGAACGAAGTGAATTAGTTGGACTACTGACCAGAATTCACGTTTAATTTCTATCACTGTTTTTGGAAAAGGGATAATGAGCCCAACAAATTTTTGGTGAAGTACTATCACAAGTTTCTTTTCATAAAAATAGAGAACCCGTTTTCAAGATAATTTCCAAACGGTTCACATAATTCAAAGTCAAACCGTTTGTATAATTTCAATGCTTCGTCTAATCCAACACCTGTTTCAAGTTTCAGTGTATTTAAATTTAATTTTGTAGAAGTGATTAATATCTCTTGCATTATTAAGGTAGCAATTCCTTTTCTTCTAAAATCCGGTTCCACAAAAAATGATTTTAGCTCTCCATAATCGGGCTTCACTTCTAATGCGCCGCATCCGTAATATTTCTCATTTTGTCTTGCTCCTAAAAAGTGAATATTGGGAGAACACAATTCGTCAATTGAAAGATATGAATTTGTTTCATCAGGGTATAGGTCTTGCATTAATTGGTGGCTCGATTGAAGAATTTTTTTTATATCTGGATGTCTTGGGGACGCATATTCTATACAAACTCTCATTTACACTTTGCCTAGTATATGTAATTTAAAAATTTGCAACATATTGTGTAAAATTGTGTTAAATGTACGATATGGGGTAGTCATATTTAAAAGCAATAATTAATATCAGCAGGAAATTACTAAGGAATCGCTAAAATTGCAATTTAGTAAATTAAGGTTATCAGGCTTCAAAAGCTTTGTAGATCCTACTGAGCTTATCATTAAAGACGGTTTGACTGGGGTGGTTGGTCCAAATGGATGTGGCAAATCTAATTTATTAGAGGCTTTACGTTGGGTAATGGGTGAAAACCGTCCTACCGCCATGCGGGGCGGTGGTATGGAAGATGTTATTTTTGCCGGCGCTGCAACACGACCTGCGCGTAACTTTGCCGAAGTCGCTTTGCATTTAGATAATTCAGAACGTGCAGCACCAAGTATTTTCAATAATGAAGACAATTTAGAGATAGTACGTCGGATAACTCGTGAGGCGGGTAGCGCATATAAAAGTAATGGGCAGGATGTGCGGGCTCGCGATGTGCAAATGTTGTTTGCTGATGCATCTACAGGAGCACATTCCCCAGCATTAGTAAGACAGGGTCAAATAGCAGAATTAATTAATGCAAAACCAAAGAGTCGCCGTCGTGTTCTAGAAGAGGCAGCTGGTATTTCTGGTCTTTATCAGCGTCGCCATGAAGCAGAACTTAAACTAAATGCAGCTGAAACAAATTTAGTCCGGGTAGAAGATGTTTTAGACCAATTAGCAAACCAGCTAGGACAACTTGCAAGACAAGCGAAACAAGCAGCAAGGTACAGAGTGCTCGGTGAACAATTGCGTGAAGTAGAAGGTACATTATTATATTGTCGTTGGAGGGACGCAGATAAAGCAAACTTTGATGCTGATAATGAATTGATTGCACACACAAAGATAGCAGCAGAGGCAGAAGCAATTGTTGCCAAAGCAAAACGGGTCCGAGAAATTGCCAGTGAGAATGTGCCTCCACTTAGAGAAGAAGCTTCTGTTATTTCAGCAATGCTTCAACGTTCAATTGTTGAGCAGGAAACTTTGGAAGAGCAAGAGCGCCAAGCAAAAAACAGAATTGAAACATTGTCTTCACGTATAGAGCAACTCGGGCAAGATATTGATCGTGAGAACAGTCTGAATAACGATGCCCTAGAGACAATCAAGATTTTGTCAAAGGAGCAAGAAGCGCTACAGGTTTCGCTGAGCACACATGAGGAAGAACTTCAAACTGCTTCTTCTGAAGTTCAAGAGGCGGCTACTATTTTGAATGATAAAGAAATTAATCTGTCAGAATTAACCGAAGACATGGCACGATTAGCGGCCCGTCATCAGTCATTAGAACGTTTTTTGTTAGATAGTCAAAATGCTTTGAATAAAAACAATCAAGAAGTTGCTAATATTGATAAAAAAGTTAATGAGGCTTTAGTTGAACTAGAGCGAATGGAAAAGCTTGTTGCAGATGTAGTTCTAGAAGAGAAATCTGCAAAAGAACACGCATCTAAATGCGAAGAGCAACTTTTACAATTAGAAGAAAAACGTTTTTCTTTGCAATCTAACGAAGAGGCTGCAAATCTTGAACGCTCAGAAGTAGAAGGAGAAGCTAAGGCGATCCGAGCCGAATTTATGGCACTAGAAAAACTCATTGAAAAAAATTCTAATAAAAAGTCCCATATTATTGATGAAGTTAGAGTTGAAGTTGGTTTTGAGAAAGCTTTTGGGGCAGCTTTGGCTGATGATTTGCGAGCACCTATATCAAGTGAAAAAAATGAAACTGGGTGGGTTAAGTTGAATGAGTATTCTTCTGTCAAAAATCAGTTACCAAAGGGTATAAAATTTCTTACTGATGTAGTTGAAATACCTACGGTTCTCAGCAGGCGACTAAAATATGTTGGTTTAGTTGATCGTGAGCAAGGCGATAGTTTACATGAGTTATTACAGCCGGGGCAGCGACTAGTCAGCTTAGAAGGCGATTTGTGGCGTTGGGATGGTTTTAAAATTTGGGCAGGCGATATGCCATCTGCAGCAGCATTACAAATTCAACAGGTCAATACATTGGAGGATTTAGATTCTCAATTAGGGGTTTTAGAAAAAAAATTAGGGACTGCTCGTGTTAAACATGAAGATTTGGTTGCGAAACTTTTAAAAGTTAGTGAGCAAGAAAAAACTGCAAGGCTTGCAAGGCGAGATGCGGAACAAGAAGTAAATGATGCAGTCAAAAAATTGAATAAAGTAGAGTCTGACAAAAGTTTAATAAAAGCACAATTAGAGAACTATCAAATATCAAAACGCCGTTATGAAGAAGAGGCTCAACTGTCAAAAAAACAAGTTGCTTCGGCCAACAAGAGTTTTGTTGAGCTCGAAGATTTAAATGCAATGCGTTCTCAAGTTGAAGAGGTCAAACTAAATGTGGAGGCCGCTCGAGTAACTATGATGACAAAGCGTTCTCTTCATGACGAGGTAAGACGTGAAGGAGAAATACAACTTAAGAGAGCTCAAGAGTTGCAAAAAGAAATTAGCGGTTGGTCTCATCGACTTGATACGGCTGAGAAAAGAATTTCGGAACTAATTGATCGAAAAAATAGCTCACAGTGGGAATTAGAAGAAGCCTCAAAAACACCCTCAAAAATTAAAGAAAAACGTAAAAATTTAGTTTTGGCAATTTCGGAAACTGAAAAGAAAAAAGCTGAAGCTGATGACTCACTTTCACTGGCAGAGACACAGTTGAATACAGTTCTTAAAGAGGAACGGGAAGCGGAAAGAGTCGCATCGGAGGCACGCGAAGATAGAGCAAGGTGTGATGCAAAATCTGACGCAGCGCGACAGAATTTGCAATTAGCTTCAGATCGAATACGAGAAGCTCTTGGACTATCGGTTGAAAGCTTGCTTGAGGAATTTCAACTGGATGGTGAAAATTTACCAAGCGCAGATACGTTAGAGACAAAAGTTGGTCAAATAAAGCGACAGCGAGAAGCATTAGGATCTGTAAATCTTCGGGCGGAGGATGACGCAAAAGAAGTTAGTGAGGAACATGAAAAACTATTTGCAGAAAAGGCAGACTTAGAACAAGCAATCAAAACACTTAGGACGGGTATAGCTAGCCTTAATAGCGAGGGTCGTGAAAGGCTTCTTACCGCCTTTGAACAAGTAAACTCAAATTTTTCTATGCTTTTTAAGCATCTTTTCGGTGGTGGTGAAGCAAATTTAGAATTTGTAGAAAGTGATGATCCTCTCGAAGCTGGGCTCGAAATTATGTGCCAACCGCCTGGTAAAAAATTAGCAGCTTTATCATTATTATCAGGTGGAGAGCAAACCTTGACGGCGTTGGCATTGATATTTGCAGTTTTCTTAGCTAACCCAGCCCCAATTTGTGTTCTAGACGAGGTTGACGCTCCTTTGGATGACGCCAACGTTTCGCGGTTTTGTGAACTTCTCGATGAGATGTGTCGTCAAACTGATACGCGATTTATGATCATAACTCATCATGCAATCACGATGTCGAGAATGGATAGACTATTCGGGGTTACAATGCAGGAACAGGGTGTGAGCCAGTTAGTTTCAGTTGATTTAAAGAAGGCTGAAAGCTTAGTTGCTTGACCCTTCTACAGAGTTTCTAGTAATTCGATTGTTGGCCATGCATCAGCTGGTAGGTTTAGGGTCCTCTGTAACTCCTGAACGGATCTTCTAGTTTTTGACCCAAGAATGCCATCAATTTCACCAACCTGATAACCAAGCTTTTTTAACTTGGTTTGTAGAAGCATCATTTGGTTCTTGTTGAGGCCTTTGTCTGGATTGCCTGGGGTGAAAGGTGGAGATCCTTCAAGTTGATTTGCAAAATGGGCAGCAGTTAAAACGTAAATGAAGCTCTTATTCCATTGGAAAAATACATTGAAATTGGAATAGGCTAGAAATTTTGGTCCTTTGTGGCCTTGCGGTAAGATCAAAGAGGCGTCACCCGGACCGTCCGGCAAATCAGAATATTTACCCGTTATTCTTAAGTTTTTCCACTCTCCAATAGTTTTTTTCTTGTCCGTACCGGTCTCAAACCAATCTATTTCTTGAGCTAATTTCACCTCCTGTAACCAAGGCTCATTTGCTTGCCAACCCAAACTTTTTAGCATTCTAGCAGCACTAAATAAAGCATCACTTGCTGAACTTTGAAGATTAATTTTTCCGTCTCCATCTGCATCAACCCCATTTTCTAAAATGTCTTTTGGCAACATTTGAACCATTCCAATTTCTCCTGCCCAGGCGCCTTTTGTTTCGTTTGGATTGAATTCATTTCGGGTAAATAATTCTAATGCAGCAAAAATTTGGGGGCGAAAAAGCTGTGGCCGTCTGCAATCAAAAGCCAGGGTTACCAAGGCGTCGAGAGTATTGAAGTTTCCTTGAACTAAACCAAAGTCAGTCTCCAAGGCCCAAAAAGACGTTAGAACACCTCTAGAAACACCATAAATTTTTTCAATTTTGTCAAAGGTTGAAGAATATTTTTTTAGGTTCTTTTTGCCATGGTAAATCCGATAATTATTTATTAACCGTGGGGCAAATTCGTTAAACGGCTTCAGAAAAATACCCTGTGCTTGATCAGCTTCCAATACTAAGGGATTTAGTGAAACGCCGTCAAAAAATGTATTTACAATTTGTTCTGTATAACCGATTTCCAAAGACTCTTCTTTAATTTCTTCAAGGAACTGGTAGAAATCACCTCCACATTTTCCAAAGGCTGTAGAATGTAGGACAAATGTCAGAACTATCACTTTTATTAAAAATGGCATCTCGAAGTTTCTTTAAGCTCGCTAGAATTGGAATTTCTGATAGAGTATAGTTTAAAGTGAAAAGGTTAACTAGAATAATAACCCTTGTTCTTTAAAAAGAAGAAGTTGTTTGGTAACATAAGGAAGTAAAATACAAGACTTTTCAGTTTATTAACAAAAAAGGTTTTTATGAGTACTTTTTTATCAAAAGAAGTTATTGCTGGATTAGAAGCTGCTCAAAAGACTGATTCAGGCAAGAAAAATCGTCTTCGTGTGGAGTTTAATAAAAATCGTTATCCTGTACTGCAACTTAAAAAAAGTGGATTTTGTGTCGAAGCGGCGAAGGCTCCCATGATGAGAGGCCTCGTAGATTTATATGATGGGGATAAACATTTAAAACAGTGTTTAATTGTTGCGTCTAAAGAAGAAAATGGGATTGTTTACTTCGAATATAAGCGAAATACTAATACGCAAACTTCTGTGCCTAAGGACTTTTATCAAGAAACTAGTCCCGTCGCGCTAATAACTCGGTTATTGTAGATCGGAAAAAGCACGGTCTAAACGTTCGACTGCGGTTTTAACATTGTCACGTGTTGTAGCGAAATTAAATCTTAGAAAACTATGACCGTTTTTGCCAAATGTTGGGCCTAAATTTGCCGCAATTTTTGCTACCTTTTGAACTCTATTCACGAATTCCATTTGCTCCATCCCCGTTTTTGAGAAATCTACCCAAGCTAAATATGTTCCTTCCAATTTCATTGTCTCTAATCCTGGTATTTTTTCTATTGCGTTATCAAATATCTGTCGATTTTTATCCAAATATTTTATTAGTTCATCAACCCAAACAGCTCCATCCGGGCTGTAGGCGGCCTTAGCCATAAACAATCCAAAGCTATTTGGACTCATACCCAGTGCTGACATTCTTTTAGCAAACTTTTGTCTTAAATTTTTATCCGGTATAATGACGTTTCCAGTATGTGCTCCCGCAATGTTGAAGGTCTTTGTCGTCGCTGTCATCATAATTAGCCGATCAGAAATTTCTTCATCAACATTCGCCATGGGGATATGAATAGCGCCAGGATATACAATATCGTGGTGTATTTCGTCTGATATCAAAATGAGATTGTGGCGTTTCGTAAAATCCGCAACTTGTTTCAATTCTTCCTTCGACCAAACCCGTCCACCTGGATTATGAGGAGAACATAAAAGCACAATTTTTTCCTTACCCGTCATCAAATTATCATAAGAATTAAAATCAAACTCATATCTTCCATGGTTTTTAATCAATGGGCACTCTAAAATTTCACGACTAGCAGCTTTTATTACTTTAAAAAATGAGTGGTAGACTGGTGTAAATAGAACAATATGATCACCAGGATTGCTGAATGTTTCAATGCAGACAGCGGCCCCGTTGACTAAGCCGTGCGTGCTAAAAATCCATTCGGTATCCAGCTCCCAACCATGGCGGTTTTTCATCCACCATTTTATTGCTTTTCGGTATGAAGTGTCATCGCCATAGTACCCATAGACTCCATGATTAGATAAATTTTCGATTGCTTTTTGAACACATTCAGGTGGTCTAAAGTCCATATCAGCAACCCACATGGGTATTCCATCTTTAGATGATACGCCATATTTACTTTCCATCATGTCCCATTTGTCAGAGTGAGTACGACGACGTTCGATTTTCTCATCAAAATTCATAAATGTACCTTGAAAGATTAGGTGTCAGATCTGGTCATTAACATTGTTTTGTTCAATTGGACAGAGCCGTTGCTTTGTAGCTAATATTATCCTAGATGAGTATGATGATCAGACCTATTGTTTTACACCCAGATGCACGATTGAAAAAAAAATCCGTAGAAGTTGAGCGCATAACTGATGCCGTTATTGAATTAACAGAAGATATGATGGCGACTATGTATGATGCACCAGGGATTGGCTTGGCTGCTCCTCAGATTGGTGTATTAGAACGAATATTTGTAATGGATTGTGCTAAAAAAGAGAACGAAGAACCGGATCCAATTGTTATGATTAATCCATTAATAACTGCCTGCTCTGAAGAAAAAAGTATTTATGAAGAAGGATGTCTTTCGATTCCTGAACATTTTGCTGAGATTACTCGACCAGAGCTTGTGCAAGTGGAGTGGGTTGATTTAAAAGGAAAACAACATTCCGAAGAGTTTTCTGGTCTAAAGTCGACTTGCATACAACATGAAATTGATCATTTAAACGGAAAATTGTTTATTGACTATTTAGGACCTATGAAGAGACAGCTAATAACGCGTAAAATGCAGAAATTCAAACGTGAAAAATTACGCGGTGTTGAATAATGGCTGTCAAAAGGTTCTTGAAATGGCCTGATAAAAGACTTCGATCTAGAGCTGATGAGATAACGGAAATCACAGAAGATGTAATTTTGATTTGGGACGATATGATAGATACAATGAATGCGATGCCTGGCATTGGTCTAGCGGCTCCACAAATTGGCGTAAACTTGCGTTTAGCTGTTATTGATGCCTCAGAAACCCGAAGTAAGCCTGTAAAACTTGCTAATCCTGAGATTCTTCAAGCATCGTTGGAGTATAGTGAGACAGAGGAGGCTAGTCCAAATTTGAGGGGTATATCTGCAAAAATTAAAAGGCCTAAAAAAGTTACTGTGAGATTTTTAAATAAAAAGGGCTTTATCGATAGGAAGGATTTTACAGGGCTCTGGGCAACATCTATTCAACATCAAATTGATCATTTGAATGGGAAAATGTTTTTTGACCACTTATCTAAGGTCAAAAGAGATATATTGCTTAGGAAGGTCAAGAAGAAAAAATGAAATTAGTTTTCATGGGAACACCAAAGTTTTCTGTTCCTGCTCTTAAGGCTTTGTATCGGAGTAACCACCAAATATGCGCGGTTTATTCGCAGCCACCTCGGCCCTCGGGGCGTGGCAAAAAAGTAAACCTCAGTGATGTTCACAAAGAAGCACTTAATCTAGGTTTAACTGTACATAACCCAAAGAACTTTGAGTCTGAAAAAGACCAAAATATTTTTAGGGAGTTAAAGGCTGATATAGCTATTGTAGTTGCCTATGGTCTAATATTACCTAGCAAAATTCTATTATCTCCAAGGCTTGGCTGCGTGAATATTCATGCATCTCTTTTGCCGCGTTGGCGTGGGGCTGCACCAATTCAAAGAGCAATTATGGAGGGAGATGCTGAGACAGGCGTTTGCATTATGAAAATGGATGAGGGTCTGGATACAGGTCCAATTCTATCTTCCAAGAAACTCCAAATTAAAGAAAATGATACTGCAAAAATTTTATCAGAAAAATTGAGTCTAATAGGTTCACAACTTATAGTTGAAGTGCTGGATAACTTATCTGATTATAAATTGCAGAGCCAGGCCGCTGTTGGTGCCAAATATGCAAGTAAGATCCATAAGTCTGAAACAAGAATTGACTGGTCATTGCCTGCTAAAACGATCGACCAAAAAATTAGGGCCTTATCGCCTTATCCAGGAGCTTGGACAGAAATAAATGGAGAGCGGATCAAACTGTTAGCTTCGAAGGTCATTGACCAAGAAAATGAGCCTGGGACAGTTTTAGATAAGGGTTTTTCAATTGCATGTGGTCATAAGGCAGTTGAGATAACTGAAGCGCAGAGACCGGGTAAATCTGCTCAAAAGTCAGATGTTTTTCTTTTAGGTTTCAGATTACAGCAAGGCTACAAATTGGTTTGACCCTAGAAATCAACTGCAATGCCTTTTTTTTCCCAATCTCCATATCTGACAGGTTCCACACCTTCACGACCACCAAGTTCTTTTGGTAAATTTATATCTTTTTTTTCCAATCTACGCTTCTCAGCCTCTTCTAGTGCTCTTAAAGCTTCTGGTGGAAGTTCTTTATCTCTTTTAGGCATATAAACTTTCCTTGATCCTAATAGACTGATATAGCAGCGTCAAAATTCTTTCAAGAAAGTTCCTTAATGAATCCATCGAGAAGTAAACCTCGTTTTGTTGCGATAGATATTTTGAATGAGATTTTAGGAAACCAAAAAAGTTTTCGTGAGCTGAGGGCTCTCGGGATGCTTAAAAATCTTCAACCCAATGAAAAAGCTTTTGTCCAAAGATTAGTAATGGATACTTTGCGTAATTTAGAACGCAGCGATAAGCTATTAAAAAAATACCTCAAAAAAGATCCAAAATTAAGAGTTAAAAATACTCTAAGACTAAGCTTGACTGAGCTAGCTACCGGCGGTGCGTCTCATGCGATTGTCAACGAGGCAGTAAATTACGCGGCTTCCAATAAAAAAAGTAGGCCAATGAAAGGATTGGTAAATGCTGTTTTGCGACAGCTATCATCTTCTGAAATCGAGGAATGGAATAACGTCGCGAATATTTCAAGGTTGCCCAAGTGGTTGAGGGGCCCCTTAATTTCTGCCTATGGGAAAAATACAGTAATCGAAATTGAAAAAATACAAAGTTTTACACCGCCTGTAGATATTACCCTAAAAGATCCACATAAAATTAAAGGTTGGGCTAAAGAGTTAGACGGTAGAATTGTTTTTCAAGAAAGCATCCGCTTGAAAAGTGGCAAACAAGTATCCGCTCTGCCAGGATTCAAAGAAGGGGATTGGTGGGTTCAAGATGCAGCAGCATCTATTCCAATTAGGCTATTAGGTAATTTGAGTGGTAAAAGAGTACTAGATTTATGTGCTGCACCAGGTGCAAAGACGCTTCAACTCGCTTCTCTTGGCGCGGATGTTACCTCGGTGGATATTTCATCTAGTCGCTTACAATTATTAAGAGAGAATTTAGAAAGGTGTGGGCTCAGTGCAAATATAATAGAAAGTGATGCTTTCAATATTACTGATAAATTTGATATCGTATTATTGGATGCTCCGTGTAGTGCAACCGGGACAATTAGGCGTCATCCAGACCTAGTCTATTGTAAAGATGGGTCTGATTTTTTTGAGCTAATGGAAATTCAGGCTAGATTACTCGATCATGCTTCTTCAATTGTAGAGGATAACGGACTTGTAATTTATGTAACATGTTCGCTTTTGCCAGATGAGGGTGAATGCCAAATTGAGAAGTTTCTAGAGCGAAATGATCAATTCGTAATAAAAAAGCTAAAAAAAATAGACCAAACTATTCCTAAGGCTTGGGTTTTGAACTCTGGTGATATTAGAATTGTACCAGCAAGTTCGATAGAAAAGGACGGTTTGGATGGTTTTTATATATGTTATTTACAAAAAAAACCAAATAAACCCTAAACGAAAGAAAAATTTGCAATGCAAAATTTTCGAAATAATCACGATGATTTATTTAACAAAATGAGCCAATTTTGAGTTTCTTGAACGCTTTTATAGACAGATTTTATGCCTTTATAATTTGCATGTCTAAATCTGATTCAGAATTTATTTTTGAAACAGAGCCTCGTTCCCTGGGTAAAATATCAGTTGGCCGCGATATGGTAGAAGGGAAAATTAATTTTGTAGGACAAGTTATCCAGCAAACTGACGAAGTTTGGAACTTTAAGACTGACGAAAAAGACTTCTATTACAAGCTACATAGTTTTACCTGGTTAGATGACTTGGCCGCCCTGGCTAGTGTAGAAGCCAGGCTTCTTGCACAAAATTGGTTACATTCATGGATAAATAAGTATAGTTCTGGTTTTGGTCCTGGTTGGACACCAGCATTGACTGGAATGCGTTTAGTTCGTTGGACGCATCATTATTTATTTCTTACGCAAGGGTGTTCCGAAACAAAACTCCAAAAATTTAATCTTTTATTGGCAAGGCAGGCTAAATTTTTATCTAAGCGAGCGATGAGTGGGCCTAGTGGATTACCTAGGTTTGAGGCTTTGTTAGGTTTGATTTATGCAGGATGCTATTTAAGGAATATGGAGAAATTTATAGAGCCTGCTACCAGAGCACTTGCCGATGAATGTCATCATCTTATTAATAGTGAGGAAATTGTTTTCTCTAGAAATTCTCAAGATATTTTGGACATAGTAACAATTTTAATATGGGCCAAACGTGCTCTTAAGGATTCAAATTGGAACCCATCTGTTACCCATTTAGAGACAATAGAAAAACTAGCTCTAATTGTTCGAAATTTGAGACACTCTGATGCAGGCTTACCAAGATTTCATGGTAGTTGCGGCGACGTCGATGGGCAATTAGACCAGGCCTTAAGTCA
>Ga0163111_10002043_pt1 | contig 12662 bp, 9 predicted proteins | sample CRUFie1St18metaG_FD_109645 | JGI IMG/M metagenome (GOLD analysis project Ga0163111, IMG submission 109645) | Marine microbial communities from the Costa Rica Dome - CRUD Field 142mm St18 metaG | ecosystem: Environmental > Aquatic > Marine > Oceanic > Photic zone | place: Costa Rica: the Eastern... | reverse complement strand
GCTAATATCTGTTATAGCTTTTATAACCTGTTGTTGAAATTCAATTATATTAATAGAATCTCTACATTTTTCATTTAAGAAAATATTAAGATTAAATTTATTATTTGTTGTACTATTATCATTATTTGTTATATATTGATTAGTTGGTTTATCTATAATGGTCTGTTCTAATTGTTCTATTTTCTTATTTTGTTGTTTTACTAATTCTAATAATGTTTCATCTTTGCAAATTATATCTTTTTGTTGTTTTATTAATTTACAAACCTTTTTATGGTTATATAATGAACTACGATGAATGTAATATTTACCACATTCACAAAAAAATGTTTTTTCTAAATTTTGCGACTTTTGTGTAGTATTTTGTAGTATTTTATGTTTATGGGTTGATAAATGTTTTAAATAATCATTTTTACGATTGCTAAAATAGTGGCAATTTTCACAACAAAATTTAAATTGCGACTTTTGCGACATTTTTGTAGTATTATATTACAACATAAAAATCGCACAAAAAAAATGTATAAAAATTTTATGATAAGGAAATAAAATAGGCAAAATACATTTTAACATCTTAATGGTCTAAAATCAAAAATGTGCATTTTTTTCACCGAAAGTTTATTATAATATATAAAAATACACAAAAATATTTGTGTACTTTTTCAAATTTTGTCAAACTTTAAAATTGAAAAATTACCACTTTTAAAGAACAGGCTATATTTTATATATAATAAATATAAAATTGATTCCATATATTCATATTATTAGTTCTATAAAAAAGTTGATTATAATATATATATATCAATAAAATGGTAAAATGTAAATGTGGTAAAGCTCGACCAACTTATAATGAAGAGGGAGAAACCAAACCAATATGTTGCAAATATTGTAAGACTGATACTTATACTATGATAAATAAATCTATTTTACTCTATTAGTGTCTTTGGATTTAAACCATTTTTTATTATGTTTTTACATAATTTATCTTTATCAACTGTTTGTGTGGTATTAAGTACAACTTCTGTAAATTTATCTTCTTCTTTGTCTGTTAAATTTGCTTTATCTATAACCTGATTATAAAATTTATCTAATTGGTTTTTAGTATATTCACTCGATAAAGGTTCTACTATATTATATAATACATCTCTATCTTTTACCCATTCATTATCTTTATTTTTTATAACCATCTGTTGTCTAGATTTATCCAATGAATAATAGGGCTTTTCATAATCATCTAGATTGTTATATGTTATATTAACTGCATTTGTAATACCATTTGTATTTGATAAATTAATAACACTGCTAATATCTGTTATAGCTTTTATAACCTGTTGTTGAAATTCAATTATATTAATAGAATCTCTACATTTTTCATTTAAGAAAATATTAAGATCAAATTTATTATTTGTTGTACTATTATCATTATTTGTTATATATTGATTAGTAGGATTATCTATAATGGTCTGTTCTAATTGTTCAATTTTCTTATTTTGCTCTTCTAATTTTTCCAATAATAATTCTGTATTATCATTTTTTTCTTGTTTATTTACAAAAAATTTGCAAATTTTTTTGTGGTTAGAAAATGAACCACTTAATGTATATTCCTTACCACAATTGCACTTATAAAAATTGCTCGTTTTTGCTTTATTTTGCTTTATTTTATGTTTATCGGTTGATAAATGTCTCATATAATTTGCTTTTTTATTACTGTAATACTGACAACTTTCGCAACTATATAAAAATGGAGCTCCTTTTTGCTCCATTTTTCTTTATTTTTATAAAGTACAAAACGAGCTTTTTAAATTATTTTAAAAAATGTATAAAAATTTTATGATAAGGAAATAAAATAGGCAAAACAGTATTTTGCATCATAATGGTCTAAAAACGAAAATGTGCATTTTTTCCGCCGAAAGTTTATTATAATATATAAAAATACACAAAAATATTTGTGTACTTTTTCAAATTTTGCCAAACTTTAAAATTGAAAAATGTGCACTTTTAAAATATCAGGTTATAAAATTATATTTTCATATAAATATTCATTATGATATTGTGTATATAAATTATATATATAATATCATAAAATTAACAAGGTAAATTTATTAAAATTGGTTATAATATTAAATATTAAATATTATAATATTATTCTAAAATAAATATAGTATATAAAATGTTATTACCTAATCTGAGAAAGATAACACAAAAAAATAAAAAACATATATATAAATTATATGACCCACAAAATAAAAGAATTTTAGCTATAGATGAAGGAATAAATAGTAATAAAGATAAGAAACAAGCAGCAACAAAGAAAAAAGCTAGATTTAATGTACTAAGACAATATAGAAAATACAAAGATGTAAAAGGTTGTAGAAATTTAACACGTGATATGATTTATATAGATAAAAAATATAATTTAGGTAAAACGCGTAAAATATGTGGAGGAAAAAAACAATTTTTATATAATCCAGATGATCCAAAAAAATCATTTGATGTTTATATAGATAAAAATCCGGATGATACAATAAATATAAAATACACAACAATAGATGATGTAAAAATGACAATAAAAAAACTAGAAAACTTGTACAAAAAAGGTAAATATCCACATAAAAGAATTTGGCAAGTAGGTATGATAATGAAGGTAAGATTAGAAGCAATGTTAAAACATAAGAAATCTTTATATCCGAATGCAATATATGTAAAATCCAGATATATTTTAGCAAATAAGTATTTTAAATTTTTAGGTGAACGCACAAAAGAAAAAGATGATAAAAAAAGAAAAGCTATGACATTCAAATTATGATAAAGTAAATAATATCTATAGTATATAAATGATATTATTTAATAATTGGGTTATTTTATCTATAATAGGTACAATTATAACATCAATAGCATTAATATTTATAAAAATTATATCAGATAGTAAATATGATAATGATTTAATATTAGCATCAACATTTTGTATAATGGGTTTATTGTCATTATTATATATAATTTTCAATAAAAGAAAAGATATTTTTTTTAAAGAATGTAATCATAAAATATTATTATTTGTATTAGTATTTGCTATAACTCTATTAAGTAGTAAAATAGTAATTAGTACAGCTATGAAATACGCACCTAATATAGCATATGTACATATGATAATAAATTTAAATATTATATTAACAATAATTATGGGATATTATATATTTAAACAAAATATAAATATAAAATGTTTTATGGGAATATTAATATCATTGTTAGGTATATCAATAGTGATATTTAATAAAGAATAATAATATATATTATATTTATAATAAACTTTCTAGATTCCATATAGGTATACATTTATTTAAACATAATTTACTTAATTCATTGGTATAATGACGACAATCGTATATACCTAATATATATTTTTTATGTAATTTTTTTTCAAGTTCCATTATTTTTTCTATAGTATAGTTTGATGTTCCCCAATATAATTTTTTAGTTGATATGAATTCGATATAATATATATCACTCAACCCTTTATATTTAAAAAATATATCATATTTTTTATCAATTAAACCAGGAAACATTTTTGCTATATCTTTACGAGTTTCTTCTGTTGTTATATAACTATAATCATCATTAAATGCTCTAAAATCATATCTAATTTCTTTGTTATTATTTTTAAATGTTATACCTGTATGAATTATAAATCTATTTGGTTTTTCCAAATTTAAATATACTTTTGTAGGATTTATTATAAAGTTAATAAAGTTAATAAAAAAATAATAATATACCATATTAATAATATAATATATTAATAATATAATATATTAATATAATATATAAAGTTAATTTAAATCATTTTATAAAATAAAAGATTAAATGATATCTTCAAATAATTGGATATATTATGCTATATTTTCAATGTTATTAACATCATCTGTTACCTTAAGTTTAAAATATATAAGTGAAAGTAAATATAATGATAACACAATATTAGCTATTGCATTTGTAATAATGGGTATATTATCATTGGGTTATTTAATATATAATACAAATTTATCATACAAATTTGTATTAGAATGTAATTATAGTATAATTTTATTTATATTATTTTTTTCAGGATTATTAATTTGTAATAATTATATAATGAATATAGCATTGAAAAAATCCCCAAATATTGCCTATACACATATGATAATAAATATGAATATAGTTATTTCATTATTAGCAGGATATTTTTTATTTAAGCAAAATGTAAATATAAAATGTTTTATAGGAATATTGATAGCTTTAGTGGGTATATTAATTATTATATTTAATAAAGAATAATAATATATATTATATTTTATATAATTACATATATTATATATGATTAAAAATTGTTGTAAAACAACAAAAAAAGCAAAAAAATGTAGACGTAAAGATGGTAAAACATTTAAATTACCTCGTAGATTTAGTAAAAAAAAATGTATAAAAAAAATAAAAGGATTTACAATGCGTTCATCATGTGCACCTTATAAATATTGTTAATTTATGTATACATACTAAATGGTAATTTATAGGTTTCTGTTTTTACAATTAATTTATCTATTATTTCTTTAGTTAATTTTATAGGGAATTGTATTTTATCACAAATTTTAGTATCTTTATCGAATATATTTATATCAGAACGAATTAATCTAAATAAATTTAATTTAGTATATATTATTTCTATACATCTTTTAAGATTTCGAACACCTTGTTCATTTTGTGTATAATTACTAATTATATAATTTAATATTTCATCTGTGAAAATAATTTCATCTTTAGAAAATTTTACTTGTTCATATATTTTTGGTATTATAAAATCTTTTGCTATTACAATTTTTTCTTTTAACTTATAACCAATTGTTTCAATTTTATACATTCTATCTTTTAAAATTGAATTAACATTATTTTCATCATTATAGCTAAAAATATATAACGCCTTTGACATATCCAATTCTATTTCTGATAAATATTTATCAGAGAAAGTAGTATTTTGTGTACTATCAGTTAAATGTGTCAATACACCTATAATTTCTTCACCACCAGGTGTATTACTAACTTTATCTAATTCATCAAATAATATAACAGGATTCATACACCCCGATTTTATTAAAATTTCAATAATTTTTCCATATTTACTTCCTTCATATGTATACTCATGTCCATCTAAATAACCACCTCCTGTTGTTCCTCCTAATGCTATTAATGCAAATGGTCTACATAATATTTTGCTTATCCCATCTTTAATTAAAGTAGTTTTACCGGTTCCAGGTGGGCCATTTATAGCTATAGCAGTTCCTACGGCATTTGGATTTACTAACCATAAACCAATAAGTTGAAGTATTTGTAATTTTGCATCATTGAGACCATATACAACATTATTTAAGGTATTACGAGCATTATTTATAAATTCATGACATTCATCGAGATTTCCAGCGTATGTTATAGGTAAATTAGAATATTTATTAAATGGTATTTTAATAAATGTATCTACCCATAGTTTTAGTTTATAATATTCATTAGAATTACTCTCACTCATTTGTTTCATAATATTAATTTTTTTTAGTGCCGATGCTTTAAATATATCAGGTATATCTAATTCTGTTAAATAAATTAAATAAGGTTTGTCAATATTTATTTTAGATTTTAATTTTTGTAATTGATTAATAACATTAATTTGTTGTTCTAATGTCATTTTAGTTTTAAAATATTCTTTTTCATTTTCTTCAAAATTTAATATTTTATTAAATTTTTTATAATTTTCTTTAGATTGTTTTAATGTAGGTACTTTATTTGTATTAATAGTCATTTTAACATTTTGTCCATTCTTATCTCTTAACGCATTTTTATCATTATTATTATTATTATTATTATTATTATCATAATTGTTAACTATATTATGTTCTGTTTCATCATTTTCTGTTTCATCATTTTCTGTTTCATCATTTTCTGTTTCATCATTTTCTGTATCATCATTTTCTGTATCATCATTTTCAGTATGATATGTTTTATATTTATTTTGTATAGTATCATTTATAGCATCTAATAGATTATTTTTTTTTTCATATTCATTATTACTATCGTAAGTATTATTATTATTTAAATTAAAAAATATATTTATATTTTTTTCATATGGATTATATAAATTTGTTTCATTATCATTATCATTATCATTTTCATTTTCATCATTATAAATAGTTTTTTTATTAATAATATTTAATCTTTGACGTTTACATTTTTGTATTTTATTTCGTGAATAATTAGATGGAAAAATTTTATTTAAAAAACGATAATATTTTAATTTATTAAAATATATGTTGTTTTTATTTACATTACTAATATCATCATCATTACTATCATTGCTATCACCATCATTGCTTTCACCATCATTGCTTTCACCATTATTGCTTTCACCATCATTGCTTTCACCATCATTGCTTTCATTATCATTGCTTTCAGCATCATTACTATCATCATTATAATATTTATTATCATAATCATCGTCATCATCATCATTATTGTCGCTACTATTATCTATATTTTTATAACAAATTCTTTGTTTAGAACCAGTTTGTATACGTGTTCTATAAATTTTTTTAGTCATTATAGTATAATTATTTATATTAGTTATTTATATTTATATTTATATTTATATATATTAAAAAATAAGTTATATATAAGTTATATATAAATTATTTATATAAATGATTAATGATGTGAAATAATTAAAAAATAATTAAGAAATAGTTAAGAAATAATTAAGAAATAGTTAAGAAATAATTAAAAAATAATTAAGAAATAATTAAAAAATAATAAAAAAAAATAATTGATATATTAAAATTATAATTAAAAATAATCTAAATATTATTTTAATATAATAAAAAGATGCAAAGTAATAAAAAACCGTCAAAAATTGTAGGTATTCAATTTAGTATTCTAAGCCCAGAAGAAATCTTAAAATCATCTGTAGCTGAGATATCAAATAGAGATACTTATATTAATAATAAACCAGTAATAGGTGGATTATTTGATCCAAGAATGGGTGTTCTAGATGCAGGATTAATATGTCCGACGGATGGGTTAGATTATGTAGATTCTCCGGGATATTTTGGACATATGAAATTAGCCAGACCAGTTTATTATATACAATATTTAGCAATAATATTAAAAATTTTAAGATGTGTATGTATAAAGTGTGGTAAATTGTTAATAGATAAAAATAAATATAATTATTTATTGAAATATGATAATGAAAAACGTTGGAATAAAGTATTTACATTGGCTGGAAAAATTCGTAGATGCGGTGAATGTTCTCAGAATGGATGTGGATGTTTACAACCAAAGTTAAAAAAAGAAGGATTAGCAACTATTATGGCAGAATGGGATAATCAATCGGATGAATCGAGTGATACAAATAAATCAGGAAAAATGATTATGAAATTGATACCAGAAATAGTTTTAAAAATATTTAAAAAAATTTCGGATGAAGATATCAATTTTATGGGTTTTAATAGTTGTTGGTCTAGACCAGAATGGATGATATGTCAAGTATTAGCAGTTCCACCACCAGCTGTTAGACCATCTGTTAAACATGATTCACAACAGAGAAGTGAAGATGATTTAAGTCATATTATTATAAATATTATAAAGGCAAATAAAACACTTCAAGAAAAAATACAAAATAAATCAAATTCAAATGTAATAGATGATTGGACCACGGTGTTACAATATTATATAGCAACATTGGTTGATAATAAAATTCCTGGTGTTGCAGCAGTGGCACAAAGGTCAGGTAGACCATTAAAAACAATTAAAGATCGTTTAAATGGTAAAGGTGGGCGTGTAAGAGGAAATTTGATGGGAAAAAGAGTAGATTTTAGTGCAAGATCGGTAATTACTCCAGACCCAAATTTATCAATTAGTCAATTAGGAGTTCCTTTAAAGATTGCAAAAAATTTAACAAAACCGATAGTTATAACAAAAAATAATAAAAAATATTTAAAACAGTTATTATTAAATGGTCCAGATATTTATCCTGGTGCTAAAATATATGAAAAAAAGAATGGTGAAAATATAAGTTTAAGATATGTGGATAGAAATTCGATAATTTTAGAAGAAGGAGATATAGTTCATCGCCATATGATTGATGGTGATTGTATATTATTTAACAGACAACCTACACTTCATAAAATGTCTATGATGTGTCATAGAGCGAAAATTATGTATGTAGGAGATACATTTAGAATGAATGTAGGTGATACAAAACCTTATAATGCAGATTTCGATGGAGATGAAATGAATTTGCATATACCACAAGATGATATATCGGAAATTGAATTACAAAATTTAGCAGCGGTTGAATATCAAATTATTAGTCCGGCAAATAATAAATCGATTATTGGTATTTTCCAAGATTCTTTATTGAGTAGTTATTTATTTAGTAATAAAGATATAAGTTTTGATAAAAAAACAGCTATGAATTTGTTAATGCATATGGATAACATTGATTTATCAAAAATAAATTTTGAGAAAGAAAATATTTCTAACTTTGAAATATTATCACAAGTTTTACCAAATATTTCTATGAAATATAAAACGAAGAAATTTCAAGATGATGAAGATTATAATACTTCAAATAATATTTTAGAAATTAAAAAAGGAAATATACATAGAGGACATATAGATAAATCTGTATTAGGTGATACATCACGTGGATTGATTCAAAGAATATATAACGATTATGGTTCGCAAAATTCACAGAAATTTATAGATAATTTCCAGAATATTGTAACAGAATATATGAAAATAAATAGTTATAGTGTTGGTATAAGTGATTTAATAGCAAATGCAGAAACAAATAATAAAATATCACAGGCAATTTCTAATAAAAAAATGGAAGTAAAATCATTAATAGATGAAACGCATTTAGGTATTTTTGAAAACAAAACAGCTAAATCAAATTTGGAAGAATTTGAACTTAAAGTAAATAACATTTTGAATAAAGCATCTTCGGAATCAGGTAAAATAGGTAGACAAAATTTGTCAAAAAATAATAGATTTGTTACTATGGTAAATGCTGGTTCTAAAGGTAGTGATTTAAATATATCACAAATGATATCATGTTTAGGACAGCAAAATGTAGATGGAAAACGAATTCCATATGGTTTTACAAATAGAACATTACCACATTATTCAAAATATGATGATTCACCTATTGCGCGAGGATTTGTAGAAAGTTCATTTATAAGTGGTTTAAAACCAGAAGAATTATTCTTTCATGCTATGGGTGGTCGTGTAGGTTTAATAGATACAGCAGTTAAAACATCTACTACAGGATATATTCAAAGAAGATTAATTAAAGGATTAGAAGATTTAACAATAGCATATGATTTAACAGTTAGAAATAATAAAAATAAAATAATCCAATTTAAATATGGCGAAGATGGTTATGACCCGTTATATGTTGAAAATCAATCATTACCATTTGTAAATATTTCAATAGAAGAAATATATGGACATTATCAAATGCCCAACGACAGTACTAAAAATAGTGTATATAATACATTGTATACAAAACAAACATTTACTCGATTTAAAAGACAAAAATCTAGTCTAGAAAGTAAATGTAAAGAATATATAGATTTCATTATAAATTCAAGAAAATTGATAGTTGATAATGTATACAAAAATATTTATAAAACCAATGTTAATATGCCGGTTGGCTTTATTTATTTAATAAATAATGTAGCTGGGATGCAAGAACAAAATGTAATTATAGATATAACACCATTAGAAGTATTCGAATTAATTGAATCAACATTTAAAAAATTAGAAATGATACATTATTGTAAACCAAATGAACTATTTAAAATCTTATATTATTATTATTTAAGCCCAAAAGAACTTATTATGAATAAAAGATTAACGCGCAAATCTATTGAATTATTGTTAGAAAATATAATATTATCATATAAAAAATGTATAATCAATCCAGGTGAAATGGTAGGTATGATTGCTGCACAAAGTATTGGTGAACCTACTACACAATTAACATTAAATACTTTCCATTTTGCAGGTGTAGCTTCTAAATCAAATGTTACACGTGGAGTTCCACGAATTGAAGAAATTTTATCTTTATCGGAAAACCCAAAGAACCCCTCATGTACTGTTTATTTAAATAAATTAGATAAATATGAACAAGCAAAAGCGCAAGAATATATATATAAATTGGAACATACTAAATTAAAACAAATAGTGAATACTATGGAAATATATTTCGATATAGATGATTTTGATACCAAAATAGAAGAAGATAAAGATTTATGTAAATTTTATAAAGATTTTGAAGAATTAATAGACGATTGTGGTAGTAAAGATTATGAAAATAAAGAGAAATCTAAATGGTTAATTAGAATGACATTAAATAAAGAAAAGATGTTAGATAGCAACATAACAATGGAGGATATTCATTTTACATTAAAAAATTCATATAATAATTTATATTGTATTTATAGTGATTATAATTCTGATAATTTAGTATTTAGAATTAGATTATTAAAGCATATTCAATCTAATAGTCAAAAGAAACAAGAAAAATCATTGGACCAATCAGATGATATATATATATTAAAAAATTTACAAGATAGTATATTAAATAAATTAATTTTAAGGGGTATAAAAGATATTGATAAAGTTATGATAAGAAAAATTACAGATAATGTAGAAGAAATTGATAATAAATATGAAAAACGTGAAATATGGGTTCTAGATACAGTTGGAACCAATTTATTAGACATATTAGGATTAGAGTTTGTCGATAAAACTAAAACTATTACAAATGATATACAAGAAATATATAACGTATTAGGTATAGAAGCTGCTAGACAATCTATATTTGATGAATTTTCTGAGGCAATTGAGTTTGATGGTGGTTATATTAATTACCACCATTTAACTGTTCTAGCAGATAGAATGACTTGTTCAGATAAAATGATTTCTATATTCAGACATGGAATTAACAATGATGATATTGGACCAATTGCAAAAGCTTCATTTGAAGAAACACCTGAAATATTTTTAAAAGCAGCCAGACATGGTGAAATAGATAATATGAGAGGTGTTTCATCTAATATTATGTGTGGACAAGAAGGATATTTTGGAACAGCATCATTTCAAGTGGTATTAGATTTTGATAAAGTTATAGAATTAAATAAAGAAAATTCTGAAGAATATATTGAAAAAACAGATAATGATAAAATAATAGAAGAATTTGATAAAAATTTAATAGATAATCATCCTGAATGTGATATAAATAATTTATATATTAGTAATGATGTTAATAATGTTAAGAAAATAAATATGGGAAATTCAGATGATTATGATTTAGATTTCTAGACTCAATTAAAATATATATAGTTAATATATTATTAATATTTTTTTAATAATAATAATATAGAATTATTTTAAATAAGTATTTAAATATGATAATTTTTAATAAAATATTAAAATATAATATACATAATAGTATTAATATTGATAATGAATTAAGAAGTATCAATTATCATATAATTAAACATATAAAAAATATAAAAGATAAATATTGTTATTATAAATTTATTGAAAAATCTTATGAAAAAAATATAGTAAAAATATTTTTAAAATCTCAAAAAATATATTTTGCATTAAATAGATTTATATTTAATTATAAATATAGAAGATCAAAAATATATAATATATATGATTTAAATTTAGAGTTAATATCTAACTCAAAATATGTATTTAAATTATATAAAAATAAATTTATATATCAATTTACTTATCTAGATTTTATAAATATAATAAAACATAATATTTTTAATTATAGAGAAATTTACATAAATCAAAATAATACTATAAATGAAGATTTTGAAATAATTATAGAATCTTCTGATATTAAAAATCCATATACTAATATAGAAATAACTATAATTGATTTATATAACTTTTATAATTTTTTATTGAAAAATAACATCAATATACCTTTAATATTTATAATATTATATAAATATAATTTTAATTATAAAAAATTTATATTATATAACCAAGTTTATATAATAGATGAATCATTTAAAATTTACTCAAAAAATACTACAAAAACTAGTAAAATAATATATCTAAAAAATATAATAATTTATGTTACTGAATACATAATAAATAATATAAATGATAATGAAATCATTGATAATTGTTATAAGAATATTTATAATAATAAGATATTTACTATATCTATAAATAATTTTATAAAAAATATTACTGATTTGAGTATATTAAATAAATATATATACTATTATAATCTTAATCATTACTTTTTTAAGACAAATAATTATAAGGGTTTTATACATTATAAATCATTATTAATTTATAAATTATTATCAGATAGCAATATTGATTTTGATACAAATTTTTTAAAATTTAAAAAAATATTACCAACTATAGTATATTTACAAATTAATATTAATAATAACGTTGAAAATTTATTTGAAAATTTTGAAATAACTCAAAATACTACCGATACTACCAATACTACCGATACTACCAATACTACCGATACTACCAATACTACCGATACTACCAATACTACCGATACTACCAATACTACCGATACTACCAATACTACCGATACT
>Ga0163111_10002042_pt1 | contig 12664 bp, 12 predicted proteins | sample CRUFie1St18metaG_FD_109645 | JGI IMG/M metagenome (GOLD analysis project Ga0163111, IMG submission 109645) | Marine microbial communities from the Costa Rica Dome - CRUD Field 142mm St18 metaG | ecosystem: Environmental > Aquatic > Marine > Oceanic > Photic zone | place: Costa Rica: the Eastern... | reverse complement strand
GTGAACAGCATCGCCATCAGCTGGATGTCCCTCCTGGCCATTGCAACCGCTTGGTATGGCAGAGAGCTGTGGGCCGTCAGCATGCTAGTGATTCCTCTGGTGTGGTCTGCATGGGAATGGACGGTTGATCTGGACGTCCTCGAGGTGCTTGTTGCTCGAGACGCGGAGACGCACGACGCAGTGCGAATGGCGTTCCTGATGCTCGGGGTGGCCCACGCCACTATCACGTCGAGGGGCACGCGCCAGCAGAACGTGTGGATAGGTGCTGCCGGCGCAATTGGCGCAGGCTTGGGCACGCCACTGAATGCGGCTGTGCTTTGCTGGCGTTTGAACGCCGCCACCCCTGCACTCCTGCCCGTCTTGAACGCGTGCCTGCCATTCTTCGTTGGCTGGCTCATCGCGTACAAGATCGGCACCGACTCACCCGCGGAGTCTGTACTGGTTCGGCTGGAGGGGGCCGAAAAGCTGGTTGTCGAGCTCGAGGCAGCACGCTACGGCGTGCTTATGGACAGGGCGCTTGAGGGAGCGCGAAACAGCTTCAAGTTTGGCCCATTGGCTGAGCCAGACTCGCTGCGCGATGTGGTGATTGACTGCTCGGAGCCAGCACCGTCGCTGCCCCCGGGCCCGCCTTCGAGCTTCGAGCCTTCGGAGCCTTCGGAGCCGGAAACCACGCCCGCCCCCGCCCCCGGAACCACGCCGCTCCGTGGGAGCCCGGCTCATAACGTCAGCGACAGCCACGGCGTGATGCCCGTCGGCCACTTCTTCGCTGGCCAGACCGCTTCCGGCAAGGTGTTGCTGTGCGAGGTGGGGGTGGTCGACGGCGGCAAGCATTGCGCCTGGGTGGACCTGGGCTCAGAGGAGCGAATCGTTCTGATGGAAGAGCTGCATGCCTCCCGCTGCGATCACTACTTCCATTGGAACGCCTCGCTCGCGCGGCCGCGCGTAGTGGGGCGCTATGGGATGCCCGTCATCCTGAAGGCCAACCTTCTGACCGCGGAGAACAAAAAGGTCGTGGAGCTGGTCGCCCAGGTCGAGGGTTCGGAGCAGCGCTTGATGGGCCTGGTGGCGGAGAGCAAGCAGATGGCTGTGCAGGCGCTAGCGGCGTGGATCCGATGCTCGGATGAAGAGGCTGCCGTGCCGCTCCCGCCGCACATTGTCAGATTCCTCGCCAATCCTAACTCCGTCTCCGCCTGAGCGCGAGCCGCCTCGATGTCGGCAGCAGGCGCGTTCTCAGCGCGGCAGCAGGCTTGCGCTCGCCATCCTGGTATTCATTCCACCGGCGCTTTTGTTATGAGCGCACGCTTTTGTTCTATGCCCACTCATGCACTTACTCTACTTGCTTGCACCATCCATGCCGCATGCGCATGCCTTATTTGTGTTATGTCCACACGTGTGTACCCTTGTTCTCACCCATACTACAACTCGTTTGACTCGTTAGGCTTGCGATTTATGTTTTTGTTTTTGCTAGTTTTGCTGTTTTTTGTGTTGTGTTGTTTGCGTCGTGTTGTTGTTCCCCGAGATTGTCTTTTGTTTTGTATAATTTCTACGCCATTACGGCCAACGGCCTGTTTTATCCCCAGCCCCTGTTTGAGACTTTTGTTTTCTCTTTTTAGCGTCGTTTTTTTTCTCATTTTTTGGACTTTTCGTTTTCACTTCACTTTCGAGTTTCGTCATGCTCATGGTTTCGAGCACTTTCGTCCGTGCGCGTGCAGGTGTACACCGGTACTCCGGTTACCGGAGGGTAGATTGTATCGTGAAGCTAGAGTTGTACAGTGCTGAGACGCCCGCGGGGAGCTTTCGATCGGCCCTTGGGCCGGCCTTTCGGACCTTTCGGCCTAACCTCCTGCCCTCTGCTGTCGGCGAGCCTCTCGACCCTAGTCGGCGTAGCCGGAAGGCTGCGTGCACCTTGGTAGGCGGAACTGAGCGCCTGCTAGGCTTAGACTTAGGCTTAGGGTTATGATTAGGGCGAGGGCTAGGGCTAGGGCTAGGGTTAGCTTGGTAGGCGGAGCTGAGCGCCTGCTCCGATCGGCGGAGCTCCTCTAACCCTAACCCGAACCCGAACCCTAACCCGAACCCTAGCCCTAACCCTAGCCCTAGCCCTAACCCTGACCTGCTCCGAGCGGCGTAGCAGCTGCTGCGAGAGGCGGAGTGCCTCGTCCGACTGCCGCAAGTGCGCACGCGCGCCGTCACTCGCCACCGGCGGCGCCCGCCGCCACCGCCACCGCTCACTCACGCCACTGCCACCTAGGGTTAGGGTTAGGGTTAGGGTTAGGGTTAGGGTTAGGGTTAGGGTTAGGGTCAGGGCTAGGGTTAGGGCTAGGGTTAGAGTTGGAGTTAGGGTTAGGGTTACCGTCGCCCCCCCCACGAGGAGGCAGGCTCTGCCACCGGCCACTATACGAGGGGCCAGCCATCGCTCGCACGCCCACGAGCGGTGGCTCCGGGCACGTGCAGCCGCGCAGCCAGCCACAGCAGCCGCGGCAGCACCTGCCAAGGCGCCAGCCGCGGAGGCAGCTGCGCAGCCAGCTGCAGCGCCAGACCTGGGTTAGGGTTAGGGTTGGCTAACCCTAACCCTAACCCTAACCCTAACCCTAACCCTAACCCTAACCCCAACCCTAACCCTAACCCTAACCCCAACCCTAACCCCAACCCTAACCCTAACCCTAACCCTAACCTGGAGGAGCCAGCTGCACAGGCCCCGGGAGCCATGGGTGGTGGCGAGGGGGTAGCCAGCGGACGGCTTCCGCGGACGGGAGTGTGGACTCGACCGGTGCGGGCTCGTCACGCTCGATGCTGCCTGCTTGGGGCTAGGTATCCTGCTTGGGGCTAGGGCTGGGGTTGCGCTTGGGCTTGGGTATCCGGGCTCGGGCCAGGGCTAGGGCTCGGCTGTGAGGGTTAGGGTGATGGGTAGGGTTAGGGTGATGGGTAGGGTTAGGGTTAGGGCTAGGGCTAGGGCTAGGTTCCGGGGCCGGGTTACCCGCGGAGTGGAGAAGTCTTCGCTCCGGGATGGCCAGGGAAGCCACTCCCGCTTCCTCGGACTGGCGTGGAGAGTGACTTGCAGGCCCTGGGGCGTGGTGAGCGGTAGCAGAGGCGCGGGCGTCCCGGGACTGCGTGCCTGCGTAGGGTCAGGCTTAGGGTTAGGGCTTGGGTTCAGGGTCAGGGGTGTGGGTCAGGGGTGTGGGTCAGGGTTAGAAGCAGGTCAGGGTTACGACCAGGTGTACGGAAGGGTCGGTGGTCAGGGGAAGCGGGTGGAGGCTCGGCTTAGGGCGAGGGCGAGGGTGAGGGTGAGGGTGAGGGTTAACCCTAACCCCAAGAGGTTAGGGTGAGGGTTAACCCTAACCCTAAGAGGTGAGGGTGAGGGTCTTAGGGCAGTGGTGACCTTCGGGCTGCGTGCCACCGGGCTGCGTGCCATCGGACTTCGTCCGGCGGCCTCGGAGGCATGCCTCGCTCGGAGCAACGCGGAGGAGGACACCCTGGGCTCCGCCTCCATGCACGCACAGCCGCGCGCGTAGCAGCTGGTACAGCCGCGCGTACAGCAGCCGCGCAGCCAGTCGCGGGGCTTGCGCTCTAGGAACCGGGTTAGGGTTGGGGTTGGGGTCAAAATAATTAGGAACCGGGTTAGAGCTAGAAACCGGTGCCCCGGTTGGGGTTAGAGTTAGGAACCGGGTTAGGGTTGGGGTTAGAGTTAGGGTTGGGGGTTCCTAGGCATCTGATGAGTCCGAAGAGCACGAGGAGCGCGACGACGACAAGCAGGAGCTCCCGGTTCGCTGCGCCGCCAAGCTGCGACATCTGCAGGTGCAGCGCAGGCGCGAACGCTCGGCTCGAGACCGCGCCCCGATCGCCATTCCACCACGCCCACGCCCAAGCCGGCGGCGATGGCGGCGGTGGCGGCCGAGGCGGGTAATACAGCGCGTGCGGCTTCGCTCCCCACAGATGCTGGTTCAGGTGCTGCGACGACCGCTGCGGCGGCCGTACAGATGCAGCGCGCGAGGCGGCCGTGCAAACACATGGACTGCGCACCCTCTGCGTGATGCCTGTGTAGCTCTCGCCCTGAAGGCAGTGCCAGCGCCCCTCACCTCCGAAGTTCGTGAAGCCCTCCGGGATGAAGCCGTACATTGCCTCAGCGGGCGGGCCGCAAAAGCGGTCGGCGCCGTCTCGTGAGGTGGTATGGAGGCCGTACAGCGCCTCGAGGTGGCCGATGGTTGCCGAAGAGCTGGCATCATCGAGAGCTTCGATGTCGACGTTCTGAGAGCCGCCGCACGCGTCCGCACACGACTGCCCGAGCGCACCCAAGGTCCAGCAGCGCCCACTGAGGAGCTGCGTGGGGCAGGCCATCCTCCCTGGGCCTCAGGCCTTCTGGGCTGCTCTCGAACGAGTGCCTCCGTCGTCGCCGCAAACCGGATCCGCGTCCAAAACGAAAACCAAAACGCGGCAGAATAATCAGCCATCGGGTGCGTTAAAAAGCCGGAGTAGGACTAGAGTAGAAGTTAGTACGATGAGGTTAGGGTTTTCTCCGGCGGTGATGAGATTCGTCGTGAGAATGCGCCAGATGAGCATCTGATCCCGATTCGTTTTCTCAAGGGGTCCACGGCGACCGTCCGTGTGCGTCCTCCTCGGTCATGCTCGGCCTAATATCTGTGGCGGTGCTGACTCTGACAGCACCGGCGACCCGCCCCAGGGCTACCGTCACCGCAGTGCCGAGACCGGTGGCCACGCCCGTACCGCTTTGGAGCCCGGTGAGCCCTGTGCGGCCGTCGCCGAACTCTCCTTCGGAGTACGACCTGAATGTGGGTAAACTCGTCGACTCGTTGCGGCACGACTACCCTCTGATGCTCGATTCTGAGCCGGACCTCTCGCTCTTCACGGAGACCATGGAGTTTTCCGGAGGGTCCCTTCGAGTTCGCGGTCTGGAGCGGTATAAATCCCTGCTGAGCAGCCTGAGGTGGGCCAAGAAAGTGGCCAAGGTAGATGCAGAGGTCGGGACCCGGATCGTGCTGAGCGGCGGTGCCGTTCGCGTCCGATGGACCTGCAAGGTCGGCGGCGCGGTAGTCGACGGCATCTCCGTGTACGAGCTGACCGTGCGCGGGCACGTGAAGACTCACCGGCTGGAGAACATCGCGACGCACGGCGGCGACCTCAACCGTCCGCCGATCAGCACGGCGCTTGCCCAGCTCAATGCCGCGCTCGATTTGATAGGGGGACGATCCGCGCAGCCCGCCTGCGCGTGCTAGTAAGGGGTAGTGGAGGTGCTAGGGTGCCTGCAGCCGCGCCGCGAACAGCGGGAGAGCCTAGCCGACCGGCGTGTGCTCCTCCCACGTCGGACCAGCAACCAGCAACCAGCCCTCCGGACTGTGTGACTTGTGATAGTTTAGGTGCATCAGTGCGATCCCTATAGTGTATGACCTATGTTGTTAGTAACAAGTGCATTATCAATTATCGTGTGTGCGCGCGTCTCTCCGCGCCCCGTGTTCTCCCCGCGCGACGACGTGTGCGTGTTCCCGCACGTTCCGCATTTTTCTCCCTGAGCAACCTTGCAAGCCCGCCGCGCGTGGCGCGCACCGCGCCTGGACCGCAAGCTGCATACGGCCCAGCCGGGCGCGTCGCGAGTGGCTCTTTCTTCGGCCGGTGACAGACCTATCACTGACCGCAAACGCCTGCTCACATGGCGCGGCCGTCCTGGCGATCAGCTCTGTTATCGGTATGCATTGCGGCGGGGAGAGCTGACCGTCCTGTAACTTACGTGACTTACGACGTCTTCAAAAGTCGCTGTGCCGAGGTTCCGATGTGGCAGTTTATGCAGCAAGGCTGTTTGGGCGGCACCATGCAGAGCTGGAGCTATGGCATGTTCCGGCTGAATGTGACCGCACCCGCTGGCCTGGCCTCCGGCGGTGCTTATGCTATGGCTGTGAAGCCCGACTGGTCCACGGCCCTCTGGCTGCACGGTTCCCTGATCTTTCTCTATGGCGATCTCTCGTCGATCCGCATGCAGCTTTATAACAGTGGCAAGATACCGACAAAAGTTCGGCTGGTGCTGTGCGGTGGAGATGCGAGCTCGCAGGTCGGCGCCGAGGTCGAGACTGACGACCTCCCTCCGCGACAGTGGGTGTCCATATCGTACCCGTTCGCTCGCTTCTCTCAAGGCGGCGGTCCGATCAGTGCGTCCCAGCAGATCAATGCAATGAAAGTGGTGGCGACCCCTTTGAGCGGGAGTACCGAGTGGGTGTACGTCACGGAGGTGGCGGTTGTTGGCATGGTGCGGTCGATCGAAGCGGCCACAGCAAGAGTCGACTGGCGCCAAACAGGTCGGATCGTTTCACCGATGCTCTTTGGCGTCAACATGGCAGCAGAGTCCACCGGCGGGTACACCTCTAATCGTTGGGGTGGCAACGCCGTGACACGTTACGCTTGGGATCTCGACGTACAGAACCGCGCCAGGGACTGGTTCTTCGAGAACATCCCCAATGAGGCCGACCAAGTCGAGCCTCCGAGCACTTCAGCCTCCGACCGGCTCATCGAGACCACCTTGGCCGCATCCGCTGCCTCTGTCATCACCATACCCACGCTCGGCTTTGTACCCATCGACCGACAGCTACGCTGCGGCTTTTCAGTTACCAAGTACGGCGCCCAGAATCGAACCGACCCGTACAGCCATGACTGTGGCGATGGATTGCGCCCAGACGGCTTCACGCCCGTAACTGATAACGACGCCAGTGACACCTCTCGAGCCGTCGGCCCCGAGTACGCGGTGGCTTGGTTGGATCACCTTGCCGCGCGGCATGGTGCTGACTGGCTCGAGCGCAGCTGGTTTGCGCTCGACAACGAGCCAAATTACTGGGCGGACACACACCGCGACGTCCACCCGCAGCCTCATACTTACGACGAGCTGTGGAGCTATACGGTCGCCTATTCGTTGGCATTACGTACTGCCTACCCGAAGATACGGCTCGCTGGCCCCGACTATACCGGTTTTCAGGCACTCTCTGATCCCGTGGAAAGGGAACGAGGAGGCTCGCTCCCGTTCTTGGAGGCATTTGTTTCCGATCTTGGTGAGTACGAGCGGAGTCATGGCGGCACGCGGCTGCTCGACGTGCTTGACATCCACTGCTATCCAGAAGGGGAATGGGACGCCTCCCACCTCGACCCCGCAGCTGACTTCATGATGCGAATGCGCCTCACGCGTGAGCTGTGGGACGAGAGCTTCTATATCGAGTCGTGGCTTGCGAGACCGGCATTTTACTTGCGCTGGGCGCGCCAGCTGATAGCTAAACATGCGCCGTGGCTGAACTTGAGCTGCACCGAGTGGAACTATCAGAAGGATTTCAAAGACGACGACGTCGTTGGCGCAGTCATCAGCGTCGACGCCATCGGCGTCTACGCGCGAGAAGGTGTCGATTTGGCCAACAAATGGTCGAGCCCCAAGCCGGGCAGCGTTGCAGACTATGCGTTGTTGCACTTTCTCCACAACTACGATGGTCAAGGGAGCTCCATCGCAGGTGCCACTTACGTTGAGGTGCACACGTCCTCCGATCAGATAGGAGCGCACGGCTTCCTGTCTTCGGACGACCAACGTGTGCATGTGCTGTTGATCTGCCGACAGTATGAGGGCGAGGTGAGGGTCGAAGTACCGGTTCCGGAAGTAGATGTGCGGTACCAATCGGAACTCGTGAGCTTGTACCGATTGGACGCGCAGCACATCGTTCCCGCCTCTCCGGAGTCAATTGCTCCTACGTCTGGCAAGGTTGTGGTGACGATGCAGCCTGCGTCAGCAGTCCTGGTCGTGGCTCACAAGAAGCCAGTGGGCCCGGCGTCGCCAGACCCGCCACCACCACCTCAACCACCACCGCCTCCGCCTGTGCATTCACCCCCTCCGCCTTCAAAGTCACCCCTTTCGTCTTTGAAGCCACCCGAGCACGCACACCCACCACCAGACCCTCTGCCCCCGCTTGATGACCCTAGGTTGCAGCGGCCAGCCACAGACGCCACGTCTGCGACGGTTGTCGTTCTCACAGATGATGTGGAAGAACCACTGTCAAAGGCGATAACGGGGTCTCGGTTTACCACTCCGCCTTCGGAATCTGCATCTGTGGCTGCACCTCTGGCTGCGCCTCTAACTGCATGGGTCGCGCTCGTGGCCGTCATCTTCTTTGCACTTTGCGCGTGGGTGAGCCGGCGGTCTTCGCTCCTCACCCGTTGCTTTCCGATGGGGTTCGGCAAACAGCAAAGACGTCATCGTCTCCGTGGCGAAGACGATGACGCCGTTTCAATGCCTCAGCGTCATACCTCGAGGAACAGGTCTGGAGACTTGGAAGAATGCGTGCCCTCTGTGGCGGAGGATGACCCTGATGGCGCATCTCATCTACTTTCTCGTCGCGTGTGTCTGCAAGGGCTTTCCAAGACGGCTCTGAATGGCAGCGGCGGCACAGCCGTGAGCTTCGATGCAGAAGCTGGGCGTATGCTTGTCACGCTGGACAGCGGAGGGTCCGTCAAGGTGAAGTTGGTCAATCTGCAGCTGGCGGACAGCGAGGAGGCACTCGTTTTCCTGGGCAACCGAGTGTGCCTGCGTGGACTGTCTACGGAAGCCCTCAATGGGAAGTGCGGCACCGCGATTCATTTCGACGACACCGCCGGTCGTGTCGTCGTTAACCTGGAGGGCAAGGACTCGCGAACGGTGAAGGTGAAGCTGCAGAACTTGACTCTCGCCAACAGCACGTCGAGGAAAAGCTCGAAGGGAAAAGCGAAAAAGGGTCGAAGTTATGGGCAGGACTCGGATGACGAAGGAAGCGCCATCAATGCGACAACTATATGACGAACTAGCAATCGTTTTTTTAGCGCGATGTGCGCGTGACTAAAAAATAATTACGCACGCACACATCATGTGTGGTCTGTGGATTTTTTCCGTGGACGCGTGCGCATACACGTATACACTATACTGTACTGCAGTGTGCAGAGATGTGCCAGATCCCATCTCGCGGAATAATCGGAATCGCCCACAGGCCACACCCCGTCTCCCGCGGCCCAGCCAGACGCCAGAGGGCCGCTGGTGGCGCGCGTCCTTCCTTGAAATAGCCCATATTCGCTTCTTGAAGCCCTATCAATCTACCGTGACGTACCGTGTACTCCACGCGAGAGTTCTAATAACACACAAGAGTACATCAACACATGGCCTCGTCCGTGGGACGGCAGCGCCGCAAGGCCGATACCAAAGCAGCTACCTGCGGCCGCAACGCCTCACATGAAGCTCATATCGGCGATCAGTGCTGACGAGCCGCCTTGCTGTGCCGCTGGTCGCGCCGTGGGTTGCTCCTGCTGCTGCGACGCTGGTTGCGCCGCGTCCTCAGGCAGAGCCGAGGCGGGCGCTGCACTGAGACGGGTTGCGCCCGCCAGGTAGTCGGCCAGGTTGGTTGAGACCGAGTGCATGCCGCAGCCAGGCTCGCCCTTAGGACCCTCGAACATGAGGTGGTCCGCGCATACTTCGGGCTGGCAAGTGGGCGACGCGGGCGCCGCGTCACTGCTGTTGGCAAGCAAGCTGAGAGCTGCCTCAGAGGGCCTCGTGCCGCCGCACAAGGCGAGCATCGAGCACGCGAAGCGCGCGCAGTTGTTCGAGAGCAAGTTGAACTCGGGCCTGCGTGCGGCGTAGGCCGTGGTCGCCTCTTCCATCTGCGCCTGCGAGCATTGGCTCGGAAGCTCGCTGCCCCAGCACTGCGACGCAGAGGTGAACACCTTGACCCCCGGAGAGGAGCTCGTCTCAGCGGGCCCCATGATCTCGGCGGCGACCGTCTTCCCCCACTCGGCCACGTCTTCCTTGCTCAGCGACTCCATGCCGCCCGCGCCATGGTCCTTCAGGATACCCAGCACCTTGTTCCAGAGCTCCCACCCGTTGGTCGAGGTGAACTGGTACGCAAGCGAGTCGTCTGGGCGAGGGCCGTGGAGCACGTATGCGTGGTAGCCGCGCGCATTGACCTCCTCCGCAACGTCGATCGGGATCCCGAACTGGGTCAACAGCGACACCGGGTAGACGGGCCGCTTGCACAGCCACACGCGGTTCGGACCTCTGCTCGTATCCTTCACCTCTGTTTCGGCGGCGAGCGACACCGCGCTGCGGCTGGGCGCGTTAGACGTAGCGGAGCCTCGGTCCACGTTCGGACCGCTCAGAATGGTGCCGTTGGCTGCGCCTGACAGGTCGGAGAGCTTGATCGCATTCGCGTACAGCTGCACGAGCAGGTCGCGTGGCAGGCGGTGGCCCACAGTGCGGAGCGTCGTGATCAAGACCTCTGGTTTCGGTGCCATGGCCGGCAAGGCCGAGGCTGCGCAGAGCGAGCCGACGAGCACGAGCCTTCGCGCAAGGCTTCTCGCCATGGTGCGGGAGAGGGGAGCGCTGCGCGAAAAAAAGGACGCGCCCTAATAAGGCATCTAAGTTGGCGTCGTCGCTGCCGCTACCGTCGCGCGACCTTTTCTCTTTTCCTGGACTGACTTACCTGCTGGCCTCGCGGCCTCGCGGCCGAACGAGCGGGCGGTGCGACCGAGCCTCCGAGCGAGATGTATGTGGTATGTCGTCGACTGCTGCGCTCGCTCGCCCGCCCGAGCAAGGCGCGGCAAGTCCATCGTCCATTGAGGCGAGGGTACTGTACAGGCCCCCAAAGGTTCCCTTGCTTGACTGTTCGTCCGCTGGTGCCCTCCCCGCTGGGGCGCGCCGCCTCGGCGCGTCGGCGGCGCGCGGCAGCTGTACGCTCGCGAAATGGCGGCCCTGCGCGAGCTGGGTCGTCTTGCCGCCGACTTGGGCACACCAGAGACCGTGCCTGATGCACTGCCGCAGCCGCTGTCTGTCAGCCAGCTGCAGCAAACGCTGTCGCACGAGGGTAACCTGGAGCGCCTTCGGTGCTTCATGCAGAAGCTGCGCGACGGGCAAAACGTGACGCTGGCTGCAGTCGGTGGGTCCATCACCGCGGGAAGCTCCACGACGGTGTCCAAGGTCCTGAGCGGCACGTTCCACATGAAAGTGCACCACTGGCTTCAACGCCGCTACCCGCAGGCGCACATCCGGCACGCGACTGCCGCCATTCCCTCCGTGTTCCACGAAGGCTACATGGAGCACTGCCTGACGGGCCACGTGGCCCAGAGCGCAGACCTCGTTCTTTTGGATACGCCTGCCAACCTTTGCTCCAAATGCAAAAACGAGGCGGAGCCAGCAGTTGGGAAAATGACGAGGAAAGCGGCGAGGAAAGCGAGGCAGCAACAGCAGGATGAACAAGGCAGGTGTCCGATGTGCGACGAGGCGATGTCCGCGATCGAGCTGATGCTGCGCACGCTGTTCGAGCTTCCGAGACGCCCGGCGGTCGTATTCGTGAACGCCTTCATGTGGTGGGACTTGAAGGGCCCTAATGGATGGACGCGCAGGGGCAATAGTTTGCTGGGGCTGGAGGGTCTTGAGTTTCACAGGCAGTGGGGCCACGGTCGCCACGAGCACATGCTGGACGAGCTTGCAAAGTACTACGCGGCGCCGTCTGTCTCTCTGCGCGACGTGATCTTCCACGATGGTAAGGCCACCGCTCAGTTCAACGGCATGCCCCTCGATAAGCTCTACAAGGATCGCATCCATCCCAGCGCTGGCGGCCAAACAATCATGGCGCAAGCGCTCATCTACCTGTTCAAGCGGACGGCGCTGCTGCAGGCAGTGGATCCATCGAGCCGTTGCGGCTTTGCCACGCCTCCGCTCCCGCCACCCATGCTGGGAGATAGGACGCGGCAGCGGATGCAGTGCCTCAACGCGCATGCCCTTCGCAAGCTCCCAGGAGACTGCGCCTGGGGATTGTCGATCGCCGATTCACGACGCGGAAAGGGGGCCGGAATGCACTACCTATCCACCGACCGGCCCGGCGCCAGGTGTCAGATGGGCGTGTCGGTGCAGCCCGATGAGCCGGCAGCCCGGTACATCGGGATCGCCTACCTATCGACTATGAGCGGCGAGATGGGCGATGCCCATGTCGAATGCCCGATCGCGACCAGCTGCAGTTGCGACACGGTCAGGCTGCAGGGACGCGCCTGGAAGCAAAGCCTTCAGCACGTCAGATTGGCCTCCCTCTTCGTGAACGTGACGCGGGGATCCACTCGTTGCGACCTGCGCTTTACGGTGACCAGCAGCGAAAACGCCACGGGTGCGCGCTTCAGCATTGCCGCCCTGGTGGTCAATCCCTACTCAGAGCGCTGGTGGTTTGGCGAATGGCTCTTGCGTCGCGCGCTCTCGTCGCTGGCGCAAGGGCACTCAGCAGACGAAGCCGAGCTCGGGAGAGAGAATGCGGTGGGTTGGGAGGAGCAATTGGTTGGTTAGCCAGTTGAAGTTAGTTTTCCTTTTTTTCATACAAAGAGAAAGTCCGCTATTACCCCCTGTAACTAGCTGTGCAAGTATCCGTATCTCGCGCGAACTGGACACCCCCGAAATCCGCTGTGGCGGTCCACGGCGCGATCATGATATGGGCGCTCTCTGGAGCGGTGGGATTCGTGCCCCCAGCGCGGGTACCGGCGCTGTTTCAGAGCCCGCCGCTCTCGCCGTTGAGCGGTGCGATCTCCCGACCGCTTTGGACGATGTCTGCCGAGCCGAAACTCGAGTCCAGGCTTCGTGAGGGTGAGGAAAGAGGTCCTGATGGCGTGGTCTGCGCGCGTGGTGTCTGCG
>Ga0163111_10002041_pt1 | contig 12669 bp, 11 predicted proteins | sample CRUFie1St18metaG_FD_109645 | JGI IMG/M metagenome (GOLD analysis project Ga0163111, IMG submission 109645) | Marine microbial communities from the Costa Rica Dome - CRUD Field 142mm St18 metaG | ecosystem: Environmental > Aquatic > Marine > Oceanic > Photic zone | place: Costa Rica: the Eastern... | reverse complement strand
TTTAGCTATGGTGTTTTTAATGCCAGGCGTGGAAGTCTCTTGGACTTCATTTATAGTCAATCTTGCTTTTCTTTTTGGTGGCGGATTTTTCTTGAATACGTTTAGCAGCAGTAAAATTATTTTTGTTCCCATGTTATTTTTGATGACAATGGGTTATTATTATGGTGTTCGCGGTATTGATTGGTTTCCGTTTGAAACAGTAGAGGAGACTGTAGTTGTTGACGACAAAAGCAAAACAATTCCTGATAATTTAGATCAACAAGCAGAATTATTAGTTGAAGTAAGTAATGGTCACCAACTGAGTGAGTTGACTTCTATTCTAGAAAAATACAATTTAACTGCTGAACCTGCGTTTACAGTTAAGGATGCTGCGGCAACGGAGTTGGATGATTTTTATGCAGTAAATATTCCCAACGATCAAATGCAACATTATCATGCCATTTTTTCCGCTTTGGATGCCAGTAACTTGGTCGATCATGTCGAAGGAAATGAAATTTTGTCATTGGATCCTTTAGAAGCAGAAGCAACGGAGCGTTCTGCAAAGAACAATAAATATACAGCAAATGACCCTGAATTGGGTAAAATGTGGGGATACGAAGCCATGGATTTTGAGGCATTGTATCAACTGTTAATCACTGAAAATATTCAACCTGCAAAGAAAGCTAAAATTGCAATTATCGACACGGGAGTAGACTTTGCTCACGAGGATTTGAATGAAAAATTCGTATCATTAGGTGATTATCACAATGATGATCCTCATGGACATGGAACACATTGCGCAGGAATTGCAGCTGCTGTGTCCAACAATGGAAAGGGGATTGCTTCATTTACACCGAATGGCGATTATGTAGAAGTGACCAGTGTTAAAGTGTTTGGAAAATACGGCAGCACTTCACAGCGTATAATTATTGATGGAATGTTGTTGGCTGTTGATAATGGAGCAGACGTTTTATCAATGTCTTTGGGAGGACCAGGGACACCATCTAGGCAACGTGCTTATAAGCAAGCGGTAAAATATGCGAATAAAAAAGGTGCTTTAGTTGTGGTTGCTGCGGGAAATGAAAGTGTAGATGCAAGAAAAAGAGTGCCGGCATCGGTTGATGGTGTGATTACCGTCGCGGCTTTGGATGAGAATCTAAATAGAGCAAGTTTTTCCAATAGCGTAGAGCATATAAAAATGGGAATTGCAGCACCTGGAGTGCAGGTTTATTCAACAATTCCAAATAATAATTATGAATATTTTAATGGGACTTCTATGGCGACCCCTTATGTAGCAGGATTACTGGGATTGATGAAATCTATAAAGCCTACATTAAATACGCAAGATGCTTATAAAATATTGAAACAAACGGGTAAAGATACACGTAATGTAAAAGTTACAGGAAAATTAATTAATCCTGCAACTGCTGTTAAACAACTGTTAAGGAAATAGCAAGATTGGCAACATTTTTGTGGTTTTATTAAGAACAATCAAATACAGGATTATGAAAAAACTAATTTTAAATAAAATTCTCCCTATGTTACTACTAACAGTAGTATTAGTAGGTTGTGGTGATTCGGGAGAGCATCATCCTAAGAAAAGACTTGATAGTGATTATGATGTCGCAAGAACTAATCTCATTTCATCTGTAGAGGTGTCTCCTGATGAGCAATTAACTATTGCTGTACCTATTGAAGAACACGCTATTCGTATTGATCGTGAAGAAGGTGAACAACAACAAGCAAAATTGTCTGACCAAAATGTTAGAGAGTTGGAGTCTTGGTGGGATAGTTTACCCAAGCCTGTTCAATCTCAGATTAAAGCAAATCAAATTGATATAGAAGTAGTCTCTAAGATTCGTACCAACGACAAAAATGATATAGATCCAGAATTAAATGATTCCCAAATTGAAACAACAGGGGAGACTTTGGAACAAATCATTGGTTCGGAAACCGATATGACTTATACTGTTAGTACAACTTTAATTGATGGTGCACAAAAAGAAAATGAAGAGCATTCAACCAATATTCGTTTGGTAAAGCAAGTGCCCGTTAATTTATTAGACTTTAAAGCAGATGTCTTCCTCAGAACAGGAGATGTTTCTAATGATAATATTAGAACGATCCAATATTGGTGGACATCATTGCCTGAAGGAGTACAATTAAAAATTAAGCGCCGAGAGTTGATCTTAGACTTGACTTGTCATACAATTGCTTCAATTGATGATAACTCGACTAAGCATTTGGCAAAAGCTGATGAACACGTAGCTATTGTTGCTGATATTATGAATCGCTTAATCGGAGTTTATAAAGTAGGAAAGAAAGAAATCTCTTTGGCGGAGGTTAAAGCAACCACTACATTGGATGAGCCCAATAGTGCGAATGTAACCTTTCCCGCAAAACAATACATTGAAATCTCACTTAGAAAAAATAAATCGTTTGTCCCTGACACTTTGTAAGTATTTAATTAGAATAAGAATTATAAAGAATAAGCTTGACTCTCAGTCAAGCTTTTTTATTGCCCAATATCTAATTGTAGCCCCAATTCAATTTGTTGCCAAGGCATTGGGCGTTGACTGACAATTTGGTAATCTTCGCCCCATAAATTGTTAAGTTGGAAGTAGATATTTAGACTTGCTTTTTGAACAATCACTTGCTGTTCTAATCTAAGATGCCCAACATGGAAGAAGGGGAGAGACACTGTATTGAGATTGTCAACAAAGCGAGCAGCAGTAAAACTGTGTTGATAGCGCAGTTTAGTTCTGTGATATTGTATGCTGATGCTGCCATTGGCATTGTGAAAAGGCGTATAAATCAGTTGTTTGCCAATGGTACTGGCTTCTTTTGCCTTTGTGCGGGTGCTTAGGGTATAAGCATAATTTCCTTGGGCTGACAAGCCCCATTTATTCCATTTTGCACCAAACGATACATTCAATTCCATGCCTCGTGCAAGCACTTGGTCGATATTATCAGGACGCCATAAGCCTGCACTGTTGGGCGACCATAATATCCAATTATTGACTAAATTACAGAAACCTGTCAAGCTTGTTTTTAAGGCATATTTAGACCAATCAAAAGGCAGATGAATCCCTAATTCACTGTTCCAACTATACTCTGGAACTAAATCAGGATTGCCCAATGTATTCCAGTATAAATCATTGAAGGTGGGGAGTCGGTAATTATGAGATAAATGTATTTTTAACTGCCATTGTTTATAAAAAGACCAAAAGCTGCCTAGAGAAACAGCGGGTACAATTGGTTTGCCATCAATAATTTCCTCTCGTATGCTGATATTGGTATGCCATTTTTTATGTTTTGTGCTAATTCTATAAGCAGCGAATAGTGCTGCTCGATGTTGTTGTGGAGTCTGTTGATAGCCGCTAGATAAAGCTGTAAAAAAGCTATAGTTCAATCCCCAGTGCAGACGGTGGTGGTCGTTGATATACCATTTGTGATTCCATTCCGTAATCGAGCTTAAATTCCGACTGTTGGAATTAATGGCGTCATTAATGAATTGTAAGGATTCTAAGAACAGCGCTGATTTTGCTTGAAAAACGTGTTGATTCGTGAACCATTTCCAATGAACAACTGAGCGTAAAGAAGCATCTTTTTGGTGATCTTTACTGCTGTCTTGAAGCAAGGTTGGTGGAATTTGGCGGAAGCTGTTTTGATACCAATTTTTGACACCAATTTGATGTTGTTTTATCTTGAAAATATGTTCTTGCAATAAACCAAATTGTTTAAGCTTTGAATTGTTTTGTAATTTGATTGGTTTTGGCGTTCCAAAAGCATTGACATCCTTAAAAAGGTAGTTGTTCGTGGCACTTCGATACTGTGTTCGAATGCTTCCTGCATACCAATGATTGCTGTAGCTTAATTTTAATTCTTGTCCCCAGTTTTCAAAACTACCACCATGAATATTGCCTGAAAATTGCCATTGCTTATTGAATTTAGATTGAGTGTTGAGATAGATGGCTCCACCAATAGAGCTGTTGCCAAACAAGGCAGATTCTCCGCCGTATTGTATGGTAATTTGATCGACAAAAGAAGCAGGTAACAAGGAAATATCTGCTTGTCCAAGCATCGGGCTTTGGATGTTAAAACCTTCCCATAGAACCGCAGTATGACTAGCGCCGCCACCGCGTCCCGATAAGGTACTAATACCATTGGGACCGTAGTTTTTGACAAACAAGGTGCTTTCTAGTTGTAATACTTCTGCAAGATTTCTAGAACGGTAGTGTTGTAGTGCTTTGGAATTAAGGTGCGTATAATTGTGCCCTTGCCCAAAGTCAGGCAATCGGTCTTGTTGGATCAAGATTGTATCGCTGTGATCTTGCAGGTACAGGCTATCTTGTTGCGCTATAATTGGATAAGAAGAAAGACTCCAAATTAGCACGAGTAAAAATGGAAACATCGCAATATTCATGCGACAAAACTAGTCATTTTTACCTTATTCAGGTATAATAAGGGTGTAATCATTATAGGAAAGACCTCCCCAAACACCTAAGCCACCTTTGATGTTAGACTCAATTCTTGTATAAGTGCCAAATGGACCTTGAGAACCGCTATTGTATTCTAAAGTCTGCCAAAAGCGAAAATGTTCGTAGTCGATACAGGCGGCACGTACCGTTACGGTGTCGCCACGCCAAAAATATCCAAAGGTTTCAAAATCAAAATCTGCTAAAGGGTCTTGACCGCGAGTGATGTTGAAACTAAAGCTTTGACCGTTGAAAATATTATCATCGCTTACCGAAGCCCCACCACTTCCTCGGGTACTGGATGGATACATGGGTTCTTGATTGCGTTTAGAAAAACTTCTATAATAATTCGCTTCAATTGGATCCGTAAAATGTGCATAGACTTCAACCAAAGAATCATTGGAAGGGTAGGATGGATGGTTGATAAAGGTTAAGGAATCCAAGGGCACAACAGTAGGAATTGTAGTGGTTGCAGTAACCGTATCATAGCCATTGGCTACAATTTGCAAATCATAAGTACCGCCTTCTTGTACGTTAACACCAAAGCCAATAATGCCCAATAAATCCGTATAAACACAGATGTCAAATCCTGTTTCATCAATGGTAGGAATGCCAATGGCTTGTGTAATGGCATCTTGCAAAAATTGCGGTAAGAAACTTAAATCACTCACACACAATTCTTGTAATTGAACGGTATTGGTGCCATCCGAAATGGTAACTTCGGCATCATTGATGAATAAATCATTCAACACATCGGTGCTGATGCTTGAGGTGTATTCGATACTTTTGGTAAGAATAACGTAAGGAGGCAAGGCATTGGGACCCGCACTAATATATCCCTCTACGACCAGTTCAGGACCATCATAGGTTGTCTCTGGCGTAAACTCTTTTTCACAAGAATTAAGTAAAATAAAACCGAATACGATACTCGATAAAAAAAGAAGGGATTTCATTAGCAGAATTAGGTTATTTTTAAACAACTTCAATGAATACTTTACAAAGATAATGTATTTTCAAGGGAAATGTTCACGATAAAATGTTAATTCAGCGTTTAACGAACAAGGAAGCCCATGATAATACTGTATATGATCCAGTGACCTGATAAACAAAGTCCAAATAACCACTTTTTTTGATGAGCAAAGTACCAACTAATAAATAAGGATAGGCTTATAATCCAAGAATTAATAGCACCATAAATGCCTATAATATACCAAATGGATTCGCCATTGTCTTCGCCATTCCAAAAGACAGAAATAATAGAAATTGTCAGAAAAATATTGAGGAAAGCAACAGGCACAACTGCTGAACGAACAATGGATTGATGATAAAGTTCAAAGGTTTTGCGTTGTAAAATATAGCCAGGAATGAGAAAGAGCAAGAGCAAACAAATGAACCGAATGCCTTGTGCTTTGATGTTGTTTAAAATATCCCCACTGATAAAGGGGGGAAAGTTAGAATGTTCAATGATATAATAAAGTACTGCACCAAGGAAGCCGATGAATAAAAGATACAAAAATAGATGCGGTAATAGAGGAAAAAACGTAGCTGAAAGCTTGATTTCGTCTTTGGTAAGGTGTTCGTCTAGTTGATTCCTCATTTTTGTCGATTTTGTAGTATGGTATTACAATAGAATGGTATCTTTATTTTGGAGCACGGAATAATGAACCTACTGTACTAAAAAAGGGTTATAAAGAAAGTGCTAACTGAATATACAAATAGATTATGAAAAAAATAGAAAAAACAGAGCAAGAGTGGTTGGAGCAATTGGGGGCTGAAGCCTATCGTGTATTGCGTCAATCAGGAACAGAACGCCCATTTACAGGAAAGTATTATGAGCATGATGCAGAAGGAACCTATTTGTGCGCTGCTTGTAAAACGCCTTTGTTTGATTCTACCAATAAATACCATTCAGGTTGTGGTTGGCCATCCTTTTGGGGAGAATTAGAAACCGCTAAGATTACTCAAAAACTGGATCGCAGTCACGGTATGGTGCGTTTGGAACTGTTGTGTTCTTGTTGCAACAGTCATTTAGGCCATATTTTTAATGATGGACCGCCGCCGAAAGGTGTGCGTTATTGTATCAATTCTGTTTGTTTGGAATTTGTTCCTAAATAGACCATAAATGAACGGCATTTTTAATTGGTTAATTGCATTAAAGAATAGAATTATAGGAAATAAGATGGATAAAGTTATTGAAATAGAGGAGGTCAAGAAAGTATACCAAATGGGCGATCAAACCGTGCATGCTTTGCGAGGAGTGTCGCTGACGATACGCAAGAACGAGTATGTTGCCTTGATGGGACCTTCAGGCTCTGGCAAATCGACCTTGATGAATATGTTGGGTTGTTTGGATACGCCAACTTCTGGGGTTTATTTGCTCAATGGAGAAAATGTTGGGTCTTTGGTTCATGATGAGTTGGCAGAAATTCGCAACAAAGAGATTGGTTTTGTCTTTCAGACCTTTAACTTAATTCCGCGTTTATCTTCCTTAGAAAATGTAGCTTTGCCATTGGTTTATTCAGGAATGAGTAAAACACAACGCTTGGAAAAGGCACAACAAGTACTTGAGTCCGTAGGCTTAGGAGATCGCGTAGACCACAAGCCTAATGAGTTGTCAGGAGGGCAGCGTCAGCGTGTTGCTGTCGCCCGTGCTTTGGTGAATAATCCCTCCATCATCTTAGCTGATGAGCCTACAGGAAACTTGGATTCCAAGACATCTATAGAAATTATGGCTTTGTTTGAAGAAATTCACAATAATGGCAATACGGTAATCTTAGTAACGCACGAGCCTGATATTGCCGAGCATGCGCATCGAATCATTCGCCTTAAGGATGGAGAGATCGAAAGCGATATTATGAACAAAGAAATTATTAGTGCTTTAAAATAAAAATATATATCTTAGAGTTTATAAATGTCGAGTGATCCAATGCTGTGTTGCTCGACATTTTTTGTCTAGTTGATAATAGAAAAGAGAACAATTAATAAATAAAACTTATGAACACTTTACTTCTTATCGGTCGAGGAACACCACCTCTATGGGAGGCGCCAATTACTTATCTAATTTTAGCAATTACGATTTATACCTCTTATCAAGCATTTGAGGATTATTCTTTGAAGGATAAAATGATTTTTAGACCTGCATCAATGGCGAGAACAGGAGAGTGGTATCGTTTTTTGAGTCATGGATTGATTCATAGCGATGGTCGTCATTTGTTGTTTAATTCCTTGGCATTGTTCTTTTTTGGAACAAGTTTAGAACCTGAATTAAGATTGATTTTTGGTCAGGCTATAGGCCCTTTGGTCTACTTGGTGCTGTATGTATCTGGTTTGATAATGGCATCTTTGTATTCGTATTACAAACATCAGGATGATAGTTGGTATACTGCTTTGGGAGCATCAGGAGCTGTGTGTAGTGTTGTTTTTGCTTGTATCTTGGTTTATCCTATGAATGGTATTGGGCTGTTGTTTATTTCGGATATAACTGGTATGTATATTCCTGGAATTATCTTTGGCCCTTTGTATTTGTGGTATTGTGTATACAAAAGTAAATTGAATAATGATAATATTGGACACGATGCGCATTACTGGGGCTCTGTTTGGGGCTTTGTCTTTTTGGCTAGTTTGAAACCGAGTTTGGTGTTGTCTTTCTTGGAGCAGATTAAGTACGGCGTGATGAATATGTTTTAGATTACCTAAAACTTCCGATCAAATCCCTTTCCATTAAACTGATAAACACCACCATCTGCCATAGAAAAAAGCAAATTTCCAGTACGGTCTTCATAAATGTCCCAAACCATTGGCGTTTCTAAAGAAGCATCGACAAGATAATTCGTCATTGTTGTACCATCATACATCCATGCCCCCGTATCGCGATCACCAAACCAGATGTTACCCTCTTTATCTTCTGCAATGACAAAAACGTGTTCCAAGGTTCCTGCGGGTGAACGGTCGCCTTGTCCCGTGCTTTCAGGATGAACAAGCCCTTGTTGTTGCGAAAAATTGATGATAGAATCTTGCTGTTTGAGCAAGACGCCAATACCATTATTCCCAATCCATAGATTCCCATTGGAATCTTCTAGAATACTTCGAATGTGCATGGGAGCAATCGGTTGGGTGGCTTCTATCGTTTTATCATAAATAATTTCAAAAACATCGCCATTATAGCCTACAACAGCACCATAAGTTGCAATCCAAAGTTGATCTGCCCTAGGTCTAGAAAAGCCTGTAACGCTATACAGATTGGGCAAACTATCAACAGTCGGCATGGGGAAGGCTAAATAATTGAGCAATTCACCATCAAACCTATAGACACCCGATTGGTTTCTAGCATTAAACCACAAATCATTGGCGCTAAGTGCCCATTCTCCATCGACTAAGGAAGGAAGAACAGCAAGGGGATTGGCAATGTTATGATTGTGCATATGTCCTTCCTTATAAGAAGAAACGCCATTGCCTGTTCCAAACCAAATCACACCATTAGCATCTTCTTGAATGGTTCTAATTTGGTTATCACTTAAGCCTTCGGCCATGGTAAAATAGGTGAATGTTTTTCCATCAAATTTACAAACGCCTTCTTGGTGACTGCCTATCCAATAATTTCCTTGGCTGTCATGCAGTACAGCACGAACGCCAGAAGTATATTTTAATGTCGAGGCGGCTATTGGTTTTGCAGGTTCTTGGATGGTATGGGTTGAACTTTCTTGTTTGGTATAATGACTACAAGAGAACAAAATATTCATCCAAATAAGTAGATATAGATAACATTGTATAGACTTTATCATAAGCTTTTAGGGCTGTATAGCTCTTGATTAATAGGTTAAAATAAAGCCTTCTAATTGCCAAATACATTCACTGCGTCCATCTAAATAAAAATACAAATCTGCAAAAACTCCCCTGCTGTGCTCAGAATGAGGGCGGCTAAATGGTTGTATGGTTAAGTTGCCTTTTAGTGAAATGCCGTTTTGAAAGTGATGGGTTATACCTAAAGGGGCATCTGCATTAAGGGAATAGAAGGCTTGTTCCTCAGGATTTTTTTTGAAGAAGGCTCGAAGTTCAATAGGCGGATTATCGTCCATATCAAACTCAATAACTAAACGATCTCTAATTTCAACAATTATATCATCTTCCCATACCGTTTTCATAGCAGTTATTTTTTATGATTAAGAATAATGCTAACTTCTGACGATCATTAGCATCCAAAAGATACACTTTTTTAAGAAGCTTTTTAGTAAATGGATATAATATAACGTTTAAGCAACATCAACTCAAAAAATTGGACAAACTACCAATTCAGGAAATTCATCTTTAGAAGGAAGGTTGCGTTGATCTCTAAATTTTAATAAGTCGGGATCATGCTCAAAAAATATAAGATCCAACGCGAAACGATTGTTACCATAAATCCCACGATGAAGCATATTGGCAGAGAAAAGAAGCAAATCGCTTCGGTTTAATTCAATTAATTTTCCTGTGTTCAAAGGATCACTCGGTTGTTTGCCATTGAGTGAATGTCGAACTTCGTACTGTTCTTGTGTATCCCACTTTCGATGCGTTTCAGGAATGAGTTCTATGCCCAATTCTTTTCGCAAAGGGATTCTTATGTGTACGACATCTTGTTTTAGAAGCGCCTCTTTTTGTGCCTGTTCCGTGAGCCCCGTATACTGAATATCTCTATGCCAATAGTTTTGCTGATGGGCATTTTGAGGATCAAAGAATAGTTGGGTATTTAAGAATTTTGGTGCGTTAAAATTGAGCAGATCAACGATTTTTGCCTTTGAAATGAACTGAAATAGTACTGCTTTTTCTGCTGTGCTAAGGTCATTAGATGCCGTAAGGCTGTGACTATTTAAAATGCCTTTAGAATAGGCTGTTGCGTTTTCTTTTAGCCAATTATGATGAAACTTTATCAAAATGGGTTCGATTGACAACAGTTCTGATTCTGTAAAAAAGTTTGGATGGTAACGAAACCCATATTTTATATAATGATCTGCTTGCATTGTTGATGTATTGTTGAATTTCCATTGTGGCTTACACTGGACAATTATCATCTAGTGGAAGTTCGCTCTAATCAAAAAAAATATCCTGTGCCATTTTGAACGTATTGGTATGCGCATCAACAATATCGGCAACTTTAGGGGAATAACCACCGCCCATACTAACGGCAATAGGAATTTGAAACAACTTTGTTGTTTCAAAGACAATTTTGTCGCGTTCTTGACAGCCTTCGATACTCATTCCCAATCGACCAAGTTTATCAGAAGCGAGAACATCTACACCCGATAAATAAAGGATAATATCAGGAGCAACGTCTTGGATTAAGCGCGGAAGTTTGGCACGTAAAATAGAGAGGTAAGCTTCATCATTTGTACCATCGGGCAGGGGAATATCCAAATCAGAAGCTTCTTTGTGCAACGGGTAGTTTTTTGATCCGTGCATTGAAAAGGTAAAGACACGCGGATCGTCTTCAAAGATTTTGGCCGTACCATTGCCTTGGTGTACATCCAAGTCTACGATTAAGACTTTTTTGACCAATTTTTTATCCAATAAGTAGTTGGAAGTGATGGCAAAATCATTGAGCACACAAAAACCTTCTCCATGGTCTTTGTACGAATGATGAGTTCCTCCTGCCACATTCATCGCAACACCGTGCTGCATCGCATACAAGGCGCAGTCGATTGTCCCTTGCGCAATGACCCGTCCACGTTCTACCAAATTAGCAGTCATAGGAAAGCCAATTTTTCTAGCAGCTTTGGGGCTAATGGTCAACTCTTTTAAGCTTTTCCAATATTCGGGGCAATGTGTGCGCAAAATCCATTTTTCTTCCAACGGTTTGGGTTCAAAAAAATGCTCTTGTTGCACAATTCCTTGATACAATAACTGTGCAGGAATCAATTCATACTTTTCCATAGGAAAGCGATGTCCTTCAGGAAGTTTGTATTTGTAAATCGAGGAAAAGGCAATTTTTAGCATAAGGCTTTGGTTGCTTGGCAACAAGTTCTTGATGAAGAGTTAATGACAACAATATAACGTTTTTTCATTTAGTTTGTTTGTTCTTCACCTAACTTCAAAATTAAGCAATTGCTATCGGAAGCTTTTAGGGGAGATGATTTTTGTAGACGACCTTTAAAATATCACTAGTTTGTTGAGAAATTATATTCGACTGATTGTTAACGATTTGGTTGTTTTTGTGGTATTGTATTGATAATTAGTTGAATATAGCTTGTTTTTTTTATGTGTTTTTTCAAAGAGCCAACAACTAAAGCAAAGTGCTTACGAGGAATGCGAAGTAATCAAGGAACTATTAGAAGATATGATCGATGTTTTAATAAGAAGTAAATTACTTTACTGGACGACGGTTTTAAAAGATAAACTATAATGCTAATTTTTAGCTTTATTTTATGTCAGGATCTGTAATCTATATTAAAATAATAATAAACTATTTTCCCAACTTCAAATCTTTCGGTATATTGGTGTATTAGAGTCTGTTGAAATTTTATCTTTAAGCTACAAATGACTGATTTAGAAACTGTATGCAGCTTTTAGGATTCTGATGGCTAAGGCGATCAAACACAGAAAGAGTCTTGTTGCGATACAAAAACACTCTATTTGGACAAAAGTCCTTGGCTTTAAAGAACATAAAATTTAAACATACGCTGATCTGAGGAAACAAATTTAACAGCCAAAAAATAAAAAAACCGACATGGGAAATGAAAAGGTAACTTTAGTAGGGTACGGAACACTTTTATTAAAAGAGTCATTGAGTTGCACTGTTGATGGGGACACCAAGACCTACAAACCTGTTATTATAAAAAATTATCGACGCTTGTTCAACCTATTGCCAACACATTACAACGATTATAAAGTTGATAATCGCTTGAGAGACAATTGGACAGAAAAAGCAGCTGCGAATATAGAATATGCAGAAGGTGCTGAATTTAATGGTCTAGCTTTTGAAGCCGATGCAGCAGATTTGGAGAGCTTGGACAAAAGGGAACGTTATTACAAGCGTTCACAGGCTGCTTGTTATGATTTTGAAACAGGTGAAGAAATCGGTGTTTGTCATGTCTATGAAACGCCTTTGGATGCGCCTTGGTTGATTCGAGATATAGAACAATTGTTGCCGTTGTGGCGCGATATTGTTTATGCAAGAGTAGGCGCCTATCGTATCAGTGAGGCATTTGGAAAAATGTACGATTCGACAACTTATTTAGCAGAT
>Ga0163111_10002038_pt1 | contig 12682 bp, 8 predicted proteins | sample CRUFie1St18metaG_FD_109645 | JGI IMG/M metagenome (GOLD analysis project Ga0163111, IMG submission 109645) | Marine microbial communities from the Costa Rica Dome - CRUD Field 142mm St18 metaG | ecosystem: Environmental > Aquatic > Marine > Oceanic > Photic zone | place: Costa Rica: the Eastern... | reverse complement strand
TCGGCGAGGTGGACATGGCGAATTTAGAGAGGAGTGATTTTAGCTTGATGGGAAACACGATATCGGGTATTTCGGTTGCTTTCGTGTATCAGTCGGTGTTGCCGTCGGTTGTATCTTCGTTAGAAGGCGACGTGACGAAGATTAAAAAAGCGACAGTTTTAGGAACGGCGGTGCCGTTGGGTATGTTTTTGTTATGGAACGGCGTCGTTTTAGGTGCTTTATCGGGAGAAGATTTAAGCGTAGCGGGCGTAAATCCAGTTGGTGTGTTAGCTTCAAAAATCGAAAATGGAACCGGCACGATGTTAATCGACACATTTTCCTTTGGCGCCGTGGCTACCTCCTTCATTGGATTCACCATTGGCTTGAAAACGTTCATCGCTGATGGATTGGGCTCAATCGACGTAAAATCCGAACCTGTATCTTACGGTCTGACGTTAATTCCACCTTTAACGTTCGCCATCACGTACCCAGACGTCTTCATCTCCGCCATCGATAACGCTGGCACATTCGGCGTAATTGTTATCTTTGGTCTCTTACCTCCTTTAATGGTTTACAGTTACCGAAAATCTGCGAAGGAGGTGTTCGCGGCGAAGAATACGACGTCGACGGAAATGCTTCGACAAAAAGCCTCGATCGATGCCGTAGCTTTACCAGGTGGCAACGCGACCTTATTCGCCGTATTCGCCTTTTCCGCGTGCGTCATTCTCCAAGAGCTTTTTGAACGAGTCTCCTCCGTTCGATGATTTTATGTGTGTGCGTACAATGTAATCTATAGCGTAATAAATAGTAATAGTCTTGTTGTAGGGAACAACAAAAAATCGACCGCCGCCAAAAAGAAGCACAAACTGAAAGCGTTCTCTCTTCATTCGTCGCGCGCGCTCTGTCTCTCGAGCCCGGCCACAAAAGATGAAGAACAAGAAGCGCAAGCAAGAGCGGCACGCGCTCCTCGCCCAGGACGACGCAGAGAACAGAATCCGAGACGAACAACGGAAGAGGAGGCAAAGACACGTCGACAGAACGAAAGTCTTGCTCGGGGAAGCCGGCGATGTGGCGTCCGATTCGGAAGATGAATTTGAGGAAGGGTACCAAGGGCAGTTTGGCACCGTGGTCGAGAAAGGCGCTCTGTTCAAACCGGCGAAGAAAGGCGTGGACCCAGAACACACGGGAGTTAACAAGAAAGAGAAAACGCTCCTCCTTACCAGTCGCGGAGTGGTGGCTCGATTTCGGCACTTGATGCAAGATTTGCTCTGCTTGTTACCGAACGCGAAGAAAGACGCGAAGATCGATTCCAAAAACGATAAGAGAGCGGTGGTGGAATGCGCGGAACTGAGAGGATGTAACAATGCCATATTTTTTGAGTCCAGGAAAAGGCAAGACTCGTACGCGTGGTTCGCTAAAACGCCGGAAGGACCGTCGATTAAATTCCACGTGGAGAATATTCACACGATGGCTGAGTTGAAACTGACCGGTAACCATTTGAAGTTTTCCCGACCGAGTTTACACTTCGACCCGAAATTCGACGACGAACCGCACACGAGAGTGATTAAAGAGATTTTAATACATTGCTTCGCGACGCCGTGGAAACATCACGCGATGAAACCATTTTACGACCACCAGATGTCTTTTTATTGGGAAGACGGAAGAGTGTGGTTTCGAAACTACCAAATCGTCCATCCGGAAGGGAAAGAAGTCAGAGCAAACTTAAGCAACATCGAAAACGGCGTCTCCTCCGGCCTTTCCTTAACCGAAGTCGGCCCTCGCTTTTGCCTCCACCCGATCAAAATCTTCCAAGGCGCGTTCACCGGGAAAGTCTTATACGAGGACGAACTCTTTGTCAACCCGAACATCCGAAGAGCCGACGCGAAGAAAAAAGACAGCGACGTATACGCTCGTAAAGTCGCAAAGAAACAAAAGAGGAAAGCGCACGTGGCCATGAACCAGTTGAATAGAAGAGGCGACGATTTAGACGGCTTGTTTCGAGACGACGATGCTTTTTAGTCCTTATTTTGTAGTAGTACGCGTACCCGTAGTAGTAAGAGAGACCACAACACACCTTTATTACATCCCCCATTTTTTTTTCTCTCGCACACAAACCCGCGATCGATGATGGAGGAGGAAGAGACTCACGTCGATCGTCTTCGTCGCACGTCGCCGCGTCTGAGACAGCGCGGAAATTTGCGCGCAAAAATCAAGCCGTCGGTGAACAAATCCATGCACGCTTTGAGGCGTCAAACCAGAGCGGCGAAGCATTTGCAAGCAGAAATGCGCTTTTTAGGGGACGGAGTGGAAGACGACGACGACGACGACGACGAGAAGAGCGAAGATCGCGCGACGCAGAAAAAGACGAGACGCCGACGAGAAGGAGAAGTAGAACACCAAACGGCGACACCGATGTTGTTCCCTTTCCAAATTGGTAGGAAGAAGACGAGGGAAAATACTACCAACAATCCGAAAACGTCCATCAGGAAACAAACGGCCGAAAACATCCATCAACTGGTCGCCCTCTGTTTGCAAAGAGGCGAGTTTAAGCTCGCGGCGAAAGCAACGGCTGCTTTGTTAGCCATTGGCCGGAAACGGAAATACAGAGAGGAAGAAGACGAAGACGGATGGATTGCAGAGCAGGAAGAAGACGAAGACACGAAGAAGAAACGAAGAGTTAGAAAGACGATGTCGTGGACACATAAAGTCGGCACGGAGGACGTCGAGAGCTTGAGGAAGCACGAGCGATTAGCGATGAAGAGTTGCTTGGAATTAATGAGTGGAGGAGGAGAAACAGAAGAGGGAGAGGAAGAGAGAGACGCGCAGGCGATATACGCGAATTTAGTGAAAGAGGCGAAAATCGGAGGCGCGATGCAAGAGGCGAGGTTTGAGAGAGCGTTTGGGGAGTTGTTTCGAGCTACAAGGAGGAAGGTAAGAGAGGCGAAGAAGAGAGGGGAGCACGGGAAAAAGTTGAGTGTTGTGAGGATGGCGAAAATGATGAAGAAGAATCAGAAGAATAAAGCACTACCACACGCTCGGTTCGGCGGGTACGATATGGACGAAGAAGAAGAAGAAGAAGAAGAAGAAAAGGAAATAAAGCTCAACATTGAACCCGAACTGACCGAGGCCGTGCGGGTTCTTGAAGGTCGCGACGTGGGTATATATAATTTTCACGACAACAAAACAAAGAACCTTTTGCGTTCGAGTATGCGTTCACTCACGGATGCGGCAATGTTGAAAGTCGTGCTTTGGTTTGAATCCGTCAAGGATGACACCGTGCGAAGAAATTTGCGACGGCTCGAGATGTGTCGAGCACCACTCACGACTAAAGAGATAGAAATGAAACGAAGGGGTCAATCGATTGTCAAAACGGTGGACGCGAGAGCGAAGAGTGGTGCGTTTGGTGACAACTCACAACGAACGCATGCGTTCACTGCTGTTTCTGGCTTACTCGAGGCCAGAGCTGCGAATAACGCCACCAATTCTTCTTCTTCTTCTTCATTATCGTCGAGTAACGACGCGATCAAGCTTTCCATCGCGAAAGTGATGCTCATTTTATCAGACTATCCAACGCTTTGGGAAGACCCAGAAACGACGATTGTTGCCGTGGACGAGGTGTTGCAAGAGCTCGTCCAAGAGCACCCGAACGATAAGGACGCGAGAGAGGCTTTGGCGACGTTTTTGATTCGAGCATACGCGCTTGGGTATCGGAAAAATCAAGCAGATGGACACTCTCATTCGTTTAGAACGAGTCATACACTTGACTGCATGGATGCACATAACATCTTGAACGCATGTTTCGGCACGTTGCGAGTTAACCCGACGTGTGAAATTGCCACGCACTTTCTGATGCGTTGTTGGAAGTATAATAGTAAAGCGGTGGATGCGCAACTCGTAGAAGGAGTTTATTTTTTGGAAGATGCGCTCGATGACGACTATATACGAGATATGAACAACACTGATGATTTTAGTGCGTTAGATTCAGGAAGTGCCGAATACATTGGAAGCGCAATTGATGTGAACGAGCTTTTACATGCCGCGTGCGAACGTGTCGAGTGCTTGCCAGGGGACGAAATATCTTGGAAATATTTGAGCACCGCGCTTTTAGGTATTGAAACGTTTGCAGGAGAAAGTCCCATCGCGTACGCCAGTCAATACGAGATTATCTTCCATAATGTGAGCAAGAATCGCGCGTGGTGGCCAGAAAGGATGTTTGCAAATCAGGAGGAAATTTCTCCGTCAAACATCGCGCTTTGCGAACTCAAAGCTGTCGTGGCGTGTATCGCGTTTCCGTTGGATGAAAGGTGTAAGCGGTACGTGGATACGTTTAGAGCTTTCTTATCAAAAAATCCGAATGTTGCGCACGTGTCCGCCTACGGTTATTTGTCCGTTTCGAGTACTAAACCTTCGGGTATCGGTTCTCTGCTTTCGTTTCTGAAAAACCGCGTCAAGAAGAAGTACAAACACTTGTTTACTTCGGATAATGTCTCGCATAATAAAGGTCGAGTTGCCAAATCGGACAAAGACGATATAGACGATGAGCTGAAAGATGTCCAAGTAGATGACACGATGCTCTGACGATGTAAAGTAGTAGCGTCTAGCAATAGTGTAAAAAGAAACGAATATAAAATACCGTTTTGTTCGTGTATATATGAATTTAAATTGTCTAAAAGTTGTCTGAAGATTATTTCTGCACGTCCAAAGTGATGTACACGGGGCAATGGTCGCTGCCTTTCATCTCCGTTAAGATTCCGCTGGACACTACCTTGACCTTTGCATCTTCTTCGAACATTTTATCGCTGGCTAAGAAGTAATCCAACCTTAACCCTCTGTTCTTTGGCCTGTTCCCAACTCTTTGAGACCAATACGTATACCATCCGCTCTTCGTAGGATTGAAATAGCGGAAACAATCCTTCATTTTGCACTCTTTCATCATCACTCCGAATGCATTTCTCTCTTGTGGCGTCGTTGCAGACGACTTCGGAATATGTTTCGCATTCACATTATATATGTCAATATCTAAATGAGCGACGTTCAAATCGCCTCCGTAAATCGTCGGTTTTTTTGCCTGCAACGCGTTCAAATGCTCGCGACATTCTTTTTCCCATGTGTTGATTCTGAAACCCAAACGGACCAAACCTTCCCCGCTATTTGGAACGTACGTAAAGACAGCGTTGAATGTATCGAATTCCAAAGTAATTGCGCGGCCTTCCGTGAGGTGTTTCTTATCGAGCAAACCCTCCGTGACATTCAAAAGCTTCGGCCCGTCGTACGCAGTAGCAGTGGAAGGGGATGTCCCTTCTGCTTCCTTCTTAACGCCACCAAACATATCCTTAATCGACGTCTGCTTCATGGGCGACTTTCCTCCTTCTGTTTTAGCCGTCTTTGTCCACCCACTCCGGGCCAAAATGCACACCCCGGCGTACCCTTTTTTCGCCGTCGAACACGCAAACTTCACCGTCGCAAACTCTGGCAAGAACTGTTTCAACTGTTTCGTTGCCTCCTCCACATTTTCCGGGTTCAATTTGTGCTCGGAAAACATCAAGACATCGCATTGCGTTTTATCTACTATCATGCGTAAACACTGAGGTTTCGATTTCAGCATCGCGCGTAAGCCGGCGACGTTGAAGGCCACCGCGGTAAACTTTTGCCCCTTGAAATCTACCGATGTCGCGCGCGCAGAGTCGGACGCGAAGACATCATTCTCCAACGCCTCTTGAGGGATGATGTCAGGAAGTGGTTCGACTCCATTAGTATTCGTCGACGCTTTCTTCTGCTTCTTGTTGCTCGCGAAGTTGTTGTTCGACGACGGAGAGGTGCCGAACGCATCGTCGTCTCGACGCGCCCCTTTTTTGTGTGTCGGAGACATGACGCGATGTGGTTTTTTGACGTTGTTGATCTCCGCGTTCGTTCAGTGTGTTTGAATGTTTTACGAGTGGAAATTTCTTTTTTTTTTTGAAAATTTCCCCTCTTTTTTCTTCCACAAAAAAAAATGCTTCCACAGTATTATCCACATTTCTTTCCTTTCCTTTCCTTTCCTCCAAAAGAAAAAAATGACGATGATGTCGCGGTTGGCGATGAAACTGGCCGAGGGACGCGTGTTGTCTCCGCGTCGTCTGATTCGGCCGCGTCGGTGGTGCGAGCGTGCGAATCCTCGAGCGTCTTCTCGAGCGGCATCATCGACAACAGCAAGAGCGTCGTCGCGGAATGAAAGTCTGCAACAAAAATTAGACGCGAACAGAATCAAAAACAGACGCGAATGCTTACCCATACCGACCGCCATCATCGCCGTGAAATCGAACGGCGGTGACGAAAGCACGCTGTATAGGAAGTTAGAGAACGATTTTGAAACGAAAATTAAACGATACGTGAAATTCGAGCTGATTTCAACACCACAAAATCCAAAGAATGAGAAGGACATAGACCAGCAAAAAGAGAGTGAAGGGGATCGAGTGATGAAGAAGATCGATTCGAGAGATTTTGTGGTTTTGTTATGCGAACGAGGGAAATCGTTGACGTCAGAAAAGTTTGCATCGGACGTGCTCGCGAAGAGTGGGGACTTAGGACATGGAAGGTTGGTGTTTGTGATTGGCGGCCCGTTTGGTCATGCAAAAGAAGTGGAATCAAGAGCCGACATAAAATTGCGGCTAAGCGAGATGGTGATGAACCATCGCGTGGCCAGGATTATGTTGTTGGAACAGATTTATAGAGCGTGGACGATTGTTAGAGGGGAGCCGTATCATCATTAGTTTGTTTGAGTTAAATTTTGTTGTTTTTAGTTTTATGGTAGTTACAATCGTTTGCGTGCGCGCGCACGTTGCTTTCTATATGTGCATGTGTAGTATTCACTCTATTGTTTTAACTCTTCTTCTTGACTAAATATGCTGCGCATTCTAAATGCGGCGTGTATGGGAACTGATCAAAAACCGCGAACCGCTTCATGTCGTGCGTTTTGGAGAGTATGAGCATGTCTTCGGCTAACGTCTCCGCGTTGCAGCTAATGTAAACTATGTTATCGAATCTTTGGAGCATTTTGGACACATCTGGGCCGCAGCCAGCGCGAGGCGGGTCAACGAGGACAGTTTTGATGTTTAACGCGGTTAAATCTAATTCAGTATTCTTCAATCGCGTGAATTCTCGTTCGCCGTCAATGGCTTGAACAACCTCTTCGGCGGATAAGCGCACGACGTGCGTATTTTTAATTCCATTCATTTTTATGTTTTCTCGAGCAGCGGCTATGTTCGTTTTCGAAATTTCTGTGGATAAACACTTTCGAAAGTACGGCGCTAACGCCACTGTGAAATGACCATTGCCACAGTATAGTTCCAGAAAATCGGCATTCGATGAAGAAGAAGAATCGCAACACGACCGTGCAAACTTGAGCATTTCAGTCGCAACCTGCGCGTTCGGTTGCGCAAACTGCCCTTCCAACTGCTTATACTTCAAAACCTCCCCATCCAAATGAACATTCTCTGTCACAAACGCATCTCCAACAACTTTCTTCATCCTGTTCGCTCTTCCGATAATCGACACGTTCAACTCCGGATGCCTTCTATTCATCTCCTCTCGCATTCCTTCCGCGGCCTTCATCCACTCATCGTCTAATTTCCGATGGTAGCACATCGTCACCACCACATCACCACTCGTCGCGGTCAAAAACTCTACCTGAAAAAGCCTTCTTCGTAAATTCGCATCGTCCTGTTCAACTAAACTTCTCACCGAGGGCATCGCCGCTCGCATCGCGTCGGATCCCATTGGAAACGCATCAATGAACACAGTCTTCTTCTCCTTGTATATTTTCCCAGACGGTAAAACTGACGTTCCTAGAACTTCGACCATACTGTATCTAGCATCAATTGGGCCGTCTAGATGTACTCCAAACACCGCGCGCATCCGAAATCCGCCGTCGATTTGTTTCGATTTGAAAATTTCAATTTTATCTTCGTCTGGAAGGAAAACCGATTTGAGGAAATAACTCTTTGCTCGGGAAATTTTCTCTCTCAATTCGTCCTCGTACGATTCTGGACGCACGTCGATGTCCAATCCTCGACCTTTTATGAAATTCTGTTGGATGCACTTTTGCTTTTCGGATAAGTGTTGTTCTTCTCGTGTCGAAGATGTCGTCGAGTCTGAAGTAGTAGACGAAGATGCTACGCCTCTTCGAGCAGCCGCCGCTCTAGTTTCCCCAAAGTGGATTCTGTTCTGATGAGATAAAGGACGACGAGTCGAAGAAGAACGAGGAAGCGATCTCGAAGGCGAGGAAAGCAAGCGGGCGAGAAACGAGTGCGAGGTTGTCGTGGTCATGTCCTTCGCTCGATATGTCTCGCGCGCTTCTTTTAAAAAAGGATGACGATATTTTCTTGTCTCTGTTATGTATTTGTCTACGTCTGTTGCAAACACCTACTAAAATTATCTATCCTCAAATCGAGAAGGCTGAAACCGCGCCGGCTAAGACTTTCTCGTGCGAATCGATGTCGCCAAAATAGGAACATCTCAAATCTCTGTCTTCTTCTCGATTTTCGTCCTCTTCTGTTCTACTGAATCTTCTGGATTTGAACTGTCCTAAAATCGGAGGCGACGACGGCTTGTTCATGGCTTTTTCGAGAAAGGCGAGTCGCGATCCCGGTCGGGCGAATAATGCGCCGTTTTTTGAGAGTAATGCGAGTTTGAAGACTACACCATTGGCGAACGACTCGTGGATTTGCGCGGCTTCGGCGACCGGGAGTTGCGATATGGCTGGATAGGTAGAGTAGAGAGAGGACAGCGAGGAGGATCGCACGCTTCCAGCGTCGCCACCGCTGAGAGAGGACCAGAAGGAAACATTTTCGTTTCTTCCCCGAGTAGATGTTGCGGTCCATCCGGTTTGAAACGGAATACCGGATGGGCGGATGATTGGTTCGGGGCCACCGTCAAGATTCGTCGTTTGCGGCATTACGGTATCGCCTATGTCGCCTTTCAAGTTGTGTTGAGCCGACGAAGTTGTGGTCACCGAAGAGTCTGGAAACGTCACCTCCCTCACGCGTTTCACCGCCTCGCGATACGCACACACCGCAATCGCCACGTCTCTAAACGTTGGTCGTTCATGTTCACCTAAAACCTTCGCATTATTTCGTCGGTCAATGCCGCCGTCGACAATGTCCATCATTTCGTCCCCAAACTCATCCATATTGCTAAACATGGCGGTGGCGATTTTCATACCCAGGTCGGCGAGCGTACCGTAATCTTCCACCGCTTGTGCGGCTTTTCTGGATGCAATCGATGCTTGTAATTGTCTGTGTTTACGCATTTGCATCGCTTCAAGACTTAACATGCCACCGATACCTCCGCCTACTCCTACTCCTACGTCAAAGCCTTCTCCTACGCCGTCGGAGGACTTAGAAGCTGCAGACTGAGGCCCAGCGCTCGATCTCGAGTCCGCCACGATAGCCTTTTCGTGGAACTCGCGCATGGCTCGGGCCACTGCCGTTGCCGGCGCTAATGCGCACGCTAAAAATGCGCGCTTGACGGACAAAACATCCAAGAAATCTGGACTCTTTCCGCTGTCCTCGTCCTCGTCTTCGCCAACTTCATCGGTATTCGCGTCCGCGGCAAATCGCCTTTTCCCAGGAGCTACGACACCAAACGCTGCCGAGCCCATCGTATCGCTTCCGCTGTAGAGTAAAGGTAATCTCCCGTACTCGAAATCGTCTCCACTTGCAATTTTCAAGCAATCGTCAAACGCCAAGACTTGAGAAAACGCGTATTCAGAAACAAATTCGCCGCGCATCGCTCTCATCAACGGTTCCAACGCCATGTGCTCCGTTCCCGCGGCTCTTATATCAGGTCGAAACGCGTATGGTTCCGTCAATATCGATTCGCACACGTCTCTGCAAATTTTGAACGTGATATAAACGACGTACCCTGGAACGAATTTTGAAATCAAAGAAAAAATGGACGTCGACGGCGCCAATCGAAACCAACTCAACCAGATTTGAGCAACAAACACGACGACTACCATCTTCGCGGAATATAGGAATACAACTGGATCCATCGCGACATCAAACGCGATTCTTTTAACTCGAAAATATCGTTTGCGCTGACCCGTTTGCGAAAACTGAAAGTGTAAATCATCATGAAATCGCGGATACGTAAGAGCCGCCAATCTCACTTTTTCGAAAGCGTTCCCATTTGCGCGAGCGGTCACAACTTTCTCTCTTAAGATCGAGTCTTTACTCGTCCCACCAAATTGGTTCCTGGATTTCTCCAGCCACGACAAAATTCTCGACGATTGCACGATCCTATCCCCGTGTCCTGCAATCGGCGTTAAAACTGCTCTCACTTTCGACCGGACCGACCAATTCCACGTAGTCCACGATCTCACCAATCCTAAACTCCCCATCGACAATGCAAACGCATATAAGGCGCCGAAATAACCAACGCTAGAGCTATTCCTTTTACTATGACTAAACATTGGCATCAAAAACATCCCACCTATGAAAACTCTCGCGACAACAAACGCCAACGTATCCGTCGCACGTTTCGCGTTCGATCTCGTCGCGTTCCGCAAGCAAGCCTCAAGAGGTTTTGCGGAAACGGCATTTAGAAGTGCCACGCCATGACTCGAATCCACCATGTCTCTCGAGATGAGAAAAACGCCGTTAGAAGAGGAACCCGAACCACTGCTCGCACTCGATATCGGTCGCCCTGCCCTGGCAGTGGCCAGTGAAATTGGAACCACGAGCGAAAAAAATGTCGCAGATGTTCTCACACAGTTTCCAAATGTTCCCAGACGCAAGCACAGCATCACGAAGTGAAATACAAAGATCTGTTAAAGTGCACGCGGAATGAAGAGAGAGAGGAAACATCAGTCAAAATGTACGCACGACACAAATTTAGGGGGGAAATGGTTTGACAAATTTGAAAAACTCAAAAACGTACGGGTAAAGTGGCACCAAACGACGCCCAGATGACACACGCGACCGTTCGGAAGAACGCGACGTCCGATAAGTCTTTCTGCCAAAACTCTTTTCGATATCTGTCCATCTTCTTTTCGTCGTGATGAGTGAACTCCTACGCGAGCGAGGAGAAAAATGAGGAATTTATTTTATAGCGTGTAATGACAAACGGAAAAATGGAAGGGAACGAGACTAAGAGAGGAGAAAACGCCTCATGAAGAGAAGACAACAATGAAATCAACACACAGAAAAAAGTCTACCGGCTAAGATTACTTCTTTTTCTTATCCTCCTGGACACCTTTCTTGTTCCCGGCTTGGGACAAGATGCAATTCCACACGATCGAACAACAGGACATGTACAGCACCTGCTTATTCACCGGGACGAGGGCAAAATTAATCGCACTAGCCGGAACCCAAAACGCCCAACCTCTTTGCAACGTCGGCAACGCATCTCTTTGCACTTTATGCGTCCAGTCGTTTACCGTAAACGTATTCGTAAGCACTTGCGACCAGGCGAAGAAGCACACGACGACCACTGGCCCGAGCACCGCTTGGTTCAAGAATACTTTTGTCGCAAACGGCGAGAGGTTGGATGTCGCCATAGAACCTGGGACAGTCGGCCATTTTTGCCCCAGAAATATGTACCAGACGTGTTGTAACGGGCCGTAGAAGGTGAGGTTGAAGAGAGACTGTCTTGCTGTTCGAGGGTAATCGTATCCTCCCTCATCCGCCGGCTGCGAATTTTTCTTCTTTGTCTCGACCTCTTTTTTTTCCCAAGGTTTTCTCTGCAACGTCTGCGCGACGCAATCGCCGACGATACCTAAACCAGCGCTGGTTAACGCCGATTTCATCATCGGTGGCACGTTAAACGATGAGGATGAGGATGATTGCGCGACGGCATTGCTCGACGCCTTCACCGCGGTCGATAACTGTCGCGTTGGGAACTGTCGCGTTGGGGATGATGAAGAAAGACCACCGTTGGAATTGGAGGGTAATTTTCTCTTGGTAGAATTCAACGCCTCGCGCTTGCTGTTCTCGCGCATCGCTCGCTTCCAAAAGTCATTCGCTCCTTCTTTTCCAGATTTTTTAAACGCGTCCGAGCCGAATTTGATGTTCGAGATAAATCGCATTTCTCTTATCTTCTTTCCCGCACAAAAAGTGTGTCGTTTATTCAGTGCGTGTTGTGCTCGTCAAAAAGACGATTTTTGAGGGAATACATACAATGCGGGCGCCCGTTATAACAACCATCTTCAACGCGTTTTTCTTCTCACTTTTCCACCGTCATCCACCCGAAATCGGTGGGATAATCGCCACCTCGTTTCCACTCCGAATTACATCTTCATCGCTTTCGCTGTATTCTTGTTCCACACTCACCGCGCACGTTTTTAAAATCGATTCCAATGTCTTCCCGTGTTTGTCGATTAGAATCGATTTGAGTTTGGAAACGGAGATGGATGGCGCATCGAGATGCACAGATTCGGAGGATATTTGACCTTTAGTGGCCTCTCTGGCGGAGGCAAAGTATAGGACGGTTATCGAATGCGAGGACATAATGTGCGTGCGCGTGGGTGTGCGTGTCTTGGTCCTTTTTTATGAGGTGCTTTTGCATTTTGCAATCCATTAATCTGTTGTTGTGCCTGTCTACTCTAAAACTCTCTGTGTCTCTCTCTCTATCATATGTCGCGTGTTAACTTACGCCATCATCATGCTGCTAAACCTCCAATCGCCAATCCTATCGTACTCCCTTTTCAAGTTCTTTTTTATCTTTT
>Ga0163111_10002036_pt1 | contig 12686 bp, 8 predicted proteins | sample CRUFie1St18metaG_FD_109645 | JGI IMG/M metagenome (GOLD analysis project Ga0163111, IMG submission 109645) | Marine microbial communities from the Costa Rica Dome - CRUD Field 142mm St18 metaG | ecosystem: Environmental > Aquatic > Marine > Oceanic > Photic zone | place: Costa Rica: the Eastern... | reverse complement strand
TTCAGGGAAAAATCAATCCAATCTTCATGGCTACCACACTATGTGCAAAACCAAATCTCAATCGAGGTATTGGATCGATGTATTGTATTAAATCTCCTTACCGCTGTACCTCTGGAGGCCAGAAAAGTTTGCGTCGCAGTGATGAAAAAGCCCACAACGTCCAGTTAAATTCTATGCCAACGGCTTGATATCCTAATTTTGCAGCTTCGTACACGGCTTGCCCGTCTCCGCTGCCCAGATCCACAAAGTTGTGTGGTTTTTGTTGTGACGACAATAAAGACAAGCGCCTCGGCGTAGTAGACGCTATGGATGGCGTCACATTGCTATTTCTTTCTATATACTTAAGAGCCTTTTGTACCTTTCGAGCGGGTGTCGCCATGAAGGGTGCGTGTTTGATGAAAAGAAACGGAATCTGCATGCCCACCAAACCTATTACGGAAGCTCCGATCACCATCATGCCGCTCGTTAGGTTTGTTTTGCTATTGTCACCATTGATCAAGTTTGTAGATTCTTCGGGAAGTCGAGTTTCATACAGTTCCTTTTGTAGTTGTTTCTCCAGTTTCAAGTCTAATATCGGCTCGTAGTATTCCGTCTTGGTATTTTGTGTCGTCGCCATGGCTCCTTTTCGTTTGTTGATGTGTGAGCGTGAATTTTCTTCTACTCTATCAGAGAAAATCCAAAAGGCTATGTATACCTAAATCGAAAGCAACTTGCTGCATTTATTCCAATAGTTCGCGTTTGTAACATACTTTTGTCAAACTGATCTTGACGGCATTTGCATTCCAACTGTAATAACTGCCATTTTCGTTGTTTGTTCTAATTTTTGTAATCGATGGAATTTTGCGCGTCGTTTGTTGGCTGTCGACGTTTTCCAGAGAAAAACGCATCTGACGATTTTAGGTCAAAAAAATTGCAACAGTATTTTTCGAACGTTCGAAGAAATGGCAGCTAAATCCACGCGACACTACTATTAAACCAAAAGGACACGGCCACGAGAATTCAAACTAGCAAGCATGGCGGATTGTAGTGCAGCGGGAACTGCCATCGATCGGGCTGCCCGAGCAGTGATCGGAGGAGCAGGCCCCGCATCTGCTTCAGCGGCAGGAAAGCACGTCGGAGCGCTTCTTGGGCACGCCTCGATGTTTTCGTCTTCGACTGCGACACCATCAATGGCCATCACTTCCCCAGATCGTCTCGTCCTCCCCGGGGCAGAATTACAATCACAACAACAAATGTCACTCCCAGTGCAACAACAACTGGCACCGAATGGTCCGTCGGTTCTTTCTTCGCAACAGCTGTTGCAGCAAGACTCACATTCTGTGATGGCACAGCCTCGATTGGGTACACCAGCCCAAATACAGCATCAGGTGCATCACCAGCAACAGATGTACCATCATCAGCAACAAATGAGACTGCAAATGCAAATGCAGCAGCAGCAACGAGCCATCGCCATCATGTTGCAGCAACAGGAGCAACAGCAGCAGCAGCTAAAACAAAAACAACAACAAATCGAGCAATTGAAATCAGACGCTAACGCAACTCAACAGCTTTCTGGAGAAGCTGATTGGCACGATGGGTTAGAGGAGGAATTCCTCCGTCATAATGATGCGAATACCCTTGGCGATGCTTTTGGTGATGAGGGCATTCATGCCATCACCGGAGGGGCTGGTATCGAAGAGTTAGCTGCCGCATGGGCGGAAGCCGAAGCTGAATATGATAGCGTTCTATTAGATCACGAACAGCAACAGCGAGGGGAAGGAGCAGAACTGTTAGACGACGATTATGCCAACATGTGGCAGGGGGATAACACGATGACTCTCACTGAACACAACACAACGAAACCTTACGAGTTTGTCAATGCCGTCGATCCCGATAGGATCACTGAAAAAGCATCTAGCAAGAATTATATGGAGGAAGGAATGAGACACTTTCGAGAGGGAAATATCAAGGAGGCGATTGAAGCCTTTGAGATGGAGCTCCAGCTCCAAAACACGGACAACGCGATGGCCTGGCGAATGCTGGGCAAATGCCACGCCGAAAATGATCAAGATCCAGAGGCTATTCAGTGCCTAGAAGCCGCAGTGGACAGGGATCCCTTTTGTCCGGAAGCCCTCCTGGCGCTGGGGGTCAGCTACGTGAACGAGCTCAATCATGAGCGGGCCCTCGAAAATATGAAGGCATGGTTTACTCACAACCCGAAATATGTTGGAATGGAACTACCGGTCTTTCAAAACGCCCAAGAGGACATCTATGCAGCTGCTCCAGAAAAATCGAAAATAGCTGAGGGCAGCGAAGGCGATGACGACATTCTCGGGAGCCATCGCAGTGCTAGGATATCCGCGTTTGACGAGGTCAAGAACATGCTGTTGGCAGCCCTCGAATTTGATCCGACCGACGCGGGGGATGTTTACGAGGCCTTGGGTGTGATTTATAATGTTATCAAGGACTACGATGCGGCTATTGATGCCTTCCGCAAGGCCCTTCAGGCTCGGCCCGACGACCACCAGCTGTGGAACAAGTTGGGCGCGACGCTGGCAAATGGTAGCCAATCCGAGGAAGCTCTACCTACCTATCACCAATCCCTCAAGCTAAAACCAAAGTACGCACGGGCCTGGCTAAATATGGCCATTTCCCACAGTAATTTGCATAACCACGATGAAGCTGCACGCTGCTACCTCCAAACCCTGTCTCTAAACCCAGCGGCAACACATTGCTGGACCTACCTCCGGATGTCGCTCTCGAGCAACGAACGTTGGGATCTGCTACCATTGGTTTTCGAGCGAAACCTATCTAAATTTCAAGAACACTTTGATTTCGTCGTGTATTGAATAGTAAATACATATAGAAATGAATCGAAATCAATTTTGATGCTATGAATATCCATTACACCCATTTGGTATATATTATACACTAGCTACGGAGTATCATTTTGTATTAGAATTGACCATGGTTGTGGTTAGAAGAAACATTTCATCATGATTTCTACCAATTTCAACGATATTTCGTGATGCAGTTGACGTCTGAAATTAAGACGTTTGCAACAAAATCCGTTGCATGTACGAAATTCATTGATTCAGTCGACTCGGTGTAGATATTGACAAAAGATATAACTACAAGTGAGAAAATGTCGTGAATCTAATGCGTCGCAAAATCTCTTGCACCACCATCATATGTTTAGTTCCCACTTAGTTGATGGCGTTGCTGCTGCTGCATTGCCTGCTGCTGCGCTGCCGCGGCAGCTGCTTGTTGCTGTGCCAAAAGTTGCTGCTGTCGGCTTGCTGCACTTAGTGTCTTGAGCTCTGTGATAATATTGGCACACAATGTCATAAACGAAAAGGCGTCACCAGTCTTCTTTTGGAAGTCCAAGAGATATATATTTTGCTGAACTTTGTATAACGTCAGTCCAATTTTGATGGAATAGCTTTCTGTCGATAGATTTGGAACATTAACCTGATGTCCATCATCACCAGCAACAACCTTCATGAGATCGGGAGGTTTCGGTGGTTGAGATTGTTTCTCTTTTCCGACATCCATAGAAACATCTTCAGTTTCGTCCAAATCCATAGTGCCTGAGGATTTCTGAAAAGCAGCGTCCGGTGTATCCCCACCAGCCGAAGGCACCATTCCCGTAAACCCAAGACCTGGGATGCCAGGTTCCCGTGGTCCATTCGGTCGCCATTTACACTTGATACGATAAGACGATAATTGAAGCCATTGACAACCCAAAGCCATCAGAGCTTTGTATACTTCAGTCATGACATGTGCAGGATCCTTTTTACTTTGGATACCAAGGTACCATCGTCGTGTTCTTCTCCCGTGCTGGTGTTGGGCAATCATACCGGTATTCCCAGGAATAGATGAGGTCATTTGCACAACCGGATGACTCCCAACGCCAACAACACCAATCGGAGGTGTTTGGGCGACCGAAGCAGGTGGATGGGATAATGACTGCTGCTGGCCTCCAGGTTGTGTTAGAGCTCTCGTAGCTTCCTCTGCAATCCGCGCTTGATTGGGTGGAGAATTCAGAGTGGTTGGAGATTGCGATGAATTATAAGATTGATTGGAACCATAGGACCTGCCGTCATAACTTCCACCAGTTGCACCAGGCTGTGATCCATATCGGCCTGAATTGCCACCATAATGGCTACCGCCAGGTGTTGTTCCACGTGATCCCCCGGGTGAAAAAGCTGGTGGTGTGGCACTTGCAGCTTCCTTTATTGCTCGTGCTACTTCCATGACTCGTAGTCGGGTGTGTTTGTGATCCAGGATGAGTTCGTAGGCACATCTTAGATCACGCAAGAGTTTGGGTGTGTCGGAATCTCGATTGTCTTCTAGAGCTGCGGCTTTTTCAATCAATTCTCTAGATACAGTGGGGCACTGAGGAACGGCGCTACCGTTCATACCGTTAGTACCGTTTTGAAGACTTCCATAGGCCTTGTGAAAAGGTAATTTCATGACTTCGTCGATTACTTGTGAATCTACAACTCGTTCCTGCTTCTCCATTAATTCTGGAGGGTGTCTGAGGTAGGGAGGAAGTTTGTGCTGGAACCATGGGTGCAAGCGAATTTCTGGTATCGTGATTCGCTTCATGGGGTCGACTTCGAGCATTCGGGGAATCAGGTTTTTGGCCAGTTGTGAAAGATGGGTTGGTAGACTGTACATTCCACTTTTGATCTTTTTGAAAAGATTAGGGATCGATTCGTCATCGAAAGGCAGTGATCCGCATAGCAGTGCATACAAAATAACACCACATGACCAAACGTCTACTTCCGGACCAGCATATAGGTGTCCACTAATGACTTCTGGAGCGGCATAGTTGGGTGACCCACAGGACGTTCGTAAAAAGTCACCATCACGCATTAGGTTGGATAAACCAAAATCGGCAATTTTAATGTTGTCATTTGCGTCTAGCAATAGATTCTCTGGCTTCAAATCTCTGTGAACAATCTTTTGAAAGTGGCAGTATTCTACGCCCGAAATGATTTGATGAAAAAAGTTTCTAGCTTCGTCGGCACTGAGGCGACCTTTGCTGACAATATAGTCAAATAATTCTCCGCCCGAGACGTATTCGTTAACGAGAAATATATCCGTGGGAGTATCAATGACTTCGTAAAGACGGATAATGTGTGGATGGGTACAAAGGTGCAAGATATTGATTTCACGTTGGACCTTCTCTTCCATTCCAAGCTGCTTGATCTTTGCTTTGTTCAATATTTTAACAGCAACTTTGTGCCCTGTCACAACATGTGTGGCTAGCTTGACCTGTCAACGCACGTCAATTCGATTGCGAAAGAAACGAAGAAATCCGGAATTTAGGAAATGAAAGCGAACGCCAGAGGTCAATCAAATCAACAAAGAACGATCGGGACATGGTTGATCCAAAATATTGGTAACATCAATACCGTCATGGTTGAAGACCACAGTGAGAATCAAATGATAAAGTAGCAAATTACATGAGAAAAACAAGATCAATTACGCCATGAGATCATTCAAAGACACGAAGAAGGATAGTCACATGTCAAAAGCTCGCGCGTGAAAATACGTGCAAAACCCAATTTTTGGCGCAGCGATCTAACGATTGATGCCTTTTTCGACCCTATCCTTGACGAGAGATGTATATCGTACCTTTCCAAAGGCTCCGATCCCAAGATTCTTCCCCAGAATAAACTGCCCTATTTGTACCGGAGCTTGCTCCATGATTCTCACTGCCGAAAAAACCTATTGGAGTAAACAACAAGAGGTGAAATGGTAGGCACAGCGCTTGCTGTCACTGTAGTTGGTGTTATTGGTGTGTTTGTGCGTACGAAATGTACCGGTAAATAATAGTTATGCGTTTGTGCGCTGTAAGATTGAAGAGACACTTTGAAACCCCCCAGATGTCCTCTAGCCCAGTGAAATTTTCGCCTTCTGTTCTCTGTTCTTTGCTCGAATTTTGAGCAACCGGTGCACGCGTCTTTACGAAGTGACCAACCCTAACCCTAACTCGACTCATTTTGCGCATTGTCTGCAGCGAACATGCGACAACTTTTGAAAAAAGCCAAGAAATGATTTCTTACGGAGTTGTTGTTGATGAAGGTTAATAGCGTCATTACCTGTTTTCACAATTGTTTATTCTGAAATAGTATTATCGCTGCATCTCAATATTGCTCAGTGAAGCAGCACTTCTTAATCAATAAAGTGCAGCCATGGCATCGTCCAGATGGAAGCGCTTCGCGTTTTTTGAAAAAAACCAACTCAGCCTTCCCTCTGAGGTCCTCGAAGATCTAATTCCCGCCGGCGAATCATCAGCGAAGGGCAGAGGGTCAAGCCGCCGATCCATCAATTCCCTTTCGGAGTCATCAGAGGCATCAAGCGACCGAGTGAATCTAGTGGTTACAACGGCTGCTCTTCCCCTAGATTCTAAGCCCAGTGCATCCCCGGGCACTGGCAATAGCATTGTCAATCCTCTAACCACCAACAATGACTATAACACAGCGTTGGACGGCATGTGGTCCAGCGTGACGGCCTGTAATCCTATGGAGAGTTTCCCAGTAACGCCTGGGTACTCAGCTTCCGACCTCGAGGCACCCAATATTTACCTTCCCAGCCAAGCACAAGCCTTCGAAGACGACTCGAACGTTGTGTCTTCGGAAACAGCTGTGGACGGAATAGTCTTGGCCTTTGTTACATCCCGGGACACTGACCGGGTTCATTGTTTTGACATCTCGGTTCGATGCAACAACAAAACAAAAGAAAATGACAGTAATAGCAATGATAACGATTCTACGAAGGGAGTGAAATCGGGCAAGAAGCGTCGAGATTTAGAAGACTTGGATGGCTGGAGAGGATACCTGGCGCCCATGAAACTTCATCAAAAAGGGGCCATTGACATTACTAGTGAAGGACCAACTCGATCACCGGAAGAGCTCGTTACCAACGATCTGATAGGAGGCCCAGGAAAGCCCAAGGAAGGAATTGTAGCAATCGCAACCTGTCGAGCGAGATCCGGACACAGAGCAATCCACATGGCCTGTATCACCGCTAACAACGTCGTGGTATGCGTTGATCCTCATTTGTATTTATCCTGGTGAGTGCTTCACTTTGTCGGCGTCATTTATGTGAAAATGACCATTTTAATCACCTATTTCCTATGTATTGCTGATGCTCTTTTCACTTTGCTACTTATTTTAGTCGCCGACCTTTATCCACACCCGACAAGAATGAAGCCCCTTCATTCTATCTCGGATCTGAATGGAATACATCTGGCAATGGCAATATGAGCGCGGTCGATGTAGTTCCAGGTATTGTTGCCGTAGGAACCGACACTGGAAGCCTCCATATCTTTACATACGGTAGCAGAAACGTGCTTCGACCCTACCTAAAAATCCCCTCTCCGTCTTCCAATGATATGGCGATCGTGTTTTGCAAAATTTCCATGGGAAAAGACAAAGTAAGCGTATTTGTCACATACAATCGCCGAAAGAAAAGTGCGCGTGGCGTTAAACTCGCTGGCACTGCTACTCCACGGACATCGGCCGGGGTTTGCTGTTATGAAATGCCATTGCCAAGAGGAAAACTACCAGCACCAGTTTCGGCCCCCTCCGCCCGGCATGATTTGGACGGACGTGTTGTCTCATCAGCTAGCTTATGCGATGCCGTTACCAACGAAAGGGATAACGAGTTGCAACTGTGTGTAGCTCGACCCGATGGATTGTATACATATTCGACAACCCAAAAGGTAGATGTATCTCCCATCGACGGATCCAAGCTTGCGATCTGCTTGGTGCCACCACCGAAGCCAGCTGGAACTCCCCGGGAGACTGTTTCTTTGGGAAAGACTGGATCGGGCTTCGTCCTAGTTGCATCATCCGATAGTAAATCTAGAAGAGATGCAGTGGATTTATATGATCCTCATAATAAACTTGTTGCATTCCATTACTTGCTCAGTCCTGGACATACGGCAATACGTACCGCTGGGGTCACCACGTCTCCTACACGCAGTGCAGATGGAACGTTGCAGAGCGGTCGGTCCTCGGCCGTTGTCTTTACTTCGGGCGGCTCATTGGTGACGTTGACCGAAAAAGAAACGGCGGAAAAAGTAAACCTGTTAGTTCAGAAGAATTTATACTCGGCAGCAATATTTGTTGCATATGCAGATCCATCATACCAAACCGAAGATATCACACTTCTATATCGGCGGCATGCTGAGTATTTGTACCGAAAGGGTGAATATAGTAGTGCAATCGAGCAATACAAAAACACGATTGGCTCTCTGGAACCATCTCATGTTATATTTCGATATCTGGATGCACCAAAAATTCCTCTCCTAGTGAAATATCTCGAAGAACTTCGAGCACAAGATTTGGCAACACCAGTACATAACGAATTACTTCGAACGTGTTATCTCAAGCTAAACGATACTGAATCAGCGGAAGCTATTGCCGCATTTACGTCTCGTTCAATGGATTCTGAATCGTTATCGACCATGGTTGCAAAGTCACCAAAAGACGCTCTTGCCACAATTTGCTCTTTTGATGCCCCAGAGGCCGCTGAGGCTCTCGTTGTTTATGGAGCGAGCCTAGCACGCCTTCTGCCTCGAGAGACGGCTGGTTTAGTTGTATCACTTTGTCTGGGGACATTCTCACCAAGAAACCTTGCCGAGTCCCAAGCCAACACGATGTCGATTGCAAAGAAAATGCTGGAACAACCAACCGATGGCCGCGAACTCTCTTGCGATCCATACCCAGTCCACGCTTTTACAAAATCCTTTCTAGAAAACCCGAAAATATTGCGTTTGATTTTGACTCATTGTAACCGAAACAAGTGCTATTTGACTCCCTCTCTACGGAGGACTCTTCTCGAATTAACACTCGCGGAATGGAACCAAGCAAAAAGAACTGGAGACATGGAGGCAGAAAAAATGAGAAGGAAGGAAGCAATTGCTGCTCTAACAGATTCCCACAATAGAGAAATCGGCGACTACGATGCTTTAGTGATTGTGCAACTAGCAGGGTTTGAGGAAGGAGAACTCCTTTTGTACGAGCGACTGCAAATGGGAGCAATGCTGCTCTCACGATATGCCAAAGACGGGAGTGTAAAGGCTCGAAGACAGATGCTCGCTATGTGTCAGAGCGATCCCGAAATATCGGCAGACGTATTGGGATATTTTGTGAACATGGTGACAGAGAGGATGGTTGATACAGCGGAGGAGGCTGTCGATGATGGCGAAGAATCTGATGACGAAGTTAACGACATTTTAGAGGATATTCAGGAGACCTTGGCTCTGGCAAAGCGCCAGGGAGTTCTACCACCCGTTCGGATAGCTAGAATCCTTGCTGGTGAAGGTACCGGACAATTCAGCAGTTCTGATGCCCCTTCTGATCGTTCCAAGACTAGGACCGTGCCATTGTCTGTAGCCTTGGATTATGTTGGAGATATCTTGGATGAATCGCGAAAGGAAATAACTCGCTTGAAGGTAGAAGTTGAAGATTACAACCAACTTTGCAACTCAATGGAGGCCGAGATCCAGTCGCTTTTGAACACTTCACAAACATCACATGCAAACGAAGACACGGGTAAAAATATCTCTCCAAGGATTAACATCGAAGACATGTACAGCAAGATGCGCTTTCATGCGGACGATAGCACGAAACATTCTGATAAAGCCGAGCTATCACGCGAAGCGTTCTGGAGAGAAATGGATCAAAGCGAAGACAATTTTCAGACTCTGGCAAGGTTTTTTGCCCAGAATGTGATTCAATAGGTTTTTTTGATTAACATATAATATTTGAAAGTCGATGAATTGCTTGACGATTCTTTGGTTTCGGTAATTCGATTTTCTTGGAAATGTCCTCAGCATAGCTTTTTGAGAAACTTTAAATCCGTTGACATCGACAACATTAATTCTAATGATTATTTACTCTGTACATCATTTTACGAACAACGACTTCCCCAATACTTCAAACATTGTGTTTATATTCACAGTGAACGAACAGCTTCGAGCAAAGCTGCCTTCTTCAATGGTTTTCCATCATCACCAACGGTATTGACTCCCTTTGAATCGAGGAATTCCACCAACGCCTTCACTGTTGTTCGCTGCAGAGCCGATTTCGACAAAGTCGTTAGGTCACCTTTTGCTGCCGGAGTCTTCTTGGGCGCAGCTTTCTTGGGCGCAGCTTTCTTTGCTACAGTCTTTTCCGCCGTCGGAAGTTCGGCTTCTTTAACCGCCTTTTTAGGAGCGCTCTTCGGTTTGGCACTCTTTCCAGGTAGCTCGATCTTCACCGGTGTAGCAGGATAAACTTCTGGTGCAGCCTTCTTTGCGGGCTTCTTTGCAACCTTTTTCTCTGTCGCTGGTGCCTTTTTAGGAGGTTTGCTCTTTTCTAGCTCATCCACAAGTTTCAAGGCATCTTCACGAGCCTTGTTGAGCTCTGCATCCAATGACTTCACCTTACCTTCGTTATCTTGCAATTTCTTTTTGAGCAATTCAATCTCTCTGTTTAAGGTCAAGGAAGTATCCGCTGCTTCTAGTTTCGCCTTGCTGACATCCAGTTCCTTTTGAATCAACTTTGACTTAGCATCACTTAGCTGAGAACTAAGATCCACCCCAGTGGATTCAAGTGCTTTCATGCGGGTTTGAAGTGTTCCCTGTTGAGAAAAATAATTGTTAGACTGACGCAAGAAAAAGCATTTGCATCACATTTGAAAATTCTGTTCGGCATGCTCAATAATAAAATATGCTTACCAATTCATCTGAAAGGTCACCAACTTTAGCAGAGGCGGCCTGGATACCTTCATCCGAAGTTGCAGCGGTTTTGGTTTTTTTAGTCGATTCGTCGCCACTGGAGACAGCTTTCACAAAAAATAGAGCAGCGATCGCTACTGCTCCCTGCTGAATCGGTGGGAGGCTTTGAAATTTTTCTTGAATCAAGGAAAAGTCAAAACCAAGATTGGGCAAACTGGATGCATCAACTTTTGGCATATTAGATAGATCTAGCTGGAATGATTCACCACTGGGCAAATTAGATAGATCAAGCCTAGGCACATCAATACTGGCAATACTAGTTTTTAAATTGGATGCATCAAGCTTGGGAAATTCAATATTGGATGCATCAAGCTTGGGAATTTCAAGCGGCTTCAACTGTGACGGATCTCCTCCGGTCATTTTGACCGTATTGGCTCTTAGTAGATCGATGTTCGCCCTTGTAGTATCCCAATCGGCACTAGTTCTCGTGACAGGAACATTTCCATCTATAGAAGCCTTGATATAATTTCCAAGAGTAGGTGCGGTTTCACCCGAAGTCTTGACCACAGATGGAGCAACATCTGCGACCTTCGATGCTGAATTCACCGCTTTCACGCTAATTTCATCCTTCGTGGTCTCCAAAAGAGACGATAGATCATACTCGGTACTCGAGCTTCCTGCGTATGCAGTGACCTGGTTCAAGGACTGTCTAGATCCACGATGGGTGGCGTGCTGAAAAAATCCAACCACGACGCTGGCTGTCAGCAGAACCGCACCGAACAATACGGCCAAACTTTGAGCTTTCATCATTGATTTTCGATCAAGAATTTTATAATGTTGAGCCAGTCTCTGCAATGCAAGTGATGCGATTCAATGAAATGACGACAATTAGTATTCGCCAGAAGAATCAAGTAGTTAGCGTGCCTTTTTTTTCTGGCGCGGTATCATACCAATCAGAATGCAAAGCTGGCCATCTTATTTGAAAAACTGCTTCGTGGATCTTACGAAATGTCAAAATAGTTCAATATGTAAAAAAGCTGTCGAAGGACGTACATCCAACTTTATAGATTGTTTAATCCCTGCTAAGGAGTTTCAAAATACTAGAAAAAATCCATGTCATCTCACACCCAAGTTTTGTTTTTTAGGCCGGCTGAGCTCAGAAGAACGAATCAAAAACGCTAAAATGACTTAAGGGGTTCAGCACGCACACAGTGTTTTTGCTGCCAAGCTTTTCCTTCGCACACTGTCAACGATTGAAAAGAGAAGTCAGTCAGTCTTTCTAGTAAAACCACGGCGATTTGCTCACTTTTTACATTTCCTGACAAATCTGAAAACTCCCACCCTTCCTGAACGAGAGTTATTTTTCAATAAAAAGCTTTATGAGCCACCAGAAGACAATGTAAGTATACCAATCGTTCAGAATTATCCATCGCTACAATTCGGAGCTCGTAGAATTCGAAACGGCCATCTATTCGGTCACTTTTGGCCGAAAACGTAGATTTTCGCTGAAACCAGGGATGTAATATGCATTCTGGTTTTCTCCTTCGATATACAATATCAGATTCTACAAAATGCGTATTTGGAGAGAATGAACTACCAGAATATGTGCTGCAATTTTATATGTTGGCTCGTGAATTCTGGAGCACGAACTTCTCTATCATGTTTTTCGTCGTGAGATGAAATCGGTCGGAATCAACTAGTCGTACTGCGCGACAACCTTTTCGGGATTTTATTTTCCAAGAAGAGATGTGTTTTTATTTTCCAGATGACCGTGTTTACAGTAACGCGTGAAATTTCTTTCGAGTTCGTAAACTAATGATTCAGTGCACCAGTACCGTGTACAGTGGAATTTATACCGCATCTACGGAATGTTTGCCCCTGACATAAGCTGCGAATTGGCAAGGCGCGCTCCCGCCAGTTCTAATTAAGATCCGTTTGAATATTCGTGATTGATGAATCGTTCGCT
>Ga0163111_10002035_pt1 | contig 12687 bp, 9 predicted proteins | sample CRUFie1St18metaG_FD_109645 | JGI IMG/M metagenome (GOLD analysis project Ga0163111, IMG submission 109645) | Marine microbial communities from the Costa Rica Dome - CRUD Field 142mm St18 metaG | ecosystem: Environmental > Aquatic > Marine > Oceanic > Photic zone | place: Costa Rica: the Eastern... | reverse complement strand
TTCCAGGTTTATACACACCATGAACATTTCCAAATGCAGCAGCAATTGTAAATTGATTACTAATTTTACTTAATTCCTCAAAGGCAAAGGCAACTTCTTCTGGCTGAGTGTAAAGTTTTGATACATCTACATCACTATTGTCAACTCCATCTTCTTCACCACCAGTAATACCAAGTTCAATTTCAAGTGTCATACCCATTTTAGACATTCTTTGTAAGTATTTTTTACAAATTTCTAAATTTTCTTCAATAGGTTCTTCGGACAAATCAATCATATGAGAACTAAATAAAGATTTTCCATTAGAAGCATAAAATTCTTGGCTTGCTTCAAGTAAACCATCAATCCAAGGAAGTAATTTTTTTGCACAATGATCAGTATGTAATATTACAGGAACTTTGTAAGCTTCTGCCATTTGGTGCACATGTTTAGCACCTGCTATTGCACCTGCTATTGCTGCTTTTTGCCCCTCATTAGAAAGACCTTTTCCAGCGTTAAATTGTGCGCCTCCATTTGAAAATTGAATTATTACAGGTGAATTTAATTTTTTAGCTGTTTCCAGTACTGCGTTAATTGTATTTGAGCCAATAACATTAACAGCAGGTAATGCAAATCCTTTTTCTTTAGCTAATTTAAAAATTTTTTGAACTTCATTTCCGGATGCAACTCCAGGTTTAATCGATTGACTCATTTAGTAGATTTTAGTTTGTCGCAAAAGTAGTAAAATTAATCCCTAATTGTTAAAATTTTAACAAATGAAATTCTCGCTTTTGTGCGAAAACGTTTTAGCAAACAAATTATTTCTAAAAAGGATAGTTAATACCAATATTATAAACAGCATTACTAAAATTAAAATCTTTTAGCCACCTTTGATTTTTAGGGTAGGTTGGATTATAAGTTTTGAATCCTGTATCAAATCTTAGAATAAAAAAATCAAAATCATATCTAAGCCCAATTCCAGATCCTACTGCAATATCATTTAATGACTTTATGCTATTAAAGATTGCCTTTGTATCTTCTACATCATCTAAAACATTCCAAATATTTCCTGCATCAATAAAAAAAGCACCATCAAGTTTACCAAATAATTTATATCTATGTTCCAAACTAAATGCTAATTTAAAGTTTGCCTCGTTAAATTCATTGTTATTATCAGATCTTCCAGGGCCTAGATTGTAAGCTGTCCATGCTCTATTATCATTTGACCCACCAGCAAAGAAACTTTTTGAAAATGGAATAGTATTAGAGTTACCAATTGGGATAGCAATTCCAATAAAAGCCCTAAGTGCAATTACATTATTTCTTCCAAGGTTCCATAGTTTTATATAGTCGATTTCAGATTTTATATATTGGGAGAAAGCTACATTATTTATTTCAAATTCTCCATTTTCATTTTTGTCAAAACCAACTAAATCTGATACAGCATTTAGTAAATTCCCCGCTAGTTCAAGTTTGAGTCTAAAAATTGAAAAATCGTTATCAAATGCACTTTCACGATTATCTTTAATTAAGTTTAAATTACTAGCTAAAATAAAGTTGTCTTGAGTAAGTCTATTTTTTCTTTCTCGTATATTTCTAACGGATTGATAATCGTCAGGGCTAGAGAGCTGAAAATTTGAGTCTGAGCTAACTAAACTTATAAAGTCATCGGCATTGTTAATGTCTAAAATTTCTTCTCCTAAACTATTTTGAGTTAGATAATTACTAGGGGTTGGATATGTGTTGAGTGCAATTGTTTCAAGTCTATTAAAAGAGTTTTGATATACATTAAAATAATTTCCAGGATTAAGATTTCTAACGTATTGTAAATTTAATAGATCAAAGTTGGTAGTTCTGTTTTTTTTTGGTGACCAACTGTAACTCAATCTTCCATTGAAAGTTTGTTTATCTAAGCCTATATTTTTTTGTCCAGTAAAGCCCATACCTAGCTGAGTTGTAGGTAACATATACTTTGGAATAATTTTTTCGGTATTTAATGGAAAGAATAGTCTTGGAATATTAAGTTTGATATCTGCTCCTAATTCATTAATATCAAAAAATCGATCTTCAGTTTTTGATCCATCCCTAGAAGCTCCAACTGCACCAAGTGCAGAGATTTGTAAGGTTTCAGCCCCTTTAAATATATTTCTAATGATTATTCCTGAACTAAAGGATAATCCTAGCTTTTGAATGTTGCTTTGAGAAACGTTAAAATTAAACCCCAACCCATATCTTTTTTTTGGGGTTAAATAAATATTAGTAATTAATGAATTGTCAATATCATTTTCAATATACTCTATGTTTGGATATTTAAAAGTATTTAATGCATTTAAATATCGATATGTATTTGTTTTATCTAAATCACTAAATAAATTTCCTTTTGTAATTTGAATAGCATTTGTAATTGATTTTGGATTATAATTTAATTTTTCATAATTGTAAAAATTAAAACCATTATATTTTGTAATATTTGTTGAATTCAGGTCAACAATATTTTTATTGTTTGAGTCTGTAAAAATATTAACTTCTTTGATTTTATATGCTTTGAAAGGTCTCTGTAATAAAGTATCTCCAGCTCTAATCAATTTATTTGGAATATCTATCTTTATATCGACCGTATTTTTTTTTCCTATAGTATCATTTTCAAAAGTTATATAGTCCTGAGAAAAATGGTATATTCCAGAATTTCTAAAAATATTATTTATTCTTTTTCTTTCGTTTTCAAAATTTGATATATCAAATTGGTTATTTTTTTTTATAAAGGAGTTTTTATTTGATATTTTATAAAGCGAATCTAATATTTTCGAACTTATTTCAGTTTTAATATCACCAATTTTATAAGGTTTTCCAGTCGATATTGAATATTTTAATATTGCACGTTGTTTTCTATATTTTTTTACCTCAAATACAACATTTCTATCAAACCAGCCCTTTGTGAAATAATATCTTTCTAAATTAATTTTTGTTTTATCAATTTTTAATGAATCAAGTATTTCTGGTGCTTCCCCTGTGTTTTTTAACCAATTATTTATTCCTACGCTGTTACTAAAATCTTTATTTGGCTTTGCTAAATTGTAAATATGAAGTCTTAAAGGAAAACCAAGTATATTACTATTTTTTTTATGAAAAGATAAGTTTTGAATAATATCGGATTTATTAATTTCTCCATTAACTATAAAGTTTTCATTTGTTATTAAAATTTCATTTTCTTTGAGTCTTTTTACAGCATCACATCCATGGAATGAATTCACGCATGTTAGTAATAAAATAATTTTTTTTATAGTTTGCTTCAACAAGACACAAATATGCTTTAGATTTATACTTAGAAAAATAATACTCAAATTTACATTTTTTACATGTTAACTAAAAACCATTATAAACTTATCCAATCTTTAAAGCAAAAAAAACATCGACAAAATAAAAAACTTTTTATTGCTGAAGGTAATAAGGTCGTTCATGAGTTTTTAAATTCAAAATATGAACTAGAATATATTTTTTCAACATCAAAAAAATATTCAAATTTTGAAAACAAGTTTGTTTATGTTGATTATTTTGAATTAAAAAAAATTAGTTTATTAGTTTCTGCAAATGAGGTTGTAGCAATTTTTAAAATACCCAAGCCAAAAAAAATAAATTTTTCAAATCTTGTTGTAGCTTTGGATGAATTAAACAATCCAGGAAATCTTGGAACAATAATTAGACTATGTGACTGGTACGGAGTTAAAGACTTGATTTGTAGTAAAGAATCTGTTGATTGCTACAGTCCTAAGGTGATTCAATCTGCTATGGGTTCACACTCGCGAGTAAACATAAGTTATCTAAGCTTAGACTCATGTTTGAATTTAACAGAAAATATTATTGGAGCTGATTTAAATGGAAATGACATATATAATGAAAAACTTCCCCAAAGGGGTGTTTTAATTTTTGGTAACGAATCAAATGGTATATCAACCGAAGTATACAAGCTTTTAAATATGAAGCTAACAATTCCAAGATTTGGAAAAATGAAAAAAACAAATAGTTTAAATGTAGCTAGCGCAGTAGCAATAATGTTGAGTGAATTCAAGAGGAGGACTATTGAAATGTGAAATTCACAAAAAGCCCTCTAGTTTGCATTTTTGAAATATTTCTAGTCCATGGACTGTTTGAATCAAAATCTTTTACTAGCTCATCATTGAAAGAAAAAATTCCTCTTAATGATGGAGTAAATTTAAACCAAGTAAGGTAAATATCTATTCCTATACCCAGTTCATAAAACAGATTATTTTTTTTTAACCTAAAGTTTCCTTCGCTATTGTCGTCGGGGTTATCTTGATTACTAGATAGGTTGAGAGCAGTTGAGATTCCCCCTAGAATGAAGGGTTTAATATTATTAATTCTTTTTGTGGATATTTTTACCAGAACAGGAATATGTATGTAAGTTGATCTGATTTCTCTTTCAGTATCACTTTCATCAAAAATGAGACCTTCAAAATAAGTTCCACTGTAGCTTAAGGTTCGATTTGACATAACCAGGCCAGGTTCTAATCTTAAATCAAAAAAATCGTTTATTCTCATGTTTCCAACTAAACCAACATTAAAGCCTGTAGATTTAATTACTTGGATATCTTTTAAATTTGATTTGTAGTCGATATTGAAGTCATATGAATTAATTCCGAGGTAATATCCGTAAGACAATCGTGGCTTATCAAAATTCTCATTATTTAAGACTCTTTCTTTTGTAAATAATTGTGCTTCAGCGCTTGTGCTAAATAAATAAATAATCCAAAGACTTATAATTCGTTTCATCATTTATTTTTTTGTTGCTTTGTAAATAGTAGCTACTCCAAAAGTTTGAGGTGTATTATTTATATTTATAAACCCAATTTTACTCAGAATATTGTTGAAGGCATCACCACATGGGAACTTAGCGGCAGAATTACTTAAATATCTATATGCCTTTTTATCTTTTGAAAATAAGATTCCTATTAGCGGTAGTAAAAGCTTTGTGTACACAAAATAGACTTGTTTAAATGGTATTTTTTTTGGAACAGAAGTTTCAAGAATTACCAAAATCCCCTTTGGTTTCAAAACTCTCAGAATTTCTGACAATCCTTTTTCTAAATTTTCAAAATTACGTACACCAAAAGCTACTGTTATTGCATCAAAACTATTATCATCAAAGGGTAGGTTTTCAGAATCTCCGATCACCATTTGAATAAATTCAGAAAGTTTTTTGGATTTTATTTTTTTTCTTCCAATATCTAACATTCCTTTACTAATATCCAATCCTACTATTTTATCTGCTCCTGATTTCATTAAATTTATTGCTAAATCTCCAGTTCCCGTAGCTATGTCTAGAATATTACTTGGTTTTTGATCTCGAACTATTTGAACTACTCTATTTCTCCATTTAATATCAATACCAAATGATATTACACGGTTTAAATTGTCATATTCCCCAGCGATAGTATCAAACATATTAGCAATTTGTTGTTTTTTACTCAGATTACTGTATTTGTATGGAGTTATATTTTTATTCATTTATAATTCTTATGCTTTTTTGGCTATGCAAAGAAATGCAATTCAAAAACAAATCCCTAAAAATAAACTATATTTGCGCATGAATTAATTACTTAATTAATGAAAATTATAATAGCTGGAGCAGGAGAGGTAGGGTTTCACTTGGCAAAGCTTTTATCATATGAATCCCAGGAGATCACATTGATCGATTTAGATAAGGAAAGACTATCTTATGCTGAGACTCACTTAGATATTAAAGTAGTCTCAGGAGATATAACATCAGTATCTGTTTTAAAAACTTCTAATATTTCTAATGCTGACTTATTTATTAGTGTTACCTCTTCTGAAACATCCAATATAACCTCATGCCTTTTAGCAAAACAACTAGGTGCTAATAAAACAATCGCAAGAATTTCAAATACTGAATTTATTCAAAATAAATCTGAGTTAGAATTTGAAAAATTTGGGATTGATGAATTAATTTCACCGGAATCATTAGCTGCCACAGAAATTGAGTTGCTCATGAATCAATCTGTTTTTAATGATACATATGAGTTTGAAAATGGAGCTCTAACAATGCTGGGTTTAACACTTTCTGAAGAAGCTGAAATAATAAACAAAACTGTAAAATTAGCAGCAGAGTTATTACCAGATATACATTTTATTCCAATTGCAATTCAAAGAAAAGGATCACGGGCTACAATTATACCAAGAGGTGATACTGTTTTTTTAAAGGGCGATCGCGTAGTTTTCATTACCTCCAAGGGAGGTGATGAGGAATTATGTAATCTTACAGGTAGACAAAAAACACAAATTAAAAATATTATGATTCTAGGTGGTGGACAAATAGGATCCACAAGTGCTGAAGAATTAGCTAATAACGGCCTCAATATAAAAATTGTCGAAAAGTCTAAAGAAAGAGCAAATGATTTAGCTGACCAGCTTTCAGATGTTTTGGTAATTAATGGAGATGGTAGAAATATTGAACTACTTGAAGAGGAAAATTTCAGCGATATGGATGCTTTGATTTCAGTAACTGGTAACTCTGAAACTAATATAATGTCATGTTTAGTTGCTAAGTCTAAAGGAGTAAATAAAACTATAGCATTAGTAGAAAATATGGACTATTTTGCACTATCTCAATCTATTGGGGTTGACACATTAATAAATAAAAAACTTTTGGCAGCAAATAGTATTTTTAGATATATACGAAAAGGAGAAGTAGTGGCTATGACCAAATTAGTAAACATGGATGCTGAACTTCTTGAATTTGTTGTTAAAGATGTATCTAAGGTCAATGGTCTGTACATCAAAAATATTGATTTTCCAAGATCAGCTATAATTGGGGGAGTTATAAGACAAAATCAAGGTTTCATTGCATTAGGAGATTTTAGAGTACAAGCTGGTGACCGAGTTGTAGTTTGTTGTACGCCTCAATCTATTAAGAAAGTTGAAAATTTATTCAATTAGTCATAATACATGAAACTCAATTTTAAAATTATATTTTATTTTTTTGGTATTCTTCTACTTTTTAATGGAAGTTTTATGCTTTTGTCTTCCATTTTAAGCTTTTTTTACAATGATGGAATTACATTGAGTTTGATTTTCTCAGGAGCTGTTGTATCAATATTAGGATTTTTATTAATGATCTTAACAAAAAAGCACTCAAAGGAAATGAACAAAAGAGAAGGATATATTGTTGTTGCTTTTGGATGGCTTATTATGGCTATTTCCGGAACAGTGCCTTATATTTTTTCAGGCTCTATACCAAATTTTACTAATGCATTTTTTGAAACAGTTTCAGGATACACTACAACAGGTTCAAGTATTTTGCAAGATATCGAATCACTTCCATATGGTATATTGTTTTGGAGAAGTTTAACGCATTGGATTGGTGGTATGGGAATAATAGTTTTAGCTATTGCAATTTTACCTTTGCTAGGTATAGGTGGGATGCAACTTTTTGCAGCTGAATCACCTGGACCTAGTACTGATAAACTTCATCCCAGGATAACCGATACGGCAAAACGCCTCTGGCTTATATATTTTGGATATACTGCAGCTGAAACATTTTTTTTAAATTTAGCTGGAATGTCTTTTTTTGATGCCTTGAACCATTCAATGAGTACGCTTTCCACAGGAGGATTTTCAACTAAAAACAATAGTATTTCATATTGGAATGACAATCCACTGGTTCAATACATAATAATTTTATTTATGTTTTTGGCTGGCACTAATTTTGTTTTAAGCTACTTTGGTTTTAAAAGAAATTTTATTAAGATTTCTAAAGATGAAGAGTTCAAGCTTTATGTTAAATTTATTTTATTTTTCACAACTATTGCAGTGACTTTTATTTATTTAAACTCATCTATTTTAAATCCATCAAGTATATCACATCCTATGATTTTTGGCGAAATTGAATCATCATTAAGACATGGTTTATTTCAGGTTATTTCAATAGTTACAACTACAGGTTTTATTACTGCTGACTTTACAACATGGACTCCTTTTTTATTAGTGTTTTTCTTTGGATTAATGTTTTTAGGTGGATCTTCTGGTAGTACCTCAGGTGGAGTTAAGGTTGTAAGGCATCTATTACTGATAAGAAATGGATTTATGGAATTTAAGCGTTCTTTACATCCAAATGCAGTTGTCCCTGTGAGATATAATACAAAAACAGTTTCAGGAGAAATTGTGTTTAATGTTCTTGGATTTTTTATTCTTTACATGTTGTCCTTTATAATTGGATCACTTGGATTTGCCATAATTGGAATTGATTTTGAATCATCAATTGGAGTCGCTGCGTCAAGTTTAGGAAATGTTGGTCCTGCACTTGGTGAATTTGGACCAGCTAATAACTTCTCTGAAATGTCTTCTTATGGTAAATGGTGGTCATCATTTCTAATGCTTATAGGGCGATTGGAATTGTTTACAGTTTTAATTTTATTTACTCCATTTTTTTGGAGGAATCGCTAGAACTATATTATTTCAGAATTGATTTTATCCTATTTATAGCTTCAATTATTTGTTCTTTTGAAGCAGCATATGATATTCTAATACAATTTGGGTTTCCAAATGCATCTCCAGTGACAGTTGCAACTAATGCTTCTTCTAATAATAACAATGAAAGGTCAGTTGCATTATTGATTTTTTTCCCTAAAATTATTTTCCCAAAAAAATAAGATATATCTGGGAAAACATAAAAGGCACCATTAGGAATATTACATTTAAATCCGTCAATTTCATATAAAAGTTTAAGAATTAAATCTCTTCTTGATTTAAATTCATCTATCATATACTTTACTTTAGTTGGAGGTGTCTCAAGTGCAGTTATTACAGCTCTTTGCGCTATACAATTAGCTCCACTTGTAATTTGACCTTGCATTTTATTACATGCTCTTGCAATCCATTCGGGGGCACCAAGATAACCTATTCGCCAACCTGTCATTGCAAATGCTTTTGATACGCCATTTACTGTGATTGTACGTTCGTACATATGATCAAGTGCAGCCATACTAGCATGACCATCCCCATAATTAATATGTTCATAAATTTCATCAGAAACGACAAAAATTTTTGGGTGTTTTTTAAGAACATCAGCTAATGCTTTAAGTTCATCATTGCTGTACAATGAGCCACTTGGATTACATGGAGAGCTAAACCAAATCATTTTTGTTTTTGGTGTTATTGCTGCTTCAAGTTGAGTTGGTGTTATTTTAAAATCTGATTCAATTGAAGTTTTTACTTCAACAGGAATGCCATCTGATAATTTCACAATATCTGAATAACTAACCCAATAAGGACAAGGTAAAATTACTTCATCTCCTTTATTTAATAAAACAAGAGCAATATTGGCTAAACATTGCTTTGCACCAGTAGAGACGACAATTTGTGATAAGTTGTAATCAATATTGTTATCACGTTTGAACTTTTTGATTATCGCTTGTTTTAATTCAATATAACCATCAACAGGAGTGTAAGAATTATAGTTATCATCTATTGCTTTTTTTGCCGCATTTTTAATAAAATCAGGTGTATTAAAATCTGGTTCTCCAAGGCTCAAACCGATAATATCTTTACCTTCATTTTTAAGCTCCCTTGCCTTAGCTGCCATAGCTAAAGTTGCAGAAGTAGACATGTTTATAATTCTTTCAGAAAGTAGTTGGTTCATTTTGTTTGTTAAACTTTTAATAAAGGTTTTGTGCCCATTAGCTTCAAATAGCTAAAATGAGCAATTATTGCTTTTCTTGTACTTTTAAATTCGTTGTAAGGAAGATTAAATTCTTTAGCAGTTTTTTTTACTATTTCAGCAATTTTTGAATAGTGGACATGTGAGATATTTGGGAAAATGTGGTGTTCAACTTGGAAATTTAATCCACCTGTAAACCAACTAATAAGTTTGTTTTTTGGTGAAAAATTAACTGTTGTCATTAGTTGATGAATTGCCCATGTGTTTTTTAAAGTTCCATCTTTTTTTGGTAAAGGCATTTCAGCTTCATCCATAACATGCGCTAGTTGAAAAATTACACTTAATATCAATCCAGCTGTGTAATGCATCAAAAAAAATCCAATTAATATCTTCCACCAAATTATATTTAAAACTAATACTGGAATGGCAATCCAAATACACATGTATAAAATTTTAGTAAAAACTAATATACTCCAATTAACAAACGGGTTAGGGAATTTACCATGCGCTAATTTTCTTTTCATGTAACGTTTCATTTGAAAAAAATCAGTAGTAATTGCCCAATTTATAGTCAATAGACCGTACAGTAAAACTGAGTAATAATGCTGAAATTTGTGGTACCATCTCCATTCTGCATGTTTTGTAAATCTAAAAATATGTCCAGCATCTAAATCCTCATCATGACCATGAACATTAGTGTAAGTGTGATGTAGTACATTATGTTGTACTTTCCAATTATATACATTTCCAGCAAGAATGTAAATGCTACTTCCCATCAGTTTGTTAACCCAAGATTTTTTTGAATATGATCCATGATTACCGTCATGCATAACATTCATACCTACTCCAGCCATACCTATACCCATGATTAAAACGAGTAGCAATTGAATCCATCCAGGCATTGAAATCGTTAGAATAATAAAATAGGGAGCTAAAAATAGTGTAAACATTATTAAGGTTTTAATCCATATTTTCCAATTGCCTGTACGTTTTATGTTATTTTGTTTAAAATATTTATTCACTCTAGAATTAAGGGTTTTGAAGAAATTTGCTGAATCTTTTCTAGGAAATTTTATTGTAGGTTTTGTCATAAGATTTTTATAAAAATCAAATATAATTAATTAAATAAACTGAGTGTTAATGCTACCCTATTTTTATGAAATTTATAACTATTTTTACTAAAATAGTATTTTATGCATTTAATCCTTGAAAACTTTTCAAATTTAAGTATAATTCAAAAGAAGCAATTTGAGCTACTGAATGGACTGTATAATAATTGGAATGATAAAATAAATGTTATTTCAAGACGCGATCTTAATTTTCTTTATTTGAAACATATTTTACATTCATTATCTATTGCTAAAGTTATAAAATTTAAAGAAGAAGCAAGTATTTTAGATGTTGGAACTGGAGGGGGATTTCCTGGAGTTCCATTAGCAATTTTTTTTCCAAAAACAAATTTTCATCTTATTGATAGTATTGGGAAAAAGATTAAAGTTGTTAAGTCAATAGTAGATGAATTAAAATTAGAAAATGTTGTGTGCCAACAAATTCGTGCAGAAAAAGTTAATAATAAGTATGATTTTGTAATAAGTAGGGCAGTGACAAGTATGCCTGTCTTTGTTGAGTGGGTAAAAGATAGTATAAGAAAAGAAAGTATTCATGATCTTGAAAATGGAATTTTGTACTTAAAAGGAGGAGATTTACAAAATGAATTAAAATCTTTCCAAAAAAAAACAATTTATGATTTAAGAAATTTTTTTAAAGATTCCTTTTTTGAAACAAAGAAATTAGTGCATATACCATTCAATTCTTTATAAATAATCCTAAAATGATGTTGTAAAGTTTAGTGTAAGTCCTGTATTTGGACTAACTTGTCTGCAAATACCTCCAACACATAAAAGTCCTCCTCGTTGTCTCCCATAATTTAATGAAATTCTGGAAGCTCTTTTTGCATAACTACAACCAGTATTATAAAAGTGGACTTTTGTATCTACTGGATTATTTGATTCCTCATAATTGTAGGAGTCATTAATGTATAAACCAAATTTTGAATTAAAGAAAAATTCAGCTGTACCTCCAACCCAATTTCTCGAATCGTCATTTGTTGATAGATGTTGAAGTTCTAATCTAAATGATTTACCATTACCAAATTTATATGTATTGTCAATAACTCCAATCCATGCACGTACTTTATCGTAAAATCCAGTTTCTAAGTAAGATTTGTCGTAAAATAAATTAATGTAAGTGAAAATAGAACTCAATTTTCTGTTCCACTTCTTTCGAATTTCTAAATTCAAGTCCGAATATAATTTGTTTTTAAAATTTAAAAATTCACTTTCATAAGTTAAATCGTCACTCGCTCCAAAGGGGGTGTCAGGATTGTCATATTGTGTTTCAAGTTTAGCCCAGTAGGACATGTTGAGATTAACTTTAGTCCCATATTTTCCTCCAATTAAGCTGCCTTTTTTAAAGTTGTAGAAAAAGTCTACTACCTGACCAATTTCTCCAGCTTTTACAAGTGGATCTTGATAATTTTCGACTGTAAGCCCTGGGATTGTTTGATATAAATAAATATTTGCTAAACTATAATCATGTTGTTTAACTAAGGCAGGTAAATAATTTATACTTAGCTGATTTGTTGGGTTACTAACGGGGTAACCATAGGATCGTTCAGAGAACCAGCGCATATTCTCTAATCTTCTAAAATTATAACTTAATCCAAAGCCTTTTTGGCTATACCCAACTGTCCAAAGGACTGCATTTCCTTTAAAAGTTTTGCTTTCTGAAAAAGAAACTCCGCTGGTTGGACTCAAAGGATTCAATCTCAAGTCTTTACTTTTAGTTACGTATTCTATGTTGGTGTAAAAATTTTTGTGAGCAAAATTGATTCTTGATGAGAATGCATTGACCAGCTCAGGTATTTCCATTTCAGATTCATTTTGAATCCTTTCATAGCTTTCTTTTTTTCCAACATAACTAAACCCAGCTGTTAAATTTCCTTGAGCCAAAAGATTGAA
>Ga0163111_10002032_pt1 | contig 12689 bp, 7 predicted proteins | sample CRUFie1St18metaG_FD_109645 | JGI IMG/M metagenome (GOLD analysis project Ga0163111, IMG submission 109645) | Marine microbial communities from the Costa Rica Dome - CRUD Field 142mm St18 metaG | ecosystem: Environmental > Aquatic > Marine > Oceanic > Photic zone | place: Costa Rica: the Eastern... | reverse complement strand
TCTATAAAAAACTTGACTTCCCGTTACAGATTAGCTATTATATTTATCGAGGGAGAGGTGGCAGAGTTGGTCGATTGCGTCTGATTTGAAATCAGATGAAGTGTAAGCTTCCGTGGGTTCGAATCCCACCTTCTCCGATTACATCATAATGAAGAGATATGGCGTTTAATAAGTTTAGTAGATCGTTAATCCACTTACTTTAGCTAGTCTTTGAGACAGAACATTTCAGCGTTTGCATCTACTATCTTTCTTGCTGCTTCTTGAAAAGTAACCTGTAAATAAAAATTCCTAAAGAACTGTGTCCATTTTGATTTAAATACAACCCTATTAGAAATTCCGGTCAGACTTTTAATAGTGAAGAAAGAGACGCCGTGTTAATATATTAGACATTTTTTTACTGGATTCCACTAGAGACGTTTTCAATAAAATGTGCCTCTAGCATTGTAAATATAATCTAAGTTAAAACGTTGGATAGATCAGAATGCTTTAATATAACTTAAATATGGACTCCGGACATATCGAAACAATAAATTGTCCTATTTTCAATTAGCTAATTGGTTGTAATTAGGGTCGGATGCTCTCAATGAAAAATGTAGGCCTGTATTTTCATGTTTTTTATAACGTCCGATTTTCTATAAATTAAGTTTCTAAAATAAGAAGTAGTGAAATAACCTTCGATGGAAAAAGGATCGCCTCAAATAAAAAGCAATCGTATTTATGCGCCAAACGCCTGATTTTAGAAAAAGTAAATTTTGTTACTCTTTTTAGTCATTGTAGTAGCGAATTGCTTAGTACTTACCCGTTTGGAAAAGTTTAAGTAGCTCTAGCAAGACGAGTTTTAATTAAAAAAACCAGTACTAAAACGGTTTATTTTAGTACCGGTCTTTTTTAGCTACGTACAATCTTATCTGAGGAACTTACAAATAGTAAAGCAGCGGTAATTGGAACAATAATAATAATTGCTGCTAACGCAATACTTGTTAGGAAAGCTCTTAACGAAGGGGTCATAAACTTAAGATATTAATTTTTTTACTATAATATGTATTATAAATTAATTATAGCATAAAGTGTACTGAACCGCTTGAAAGTGTTTGTTTCGCGTTCGTAGGAGCATTATTATTATTAAAAGAACGAGACCGGTTCGAAGCGCACAGCATAGTTCGTTTAAGGTTTAAATTTTTTGAAAAAAAATACCGGTTTCCTTCTTTTTGGAATTCCAATTATTGTGGAAATTTTTGATAGCCAAAAATAAGGTTTCGTCTACAATCCTTTTCCTAATACCAATTATTTAAAATTTATTGGACATAACCATTAGGTAATTAATTTTCTTACTAATATATATTTACTATAGTATACAAGCTCTGAGACATTGAGGCCCTTTCTTACTGGAAGCAGTTTTATTAGGTAGTCATCAGTCTTCTAATTTCGGTCTTTTCTGCTATTCTAGTTGCCATTTGTGGAATAATTTTAGACACTAATCTTTTATGAATCCTAGTATTGGATGATGCATCTGTTATTGCCGCCGATTTAACTATTGGTATTATCTCAGTTGTAGAAAAATTTATAAAGAAAAATAAAAAAATAATTCAAATGGTTAATCTGTTTGGTTTTGTTCTTAATTGAATTTTTCTCATTTATCGATTTCGAAAAGAAAGATATCTATCTATATAATGGCAATTACAGTGTTAGCTATTTGGCTTCAACTTAATTTTCTTTTATTGACTTGAATCGATTTTTAACAAATTCGTAGAAAAGATACTTCTCTTAGAGTACGGCATTATTAAAATAGTATTTCCTTTAATTTTATTGTCACACAAGTTTGTGTCGTGTACAAAAAAAATAATAAGGTATTCTAAGACTTTATAAATTATTTTTAATATATAACTGGAAAAATTACTGTTATAATATGAGAGATGTATCAAGCTCATACATTATTTAATTGCCCAAATGTGTTCTTTAAATATTAAAGGCTTAATAAGTATGAGTAACGTGTATGACTGGTTCCAAGAGCGTCTTGAGATCCAAGCCATCGCTGATGACATTACTAGTAAATATGTACCCCCACATGTGAATATTTTCTACTGTTTGGGCGGTATTACATTAACTTGTTTTATTGTTCAAGTTGCTACAGGTTTTGCAATGACATTTTATTACCGACCCACTGTAACAGAGGCCTTTGCTTCGGTCCAATATATTATGACTGAAGTAAACTTCGGTTGGTTAATTCGATCTGTTCACAGATGGTCAGCAAGTATGATGGTATTAAACATGATTTTACACGTCTGCCGAGTTTATTTAACGGGTGGCTTTAAAACGCCTAGAGAATTAACTTGGGTTACCGGCGTAGCACTAGCATCAGTAACCGTTTCTTTTGGTGTTACAGGTTATTCGTTGCCTTGGGACCAAGTGGGTTACTGGGCTTGTAAGATTGTAACAGGTGTTCCGGATGCAATTCCAGTTATTGGTAGTTTACTTGTGGAAGTTCTACGTGGCGGACTAAGTGTAGGACAATCTACATTAACACGTTTCTACAGTGCTCATACTTTTGTATTACCTGTTGTTGCCGTAATTCTGATGCTTACACATTTTGTTATGATTCGTAAGCAAGGAATCTCAGGTCCACTATAAAAAACCAACATGAATTTTTATAAACGTTATTAGAATTGCCCTTTAGGAAATAATATTATAGTTTGATTATAATAGTTTGACTAGTCTTTTACTAACAATAAAAAAGATAATTTTCTTCTTATTAAAAGTAAATAAACATTGTTACATTATCGTAAAAAACGTCGAACGCTTCGAATACAGATTTGTTATTTCTCGCTGTATTGAGGATTTCTTTAATGATACTTGAAAGTTTAAAGAACTAATAAGTTTGTTCGTTTTCTTCGCTTTTTTTAAACTTAAAAGAAAAGGAATTTAGTGATAAGTACTGCGTAATCGTTTACATTATCTCGAAAGGTAAAATATTTTATCTAATTAACGGTTAGACGTTGTTACATGACTTTTTTCCTTGTTTTAATTGCTAGGGGTTGGATATATATATATATATATATATATGTCTTCGATAGGATAATAAAATTTTCTCAACAGAGGAAAAAAACGGATTAATAAACTTTCCGAGATCTTTGATGCGAAGAACATTTTTATAACGTATGCCACTTTAATAAAGTAAAGGTTACTCTCAACTGATTATAACTAAGTTTCTAAAGTGTGGTAAATATAGCTGGCTATTACGGTTCTTAAATTATAATCAGATCATATCAAAGATCATAAAATGTAAAATATTTATTTGACTTAGGGTAAATATTCAAACCCCTCAAAAGTTACCACTTTGCTTAGCCCCAGAGAGCTTTCGGCCAATTTAAGTATTATTTCTGTCCCGAGCGATTATATGAGTTAGCGTTCCAAGTAATCCATAAAAAAACATAAAAGCAATTAAAAGCTCCTCTAGCATAGTTTTCCCTATAAATTTGTACTTTGAGCGTTCGAAGAGACTCAAGATTATACTAATCCTATAACAATATTGTTGTTATATCTCATTATCAGGCTATAAAAGTATCTGAAAAAAAAATTGAGATATTTTAAAAGAGTTTTGACCATGTAAATAGTTCCTTAAAAACAACCTAGCTTCTAATACCTAGTATATTGTGGCACACAACAGTATTGAAAAGTGAATGATGTTTATTGTTTCTTCGTATAGGTATTAAAGTAGATAATTATTTAACATAGAAAGAAAGTATTAGAAATCATGACAACTATTTGGGCCGTGGTGGACGCGGGAACCAAATTCGCGCGTAATAACTTCGAAAATAGAAATATATGTATGTCACGTCTACTTACAGATTAAAAAATTAAGATTAGAATTTTTTAAAATGGAAGCACAAAGCTTTTTTTAAGTAAATAGGAAAAATTTTGTTTTCTATAATTTACGGAAACGGCGTTCAAAGTCTTTTTACTTCTTCAATTTATTTGTGATTATAATTACTTTAAGGAGTGAAAAGAGAAAGTACATTTTGATCTATTTAGGTAACAACGGAAAAGGTTAGCTTATTTTTTTTAAGTGAAAAGCATATCTTTTATCCTTACTGGACAGTTGCGGTTAGTCTTTAAAACATAGGTTATTTAAAAACGGGTTTTTCAATTTTACATTAAAGATCATAAATAATAACAAGATGCTAATATCCTTCGGTCCTTCCTAGTATAAATAATAGAATTAGAAAGATAATGAACTTACAAAAAAAACATAGTTTACATGACTATTGCAGTTGGGCAAAAAGATCGTAGCCCATTTGATTTAGTTGATGACTGGCTGAAGCGTGACCGCTTTGTATTCGTTGGTTGGTCTGGGCTTCTTCTTTTTCCTTGCGCTTTTTTAGCTGTAGGTGGGTGGTTATCAGGAATAACATTTGTAACGTCATGGTATACCCATGGTCTTGCTAGTTCTTTTCTAGAAGGTTGTAACTTTCTTACAGCTGCTGTATCGACTCCAGCTAATAGTATGGGTCATTCCCTTTTACTTATTTGGGGACCTGAGGCCCAGGGTGACATTGTTCGCTGGTTCCAGATTGGTGGACTTTGGACATTTATCGCATTGCATGGATCATTTGGTGTTATAGGTTTTTGTTTAAGACAGTTTGAGATTGCTCGTCTTGTAGGTATCCGTCCTTACAATGCAATAGCATTTTCTGGTCCGATTTCTGTTTACGTTACGGTTTTTTTAGTTTATCCACTAGGTCAAGCTAGTTGGTTTTTTGCGCCAAGTTTTGGTGTTGCTGCAATCTTTCGTTTTCTTTTATTCTTACAAGGTTTTCACAACTGGACCCTTAACCCTTTCCATATGATGGGTGTTGCAGGTATTCTTGGTGGTGCTTTGTTGTGTGCTATTCACGGTGCAACTGTAGAGAATACTCTGTTTGAAGATGGTGACGCTGCTAATACATTCCGTGCTTTTACACCAACACAATCGGAAGAAACGTATTCAATGGTAACGGCAAATCGTTTTTGGTCACAAATCTTTGGTGTTGCATTTTCTAATAAGAGATGGCTACACTTTTTCATGTTATTCGTACCGGTAGCTGGTATGTGGACAAGTGCAATAGGTATTGTTGGTTTAGCATTAAACTTACGTTCATACGATTTTGTTTCACAAGAACTTCGTGCTGCTGAAGATCCCGAGTTTGAAACATTTTATACTAAAAATAACCTTTTAAACGAAGGTATCCGTGCATGGATGGCGGCACAAGATCAACCTCACGAAAACTTCATCTTCCCTGAGGAGGTACTGCCACGTGGAAATGCCCTTTAACTCAGTAATCGCGGGTCGAGATATCGAATCAACAGGCTTTGCTTGGTGGTCTGGAAATGCCCGTTTAATTAATGTTTCAGGAAAGTTACTCGGTGCCCATGTTGCACACGCCGGTCTTATGGTTTTTTGGTGTGGTGCAATGACACTTTTCGAAGTAGCACATTATATTCCTGAGAAACCTCTTTATGAACAAGGATGTATCCTTATCCCTCACCTTACAACGTTAGGTTGGGGCGTTGGCCCCGGTGGTGAAGTAATAAGTGTTTATCCCTTTTTCGTGGTAGGCGTACTTCACTTAATATCATCAGCTGTTTTAGGATTTGGAGGTGTTTATCATTCACTGATTGGGCCTGATACTTTAGAGGAAAGTTTTCCTTTCTTTGGTTACGACTGGCGCGATAAGAATAAGATGACTACAATTTTAGGTATTCACTTAATTCTATTAGGTATTGGATGTTTTCTTCTTGTAGCTAAAGCCTGTTTTGTTGGAGGTCTTTACGATACGTGGGCTCCGGGCGGTGGAGACGTTCGTTTGATATCTGCACCTACACTGAACCCATTAATAATATTTGGTTACGTTCTTAAGTCCCCATTTGGTGGAGACGGTTGGATCATAAGTGTGAATAATCTTGAAGACCTGGTTGGCGGTCATATTTGGTTAGGTTTCCTATGCATTGTAGGTGGTATCTGGCATATCCTTACTAAACCTTTTGCTTGGGCAAGACGAACATTTGTATGGTCGGGTGAAGCATACCTCTCTTACAGCCTTGCTGCGCTTGGTGTTATGGGCTTAACAGCCGCTGTTTTTGTTTGGTATAACAACACAGCTTACCCTAGTGAGTTCTTTGGTCCAACTGGTCCCGAGGCATCCCAGTCTCAAGCGTTTACATTCCTCGTACGTGATCAGCGTTTAGGTGCCAATGTAGCATCGGCCCAAGGGCCCACAGGTCTTGGTAAGTACTTAATGAGATCTCCTTCCGGAGAAATAATTTTCGGAGGAGAAACCATGCGTTTTTGGGATATGCGTGCACCATGGGTTGAGCCCCTTCGCGGCCCTAACGGTTTAGATCTAAACAAAATACGTAATGATATTCAGCCTTGGCAAGAGAGGCGTGCAGCCGAGTACATGACTCACGCTCCATTAGGTGCTTTAAACTCCGTTGGTGGTGTGGCAACTGAGATTAACTCGGTTAACTACGTGTCTCCACGGTCTTGGTTATGTACTTCTCATTTCTTTTTAGGGTTCTTTCTTTGGGTTGGTCATCTGTGGCATGCGGGCCGTGCACGAGCTGCAGCGGCAGGCTTTGAAAAAGGTATTAATCGAGAGAACGAGCCGGTATTATCTATGCGTCCTTTAGATTAGCTAGCTTAATCAAATAATTTTTTACTTCATTCTACCGGGCAGTTGATTAGTTTCAATCAGCTGCCCTCTATAGATAAAAAATAATAAAAAAGTAAAGAAAATTTTTAATTTTCATTTGCTAAGTAAATAATGAGACTGATTCAAGGATGTTTTCTGTCAATGAGTTCACCAGTTGAGATAGCCTCGCTTATTTTAAGGATACTTCGGGGATTTCCATAAAGCTATTCCTGCAGTAATTTCCTAAATGACAGTTGACTTCTATTAAGAAGTCAACTATCATTTAAATGCGCTCTTAGTTTAGTTGGTAGAACGTAGGTTGCCAAAACCTAGTGTTGAGGGTTCGAATCTTTCAGTAGGTAGCCTACAAATCAGGGACAAGTTTTTCAAGTCCGGAGGAAATAGTAAAAATTTGTTCGGTCGGCTCTCAGATTTGTGGGTTACGTACTGAATTTGAAACGTATCCAACCCTATGTAGATAAAAAATAATAAAAAAGTAAATCTTTAATTTTCATTTCCTAAGTACATAATGAAACTAACTCAAGGATGTTTTTCTTTTCTACCAGATCTAACTGACGAGCAAATTACTAAACAAATTCAGTACGCAATCCACAATTCTTGGGCGGTTTCTATCGAGTACACTGATGATCCGCATCCTCGTAACAGCTATTGGGAAATGTGGGGTCTTCCTTTATTCGACATTAAAGACCCTTCTGCAATCCTTTTTGAGCTTAATATGGCACGCAAGGCTAAGCCTAATTTCTATATAAAGCTAGTAGCTTTTGACAACACGCGAGGTGTAGAATCTTCGGTGATGTCTTACATCGTTCAGCGCCCTTCTTACGAACCTGGTTTTAGACTCGTACGTCAAGAAGTAGCTGGTCGTAAGCTTGTTTACACAATTGAGGCTTACGCTCCAGTAATGAAGCCAGAAGGTGAGCGGTACTAATTTTTAGATTAAAATATAAGTGGCCTTGTCATATTTTGTGAAGGTTATTTATAATTTTTTTTTCGGGGACGTAGAAGGCGTTCGGGGAATAAATTTTATATTTACGAGACTTTAATAAACAATTTTTATCTATGGAAACTTTACGCTAATCTTCAGCTCAATCTCAGTTTATCTAGTATCCGAAAAACTGAAATTGAACTTAACCTTATAAACCGACTTCTTATGTGCGGCTATTTTTATGATGCAAATTTATTAATTTATAACTTTTTAAAGCTCTTATTAAAACAGATGAGATTTTAGAACGGTTTTCTGCTTTAATTAAAAAGTAAAGCTATTTCGTTATTTTTTAGTGTAAATAAGACATACGTAATAAGTTTACTGTGCAGCCTCGGAGACAAGTTTAATATTTATTATCATCAAAATTATGTTATTTTATTTGAAAAAACTTTTATGAATTCCTTTAACCAAATAATTCACAGTTAAAATAAGAAAGAGAAAACAGTAAATCGACTTAATTTTCGATAACGGTTAAACAAACTTCATTAGACCATAAAAGAATGTAAAATAAAAAAATGATTTTTTTTTGAAAAGTATAATTAAGTATCCACTAGACCGTGTGATCTTTATACATTGGAATCCAAGTGTTAAAAAGTTATTAAATTCTTTAGCCGGCACGTTTTACGTAGGTACCTATCGAATTATTAAGTGCACTACTATAGAATCAGTGAATTCGAAGCGATCTTACGTTTGAAATTTCAAAGCAGCTTGTCAAGCTACTTCGATTTGCAACAGAACATATAGAAGTGTCAAAGTTGGACAATGCTATATAAAGTATTAGTAGTTATTCGAATTTTCAAAGTAGAATGTGTATTCGGAGGGTTAAAGCTAATCGGGATCAAGCAAATACACTAATCTTAACTCTTGCTTTAAGCCTTGTCAATACTTGATTATCTTTATCGTTTCACAGGCTTATTAGAAGAAAAAAATGTGCTCCTACCCCCAAGATTGTATCAATGGTGCAGACAACGGTACCTTTTGCACTATATTTCTAAACAAAGAGCTGTGCGAGTTACAACTACCTAATTTTGTGGTTGCTCGAATTAAAAACTACAAAAAAATTGTATCGTAAATTTTTTATTTACGATACAGCAATTTTTTGCTATTATTAAAATATAAGTGTTGTAAAAAAAGTTACTTAATTTTAATGAATAAAATGACTGTATTGCAAAAAGTACCTCTTGAACTAGATATTTTTTATAAAAATTATTCTATTCCAAAAGTTTCTTTAGGAGATCGCGTAAGAATTGTAGTATATTTAGAGTTAGACAGAGAGATAGTAAATGGAAAAGGAAAGGAAAAAGATCGAACTCAAGCGTTCGAAGGCATTGTAATTTCCAAACACTTAAATAGCAAACAATTTGACGCAACAATTACAATAAGAAAAATGTTCGCAGGAGGCGGTGCGGAAAAAGTATTCGTCTTAAATTCGCCTTGGATAAAAAGCATTGACGTATGGAGTAGTTCAAGAGTTAGAAGATCAAAGTTATATTTTTTAAGAAAAAGAACCGGGAAGTCTGCTCGCCTTAAGCGTCTTTTATAAATTCGGGCTTTAAGATTTCTTCCTAATGAAAAGATATTTTATTGAGTTAAAAATTATTAGATATAAGTTAACAAGACTTATAAAATTCCGTACTTCTCTTTTAAAAAATAGATTTAATTTATTTTGTACTATAAATAAATTAATTGAGGTTTTTGGACTATATAGATATGCTTACAATAATTTCTGCTCTACGTTTAGATAGTCTCAAATCAGATTAAAAATTTAAAATCTAAATCTTTTTATTTTTTTGCGTCAATTAATATAGTTCTCAATTTCACTTTGGCTGATTAGAGTAATTCTTTTATGTCGGCATAAAGCACCAACGCTAACGAAATCCGTTTGTTTTAAAGTACAAAAAACAGTCTACTTAAAAAGGACACAAAGAAAACATTTAATACCTCGGATGTTAGCAGTTGAAATGATTCCTCAAAAAGATTGCTCCTATAAGCTTACTCTCAGGCAGCGCTGTAAAGTTACGCGCGTTATGACGTTTTAAATAATTGAAGTGTTTTACTAGAACAATTCTATACGGAACTAATCCTTAGTATCTAATAGTATCATGAACAACGTCTGTTAAATTTTTAGACAACCGTCTTTGAAAGGATGGTCTAATGATCTCATTTTAAATCAATCCGTTACTTTTAAAATGGATCAATGCATTACTGTTCCTAATAATGGTAAATTTAATTACAAAATGAAAATTCAAATATTCATGGAAGAATTTGTTGTATTTACAATTGAAATTTAATTATTTTCTAAAGTTTTGATTTCATGGAATTGAAGATCATGAATTAAAGGAACGTTCGTGGATTCTTGTTCAGAAAGAAACAACAACACTGTTATTAAAAATGTAATTGTGTATTTATAAAAAAAAAGAATAAACACTTAGTTTTTCTTCGATAAAAGAAGATTTATCGTTCGATTAAGTTTGTAATTCTTCTATTCTGGAAGGGTATATTTCTTTGAACCATTAACTTTATATAATTTTCTTTTTTTGTAGACCAGGTAACCAAATTAAGGCAGTTAGTTTTTCAATTTTCTATATAATCGAATGAACTCTCTTTTAACGGAAAAGATTTTAATGTATAGCAAACAGTATGTACAAAGATAAGTAAAAAAATCGTGCTAGTAAAATGGAACTCTTTAGCTTTGGTACTCTTTCGTAAATTTATTATTAGAAATAATTGAAATAGACTTCTGGAAAATCCTAGATAAAACTAGGAACTTTTAGGCACGTAAGCATTGGTTTTTACTTAGAAGTTAGATTAAAGGCGACATAAATACTAAGAGCTGTTCTATTCATAAATCATAAAAACTTTAGTAATCCAAGTAGGCAGTTATACTACTTAAACAAAGATTAATAAAAAAATCTACCTATTTATTATTTGGGGTATGATACATTCTTTCTACATCTATTTCAAAGCCGACAAGGGTACAAAATTAATGTACCCATAGTAAAGATTTATTAGGTGATTTTTTATTTAAAAAATGGATAAAAAGTAAGATTTTATAAAATTAGACATTATTAAGACGATATCTGTTTTCCATTTTTAATTGCATCAGATAAAGCGGAAATTATGAGTTTTATAGAACGTACCGAATCATCGTTGCCCGGGATTGGGATATCAATAAAACTTGGATCACAATTTGTATCTAAAATCGAAATGATAATAATTCCTAATTTTTTGCATTCATAAATAGCAGTAGCCTCTCGTTTTGGATCAACAAAAATTGCAATATTTGGAATTTGAGTCATGGTTACTAGACCCCCTAAATTTTGATCTAGTTTATTACGCTTATGACGTATCAACGACGCCTCTTTTTTAGTTAATCCATTAATCTCGCCACTTTTTTCCTTTTCATTTAATTCTTTTAGATATGCAACTCGACTTTGCACCGTAGACCAGTTTGTAAGAGTTCCACCTAACCAACGGTGATTAACAAAATGTGAACAGCATTTAGTAGCTTCCTCAGCAATAATAGATGCGGCTTGCCGCTTTGTCCCAACAAATAAAAATTCTTTACGTTCGTTAGCTGCTTTTTGCACATAGTTACAAGCATGTACAAGTAATTGTTTCGTTTTTACAAGATCTATTACGTGAATTCCATTCTTTTTTGTATAGATGTATGGATACATCTTTGGGTTCCAACGACTCGCTTGGTGACCAAAGTGTACTCCCGCACCAAAAAGTTCACTTAATGTAACTAGTATCATAAATTTCGTTTTTTTTTTTACTAAACTAAATAACTTAAATTCTTTTATCAACTTTTGGATAGATACAAATAGTTTATACATTTATTAAATTTAAATTTTACGTGAATAATATTCCACAACAAATAATTCATTTAGTTTTAGTGTAATCCATTCACGATCGATAATACCTAACACTTTTGTTGTTAAAGTTTTTTTATCAAAGTCTAGATTATTTGGTACATTTGATAATGAACGAAGTTCGAGATTCCGGCTAACTAATTGCTTAGATGCTGTAGTATCTTTAACTATTATGATATCTCCAGGCTTACATTGATAACTTGGAATAAAAATACATAAATTATTAACAATTATATGTTTATGACCAACGAGTTGACGAGCTGCCGCGATCGTTGGAGCCATACCTAATCGGAAAATTACGTTATCTAAACGCATTTCTAATAATTGTAAAAGAATAGAGCCAGTAGCACCTTTAATTTTTTTAGCTTTTCTAATGTAATTCATTAACTGCGTTTCGCTTAACCCATAGTTGTATCGCAACTTTTGTTTTTCGTTCAAACGAATTGCATACTGAGTTAATTTTTTTTTTTCGGCACCATGTTGTCCGGGACGGTGTTTAGATTTTGAGTTTTTACATGTTAATCCCGGTAAATAACCTAGTTTGCGTGTAATTCTTAACTTTGCTCCTGTATATCGGGCCATAGATTTTATTATAATTAGGTTTATAATCGTGATAGCCCCCATAGAAAATTACCGTAAAATTCATTTATTGTAAATTGTTAAGTAACTATTCAATTTCGAATAATATCGAGAGATCTTGGAAATCTAAAAAGAGGCTACGACAGTCGTAGTAATGCTAAGATACTAGAACGTGTTTCAAAGATCCGTAAATACAGAAAAATTAGAAGGACTACGAACTATAAATACTCTTCAATTAATGAATTTGAAATAACTATTTTTATAGAAAACAAATATCTTAAGATAGTCCGTGTAAAGTAACGAAGCTAATTTTTCGTACCGAAAAAGGTCGTATCATCATAAAATTATTAACTTAGTTTAGTAACTCCTAGAGATAACTATTTCGGAAAAAGAATAAATAACGGATCTCCAATTTCTATTTATACCAACGAATCGTAAGCTCGAACCCGTTTTAGTAATTAAAAAAGATTTAGATGGAATTGAAGAATGGCCAAGTTCGATAAAGCTAGACTTTAAACACAGAAAGATAAGAATACCTTTATTCTAAATATTAAATAAATT
>Ga0163111_10002030_pt1 | contig 12692 bp, 12 predicted proteins | sample CRUFie1St18metaG_FD_109645 | JGI IMG/M metagenome (GOLD analysis project Ga0163111, IMG submission 109645) | Marine microbial communities from the Costa Rica Dome - CRUD Field 142mm St18 metaG | ecosystem: Environmental > Aquatic > Marine > Oceanic > Photic zone | place: Costa Rica: the Eastern... | reverse complement strand
TTAAAATACCTAGGAACACTCAAAATTGCATAAACTATTCAACAAAAACACAACTAGATTGTAAAATTCCTTTATTTACTCAAAAATCAAGATTATCGCTAAATTTGAAAAAATACATTTTGATACTTCCACCCCAGAGTTTGTTAAAGTTCTGAGAAAAAGAGTTAACTTTTATTTTAAAGAAAAAAATATTTCTAAAAATAACAACTTTAATATGGTCTTTAAGACATTCTTTATGTTGTCTTTATATATAGTCCCATATGTACTCATTCTTACATGCAATTTTTCTTCAATTTCTGTTTTACTTATGTGGGCTCTTATTGGTTTTGGAATGTCCGGAATAGGCTTATCAATAATGCATGATGCTAACCACAATGCTTATTCTAAAAATAAAAATGTTAATAAATGGATGGGTTATTTTTTAAATATTGTTGGAGGGTATGATATAAATTGGAGAATCCAGCACAACGTTCTTCACCACACATATACCAATATAATTGGAATGGATGAAGATGTGGATGCGGGTATTGTATTAAGGTTTACTAAAGATCAAAATTTAAAACCTTATCACAGGTTACAACATATTTATGCTTGGTTTTTATATGGTTTGTTAACCATCTCCTGGCTGGTTAGTAAAGATTTTATCCAACTAATAAAATATAATAAAAGAGGTTTGCTTAAAACACAAGGCATTTCTTACCCTAAAGCAATTGCATCGTTAATATTTTGGAAATCTATTTATGTCTTTTTTATTTTAGTTCTTCCCACATTAGTAACAGGTAATCTTGGTTTAAACATCGCAGGTTTCTTTATCATGGAATTTATCGCTGGATTTTTCTTAACAACAGTATTTTTGTGTGCCCATATTGTAGATCAAACTGATTTCCCTAAACCTAATAATGAAGGTGTAATTACAAAAAACTGGTATGTTCATCAGCTTGAAACAACTGCAAACTTTTCTAATTCTAAATCCTTTTTTTCATGGTTCATAGGTGGGCTAAATTATCAAATAGAACATCATTTATTTCCAAATATTTGTCATGTACATTATCATGAAATATCTAAAATAGTAAAGCGAACAGCGGAAGAATATAATTTACCCTATCACGCTAGCAATACTTTTATTAGTGCACTTAAACACCATTATCTTCATCTCAAGGAGATGAGTAGGTAGAAATTCATTCAAATTGAAGCTTTTATCTTCTTAATAGTTCTAGAATATTTTTCTAAATAGTTTGTTTTATTATTATTTCTTATTAATCCTTTTGTATAGGTATTCTTAATTATTCTAATGTCGCCCCCATAAAATATGGTATTAATTAGGTTGTCATTTTCACATGTATTTATATGTGGATTATTTTTATTTATTTCTAAAAAATTTAGATAATATCCCTTCTCAAAAAATTTTTCTCTTTTAATTCCCATAGCCTTCATTCCATTAAAAAAAACCGAATTCATGGCTATATGTCCTGCATTACCTGTTAAATCATTTTTAAATGTTTTTCGACTATTAGTTTGAAGTCTAACTCCATAATCTAGCAATCTAATTTCTTCGAATGGAGATAATCCGATATGGCTATCACTGCCAATACACCATTTCCCCATTTTTTCTTGAAAATCATTGAAATTAAAAAATCCATCAGCTAAATTTCCTTCTGTTATTGGGCATAAAATAACATTTGATTGATTTTTGCTAATCAAATTTATTTCATTTGAATTTAGGTGAGTTGCGTGAACTAGATGATGATTTTCTTTTATTTCGTTATTGTTGTAAAGCCATTCAACAGGTCGACAATTATGATGAGAGATACAATCTGCTATTTCTTTTTTTTGTTCTGAAATATGAAGATGAAATGGAAGTTTATGATCATTGTAAAGATTAATATCTTTAATCATATAATCTTTTACAGCTCTGATTGAATGAATTCCAATTCCAGAATAACTGTCATATGAATTACAGATTTTTTGAGAAGACTCTATTAATTTGATATAATCATATGTGTCTTTGGATATAAATCGTCTTTGTTCAGGAAAGTAATTTTCATTAAAATTACCTTGATTATAGTATATGGGAACTAGTGTTAATTCCATTCCCACTTCTTGAGCTGCCGTCAAGATTCTTTCCCCCATTTCACTAATATTATCGTATTTATTTCCTTTCTTATCATGATGTAGATAGTGAAATTCTGCAACATGAGTATAACCGTTTTTCAGCATTTCACTGTAAAGCATGGTAGCAATGTTTTGCATATCTTCAGGGTCAATATTTAAGGCCAGGTCATACATTGTTTTTCTCCATGTCCAGAAGTTTGATAATGAGTCAACAGGGTGATTTTCAGTCATTCCTGCCATAGCATATTGAAATGCATGTGAATGAGCATTGGGTATTCCAGGAATTGCAATTTCAATAGTTTTATCGTAGTCTTTCCCTTTGTATTGATCTAATATTTCAGTAATTAAACCATTTTTATCAACACTTATTCTAACGTTTTGTTTCCAACCATTCTCTTGAAGTATTTGATTAAAATAAAACTTTTTCATTGTAAATTTTTAATGATTTCTTTAAAGGTTTTTTCTAAAATATTTTTGATTTTATTTGCTTTTTCAAAATCATATTTAGTTTCATTTTCAGTCATATATAAATCTTTGGACATTTCTAACTGAATGGCATTTATATTATTTTTTGGAAATCCTAATGATCTTGTAATGTATCCTCCTTTAAAAGGTTGATTTTTGGTAATGTTTAAGTCAGATTTATTTAATTGATTATATACTATTTCTGTTAGTTTCTCATCACAACTTTTAGCATCATTGTCTCCAATAATCATATCAGGAAATGATTGACTATAAATAGTAGGTACATTTCTTTTTATCGAGTGAGCGTCCCAAATAATCACTGCTGGAAACTTTTCAATAAAGTTTTGAATTAAACTATTTATATAATTGTGGTAGGGTAGGAAATAAGATTCAATTCTTTGAGACATTTCCACTTCATTTATTTTATAATTTTCTATGTAAATAGGTTTGCCATCAAAATTAGTAGTTGGACAAATGGAAGTTATTATTCTTCCATCATTATAAAGAGGCTTGTTTTCTGGATTTCTATTTAAGTCAACCAGCCATCTAGAGAAATTAGCCTTGATTGTTGTAATTCCTAGTTTTGGAGCAAAGTCATACAATTTATCTAAGTACCAATCAGTATCCTCTTTTAATTTTAGTTGATCTTTATTATAAAAATTTAGTTTGTTTGATGGAATATTGGTTCCGCTGTGAGGGATGCTTAAAATGAAAGGAACTTTATTTTTTGTAGGCTCAATGACTTTAAAAACATCCATATTTAGCTAAGATTTTATTTTTTTAACAATCATTGGAAATATATACTACAATATTCACATTTCAAAAACTTAATTTAATTTATATTTAACAAAAATATTTATATGTATAAATCTGATGTTGAAGCAGCTGATGCTTTTTTGGAAAAGTTTAATATTCTTAAAACAGAAATTTCAAAAAAAATAATTGGTCAGGAAGATGTAATAAATCAAGTACTGATAAGTATTTTTTCAAAAGGACATGCTTTGCTAGTCGGTGTTCCTGGATTGGCTAAAACATTAATGATTAATACTATTTCTGAATGTATGGGATTGTCATTTAATAGAATTCAGTTCACTCCCGATTTAATGCCTTCAGATATTATTGGAGCAGAAATTTTAGATGAAAATAGAAGTTTTAAGTTCTTAAAAGGACCTGTTTTTTCAAATATTGTTTTAGCAGACGAAATTAATAGGACACCTCCTAAAACTCAGGCAGCACTTTTGGAGGCTATGCAAGAAAGAAGTGTGACAGTTTCTGGAAAGAACTATCAATTAGATAATCCTTTTTTTGTGTTAGCTACTCAAAATCCAATTGAGCAAGAGGGTACTTATCCTTTACCAGAAGCCCAGTTAGATAGATTTATGTTTAATATTTTAGTCCAATATCCAACATTTGAGCAAGAACTTTCTATTATAAATGAAACTACAGGGTCGGATGTTAAAAGCCTTAAGAAAGTAATTACTGCTGATGAAATCATATTTTTTCAAAATTTAGTTCGAAAAACACCTATTGCATCCAATGTTGTGGAATATGCTGTAAGATTATCTTCAAGTACAAGGCCCAAAGAATCAGCCGCAGCAGAGGAAGTTAAAAAATATATTTCTTGGGGAGCTGGTCCAAGAGCCTCACAGTTTCTAGTTATCGGCGCCAAATGTCATGCTTTATTAAATGGTAAATATTCCCCTGACATTGAAGATGTAAAAGCAGTAGCCAAACCTATTTTAAGACATAGGATTGTAAAAAATTATATTGCTGAAGCAGATGGTAGGAGTATTGATGGAATTATTGAAGGTTTATTATAGGTTACCACTCAAATAAGTAGTTAATTATTCTACCCATCCATGGGTTTGATTTTGCTTTTTGTTGTAATTCCTCTTTCAATTCTTTTTCAGAGTAGGTTTTTTTAATTTTAATATCTGAAGTTATTTCATCTATATTTTGATATTTTTCTTTGACTATTTTAGCAAAATAAACTACGCCACCATCTTCAGTAGCTAATCCCAATATTGTACCAGGTAGTCCATTGAAAGATTCTGGTCCGGTGGATGCTATTATTTGATCAGTATACCATGCATAAATTCTGGTGCTATCATTTTTTGGCCAAATAGCTCTCCGACAACTGTATCCAGCTATATTTCTCTTTCTCTCAGTTATTTTCCAAGTTCTTTTAATGATGGGGTCTTTTACTGTTTTGCTTTCGCCAAAAAGATTGTAAATAGATATTCTTTCATCATTACTAAAGTCTTGGATAACAGTATTTTTTGATGTAGCCCAATCAGCTTTTGATGGAACAGCGGATTCTATGGGGATAAAAACAGACTTTTTAGGAGAAAAATGAAGGTTAAAACGATCTATTTTTACTTTTTCCCCTCTTAGCCATCTTTGAGATTCTGGGCTTTTATATTTTTTTAAAAGATTGGTTTTTCTTTCATATAGGATTTCTCCATGGGTGATTTGCCCCCATACTGTTGTAACATTAACAATCAAAAATATTATAGTAATTTTCTTAATGAAATGATTCATCTTGAGCTTTGGTTTTATTGTTGTTGAACTTGTATGTTAGTCTTAGTAAGAAATACCTAGAGATAATAGTAGTTTTATTATCAATAATCATATTATTCTGAATTAGCCTTTGAGCAATAATATTTTGATTTAAAACATCATTTCCTTCAAACGAGAGAATAATGTTTTCATTCTTAGTGAATCTTTTTTCTAATGAAAAATTAATGATTAAAAAATTAATATTGTATCCATCAGCTCTTTGTGTGTTAATCGTATAACCAGATTCACTAAAAAAAGTCATTTTCCAGGGTAATTCAATTTCTGTATCCAAAAAGAAGTATTGGGTTAAAAATGGTTGACTGAAATTGTTTAAGCTATTAGTGGGTTTAGAATAGCTTATTTCAGCTCCTATTTCAAAAAACAAGGAGTCTGTTTCCCACTCAAATGAAATTTCATTAGATTGAGAAAGGGTAGTGGTAGTATTTTTTAATCTATCAATTATGCTATTGGTTATATTGTAGCTAGAAGAATTTCTTATTCGTATACCCAGCGGAGTATTTCCTATTGGTATTTTTCCTCCGAAATAAAATGATGTAAACTCGTTAGAACTAGAATCCATATTTACAGTTTTGGATATAGTTCTTCCAAAGTTATCATAAGAAACTTCATTAATGAATGGATTCATTACCCTTCTGTAGCTTAAATTAGACCAAATATAGCTTCCAGTTAATCCTTTCCAGTGATTGTAAGAAAGACTAATTTGGTGAGAATAATCAGGTCTTAAATCTGGATTTCCTTCTACTATTTTGTTGGGGTTAGAATTGTTTTGTACAGGCTGCAACTGATTAAGTGATGGTTGTCTAGAGTTGGTTCGATAATTAAATCTTAACCTTTGAGAGTTGTTAAATTTATGTCTAAAACTAACTTGTGGCAGAACATCCCAGAAATTTAAAGAGTCTGTTAAGGGATTTTCATATTCATCAAAACTTCTAAGCTGTACGTTCCTGATATATCCACCTATTTTTAGTCTGTCTTTTTTATATCTATATATTGTATAAATTCCTGCTCTGTTAGTAAGTTTTAAATTGTCAAAATAATTAGAAAATGCAGTGGCTGGCACATCGTATTCACCAGTAATTGAGTTTCTGTCATTAGTATTTCTATCTTGATTTCCGATATTTACTTTGTATAAGTGTTCTATGTCTAAACCCCATTTTTTATTGATTGGTTCTTTAAAAAGAAATTGAGATTTGTAATTGTTAGAAACTGATAAAAAATCTTGTTTTTGATCAATGGTATCATTTAAAGAAATATTGTTTATATAATCATTTTTAGTAAAATTAAATTGATCTTCGTCATTTTCAGATTCTGAGTAAACAAAGGAATATTTTAGTAGACGATCTTTCTTTTTAAATTCTCTTTTCAATCTTATTTCAGTATTAAAATTAAAACTTTCAGAGCGGTGATTTTGTTGAACAATTGAATTTGAATTAATAATAGTGTCTTCAGAAATAAAAGTATTTCTTAATGTATCTTTATTATCATCATTGGAAAGACTATAACTTGGTAAAATTTCTAAAGTTGTTGCAGTGTCTAGTTGTATTTCAATCCTTGCGTTTAAAAGATGAGCATTGCTATTTTGATGTGACCTATTATTTTCTTCAACAAAAAAAGTGGTATCTCTAAGAAGATATTGTAAACTCCTATCCGATCTTGCGATTAAAGATGATTGATTGTAAGTATAATTGAGTCCTAATTTAACTTTATCTCCGATTTTATCTGAGAAAAATACTCCAGATTTAATTGTTTCAGGAATTCCGCTATTGTTATACCCATCACTACCTCCCCACCATCCTCTTTCACCGTCGCTAAAGAAATTCCCATTATCGGTACTTAATCCGTATTTTTTAATATCTCCATAACCAAAATTTGCCCTCGGAGTGTTGGAAGCAAGAGAAAAAACCGAGAGTTTAAAATCTTTATTAAACTTATTGAACAGTAACTCTCCTTCGTAAAAGTCATTGAAATCTGTTCCACCAGAAAGTCTACCAAAATATCCTTTTTTAGCATCTTCCTTTAGTCGCAAATCCATTACTTGTATGGTTTCATCAGCAGTTTCATCAGAATCTGTATTTTCTTCTTCATATATCTCTACACTCTCTATACTTTTTGCTCCAAGATTTTTAGTGGCAATAGTTGGATCACTGCCAAAAAATTCATCACCATCTACTAAAACTTTATTTACTTCTCTTCCTTGCGAGCTAATGCTACCATTTTTATCTACCTCAACACCAGGAAGTTTTTTGAGTAAATCTTCTACAACAGCATTGGCTTTTGTTTTAAAAGAGTCAGCTAAAAAAACCAAAGTATCTCCTCTAAAAAAAACAGGATCTTTGTAAGCATAAATAGTTACCTCGTTCATCATTTCACTTTTCTCTGGAAGAATGGTGTTGCTGAGGTCAAGTGACATTCTATCTTTTGAAGGGAAAAAGAATATTACCTTGTCATCATTATTATGGTGTGATATAATTATTTCAACAGTATCCATTGGGGTATTAAAATAAAACCCACCATTATCATCTGTTCTTTTGAAATCTATCATTACAGAATCAGATAACCGAACCAACATTACTACAGCATTTTTTTTAGAAGCATCATTTAAAGTGTCAATAACGTTTCCATATATAGACATGTTTTGTCCTTTGTGTACAGAAGGAAAGGTAGTAATTAATGTAAAAATAAATAATTTTAAATATATGTTATTCAGTAGCTTAACTATCTTCATATAAATCTTTTATTTAATGCTTAAAATGCTGTCATATAAATATCCATAAGCTTCAATCTCTGAACTAATTTTCTCAATTTTAACTTTTTGAATAGTATTTAGTATTCCCTTTTTAAAAGGCACTTTAACCTTAATATAGTTCTCAGTAAACCCAATTAAAAAATCACCTTCGTGGGTTTCAAATAGTACATTTCCAATATACCCCACATTGTCATGATAAAATTTTAATTTTAATTTCAAACTTAATATCCTTAATTGTTTACTTCTCTTTCTCCTGATTTCCATTGGAATTATCTGTTCCATTCTTGGAGCTGTTGTGTTAGCTCTTTCAGAATATGTAAATACGTGAAGATAAGATATAGGTAAAGATTTTAGAAAGTCTACAGTTTTATTAAATTCTTCCTCTGACTCACCAGGAAAACCTACAATTACATCAACTCCAATACAAGCTTCGGGCATTAATTCCTTTATTAGTTTGATTCTTTTGGCATATAATACAGTATCATATCTTCTTCTCATTTTTTTAAGAAGTTTATCAGATCCACTTTGCAGAGGGATGTGAAAATGAGGTGCGAATTTTTTAGAACTATTTACAAAAGCTATTATTTCGTCTTTAAGTAAATCTGGTTCAATGGAAGAAATTCTATATCTTGAAATGGTATTTAGTTTATCTAATTGCTTGATTAGTTGGTAAAAATTCTCATTAGTCCCATGTCCAAAATCACCAATATTTACACCTGTTAAGACTACTTCTTTAACTTCTGATCTTCCAATTTCTTTTGCTTTTATTATGGTATTTTCTATATTGGAACTTCTACTTTTACCTCTTGCAAGAGGTATGGTGCAAAAAGAACAAAAATAATTACATCCATCTTGAATTTTAAAAAAAGACCTTGTTCTATCACCAAGACTAAATCCAGGAAAAAAAGTTTTAATATTTTTTATAGGCTCGTTAAGCAAAACAGTATCCTCATTTTTAAGAGTATTATTAAGGAAGTTTTTAATATTAAACTTTTCTTGTGCTCCTAAAACCAAATCTACTCCTTTAATATTTGAAATTTCCTTGGGCTTTAACTGAGCATAACAACCTATGACTATAATAAATGCCTGAGGATTGTATTTCAGAGCTTTTCTTACAATATTCCTGCATTTTTTATCAGCTTGGTCAGTGACAGAACATGTATTAATTACGTAAATATCCGCTCCGGTTTCAAAATCTACTTTTGCATAACCTTCCTCTTCAAGATCTCTAGAAATGGTACTAGTTTCAGAAAAATTTAATTTACAACCAAGTGTGTAAAAAGAAGCAGTTTTTGAATTCATAAACTATACCATTTTTATGGTATTAATTATTAATAACTTCGAAATTAACACTTTTTAGATAATCAAATTCTAAATTTTGTTAAAGGATTCACTAAAATCCATATATTTGTTTAACTTTTGATAAAATAACTTAAACAAAAATCATGAAATTATTTACATCTTTACTGCTATTACTAAATTTTTTAATTATGAATGCTCAAAAATCAGTTCACGAATTTGAAATACTTACCATTGATGGTGAAAAGAAATCATTGTCCTCCTTTAAAGGTAAAAAAATGCTATTTGTAAATACAGCATCTGAATGTGGATTTACCCCACAATATGAAGAACTGCAAAAACTGCATAATGATTACGGGGATAAATTAGTAATAATTGGTTTTCCAGCAAATAATTTTGGAGGTCAAGAACCTGGTTCAAATTCAGATATAAAATCCTTTTGTAAGAAAAACTATGGTGTAACTTTTTTAATGTCAAATAAGGTGAGTGTTAAAGGAAAAAATATAGATCCCATGTTTAATTGGTTAAATCAACAAGAAAATGAATCATTTCGAGGAGATATAATGTGGAATTTTGAAAAGTATTTGATTGATGAAGATGGAGTTTTAATTAAGAGATTTAGAAGCACAACAAAACCAAACTCATCAAGTATTACTACCTTAATTTAAACATTAAGATTTCTTAACATTTTCTATAATTCTTATTTTGTATATTTAAGTAATTATATAAAATGGAAAATTTATCTGGCAAAAAAATTTTAATCACAGGGGGTAGCTCTGGTATTGGAAAAGCTACTGCTGAAATGCTAATCTCCAATGGGGCAATTGTCTGTATTACTGGAAGAGATAAGTCTAAATTAGATTCTGTTGCTAGTGATTTGAATGCTATTCCAATCCATTTAGATGTTAGCAAATACAACCAGATAGCTATTAAAACTTTAGATGCCTTTCATTCTATGGGAGGTTTGGATGTTCTTATCAATAATGCAGGCATTGGTGAGTTCTCTAAATTAGAAGATATTAAATTAAATCAATTTGAAAATATTTTTGCAACCAATGTTTTTGGTTTAACCATGCTTACCCAAGAAGTTGTGAAGTTTTTTAAAACCCAGCAATATGGAACTGTTATAAATATTGGTTCTTCTGCATCAACGAATGGTTTTCCTTCTGGATCAGTTTATTGTGCATCTAAATTTGCTTTAAGAGGTCTTACAGAATGCTGGAGACATGAACTAAGGAGAGATAATATTAGAGTTATTTTAGTTAATCCCAGTGAAGTTACAACAGCATTTAACAACAAAAAAAGAATTGAAAGAGACGAAGAAGAAAAAAAATTAACACCCAAAGAAATAGCTCATGCGATAGTATCTGCTATTAAAATGGATAAAAGAGGTTTTATACCAGAGCTTAATGTATGGGCTACCAACCCATTTTAGATTTCTCTAAAGGGTGATAATCTAAAATATTTTGTTTTAAATAGTTCTTATCTAAATGAGTATAAATTTCTGTTGTTGTAATAGATTGGTGTCCTAACATTTCCTGTACAGCTCTTAAGTCAGCTCCTCCCTCTACTAGATGTGTGGCAAAAGAATGCCTTAATGTATGCGGAGATACATTTTTTTGTATTCCAGCTTTTTCGGTAAGTTTTTTTATGATTTTAAAAATCATCACTCTAGATAATTTTTTTCCATTTTTATTAATAAATACATGATCAACAAATTGATTATCAATTTTTTGATGAACTCTAATTTCATTTAAATAGATTTTTAAATGTTTTGATGCAATTTTTCCCAATGGAACAAGTCTTTCTTTGTTACCTTTTCCAATAATTCTAATAAATCCTTCTTTCCAATAAATTTCTGAGATTTTTAACTCGATTAGTTCTGTAACTCTCAGCCCACATCCATAAAGAACTTCAAGAATTGCTATATTTCTTTCACCATCAGACTTTGAACGATCAATCTGAGAGACCATTAAGTCTATTTCATCAATTGTAAGAAATTCAGGTAATTTCTTTCCTGTCTTGGGGTTTTCCAGTAGTTCGCTTGGATTGTTATCAATTATTTTTTCAATCATTAAATACTTAAAAAAGGATCTCATGCTTGAAATAACTCTAGATTGAGACCTTGCATTTATTTTTAGCCCATTTAAGTGGGCTAAATAATTTTGAAAATCTTCATGATTTATTGAATTTATCTTTTTTTTGGAATCTTCACTATTAAAAAAACCATCCATCTTATTGATGTCTCTTATGTATGCATCAACAGTATTGCTAGATAGAGATTTTTCAATTTTAAGGTAATTTTCATAACCCTTTATTAAGCTTTTCCAAGACATCGTGTAAAAATAGTTATTATAAGCTTAATTTATTTTTAAATAATACTAGCTATAAAAATGTTTTTTCTATTTTTGCGCATCTTACGGAGAGTTGGCAGAGTGGTCGAATGCGGTAGTCTTGAAAACTATTGTGCCGCAAGGTACCGGGGGTTCGAATCCCTCACTCTCCGCTTTAGTTTTAAAAGACCTCAAAAAAATGGGGTCTTTTTTGATTTAAGTAAAATGCAAACATTTTCATATTATTATTAAGGATGCCATCATCAACAAAAAATAAAATAAAGTCCATAGCTTTTGTAATTAGCGTCCTAATTTCATCGTTAATTTTATATAGATATTTTACTTTTTCTAACGAAGCCAATAAAGGAAAAATTGCTCCTGAATTTTCTGTAAAACTTATTGATAATAGGGATTACAATCTCTCAGATTCCAAAGGGAATTACATAATTTTAGACTTTTGGGGCTCTTGGTGTCATACATGCCTTAGTGAGATGCCTAAATTAGTAGATTTAAAAAGTAAATTTCAATTTTCTTATTTTGATAATAATTCAAAGTTGGATATTGTGACCATTGCCTTAGAGAAAAAAGGAGATAATTGGATTAAAGTTGCTCAAAAGTTTGGTTTTAATTGGGATTTTCAAGCTGTTTCCTATAATAAGTTTGTTTTAAGTTCTTCACTAGCTAACAAGTATGGTGTATTAGATCTACCTTCTAAATTCCTTATTAATCCAAAGGGTTATATAGTTCTTTCAAAAACTACTTTTGAAGAAATTGAAAGTTACTTAGATAACATTGAAATTTAATTTGAAACACTACTAATCATATTTTTAACATGCTTTTTTTTATTATATAAATTCATACTTTTATATTTCTATGCAAAAGCCTTCCATACCAAAAGGGACCAGAGATTTTTCACCTTCAGAAATAAGAAGAAGAAACTTTATTTTCAATATAATAAAGTCAAAATTTCAAAAATTTGGGTTTTCTCCAATTGAAACACCATCAATAGAGAATTTATCTACTTTAACAGGGAAATATGGTAGTGAAGGCGATCAGCTATTATTTAAAATTTTGAAAAGAGGAGCTAAATTCACCAAAGCTTTAGAAAATTATAGTAGAGAAAAGACTAGTGATAATTCCTTTTCCAGCGAAGCTTT
>Ga0163111_10002028_pt1 | contig 12703 bp, 10 predicted proteins | sample CRUFie1St18metaG_FD_109645 | JGI IMG/M metagenome (GOLD analysis project Ga0163111, IMG submission 109645) | Marine microbial communities from the Costa Rica Dome - CRUD Field 142mm St18 metaG | ecosystem: Environmental > Aquatic > Marine > Oceanic > Photic zone | place: Costa Rica: the Eastern... | reverse complement strand
CGTTACTTCCTGTGTTTAGGGTTTTAAGCTCATAGAGTTAGGGTTTGGGAAGAGGAGACAAAAAAAAGAAAAAAAAATACGCGAAAGAAAGACGTGACTTTTGGATCGCTCATATCGATACGCCTAAAAATATACCCGCTTTGAGGTACATACACAAACCCTCCGTCCAAAATCGAAATCTCCCCGCGCGGTCTCTCCACTGCGTCGTCAACGACCTTTTGCGCCTTCCGAGAGAAGAGAGAGAGAGAAAAGTTTCGCCGAGGACGACGACGACGACGACGCCAATACTCGTCATGGGCCAAACGTGCTCGACGCCAGGAGAGAAAGAGGCGAGAGAAGAAGACGAAGAAGAAGAAGAAGAGGAGAAGGTTTTGGAAGACGACGACGATTTTGGATGTGGCTCGAAGAGGTGTCGTTCGCCTTTGGACGTCGGAAAGGACTTTCTTCGGTTCGAGAAGAGTTCGGTGGAAGAGGAGGAGCGTCGAGGCGGGCGCGCGAGAGGCACGAAAGAGGCGCGAGAAGAACGCGCGCCGTTTTTTTACCGCGAAGGAAGGGAAGAAGACGCGAGGAGAGATGAAGCGCGCGTGGTCGGGAAGGTGGTTTCTGTCGTCCTCTCGGAAGAAGAAAAGAAGTCTTCGCCGAGATATCGATGGGCGGTGGGTGACAAGGAATTGAGAGAAGCGATGACGAATGGAGAAAGCACGAGTTTCGGTTGTCGTTGGGAAATTCGGTTGTCGTTGAAGGCGGCCCGGCAAAGACGTTCGTATCGGCGAAGCTGGAATGCTGCGCTCCTTCTTCTTCGAAACTTTCAAACGTATCGAATTTTGTGGACATCGCAGCGACGATGCGCGTGTCGTTGGAGTTTTCGGGAGATGCAGAAATTAGCAACGACGATAACAAAAGGTCCATCGTACTGCGCGAGGCGCACACGAGGCAGGTGTTGAAAACGGATCAGAGCGAATGTCTCGTGTTGCGCAATTTTTTCAAGTGCGATACCGCCGAGAACAATACAACGAAGCACAGCGCAAGGAATAAAACGACGACGGAAACTAAAAATATATTTCAATTCGTCTGTGAGGTGGAGTTCAATTCTGTCGAAGCGGTTGAAAGAACAAATGATAACGAAGAGGATATCAACACCTTTAACGATACAGCCGTCGTCGCATATTGCGTTTCGCTATCGCCGCTCCTTTTCGTCTTTGAAAATTTCCTCCAGAAAAAAGAGTGCAAATTCTTGCGAGAGCTCGCGGAAAAAGATTTAAAACGATCAAGAGTAACCGAGGGAAAACTTTCCAATGGTCGCACGAGTTCCTCGTGTTTTCTCACCGGAGCGAAAGGAAAAGAGGAAGTTGTAAAAACGATCGAAAGACGCATGTTGAATGCGATTCGCAAAACGCCCGTGTTGACGAAAAGACGGTTCGATACACAAAATTTAAAAGGCTCTGAGCCGATGCAGATCGTTCGATATAGTAAAAATGAAAAGTACACGAATCATTTCGACAACAAAGCCGGTTCTTTTCGTCGAGTGGCAACGTTCATGTGCTATTTGAGCGACCAATGCGAAGGCGGATGCACAAACTTTCAAAAAGCTATCCCGTTGTTCGATGAACCATCGTTCTGTGAATACGGAATGTTCAAACCGTTTGAGAAGAAGAATACGACAATCGTTGCATCTGAACAACAAAATGGTGTTAAGATCCATCCGAAACTCGGTCGCGCCATCTTATTCTTCTCCATCTCGGAAGAGCCGTTCCGAGAAAATCCGCTTTCGCTGCACGAAGGACAAATAGTGAAAAAAGGTGAGAAGTTCATCTGTACGAAATGGTTGACGAGAACGGTGGAGAGCGACGACGAAGCAGGCTTTGTGTCTTCGGATGAAGCGGACGCTGATTAAAATTTGTTTAGAACAAAGCGGAAGAAAGAGAGACGCGCACATTAAAAACTGTTGTACTCAAGGTGGTATATTTTACAAAATTTTCCTCTACTCGTAGTCCATCTTTTCTCCTCTCATTTATATTAGTAGTTAAGAACTCTTGGATTTTTTGCTCTTCTTTTCATCGCTTCCCGAGTGGTCTCGTTCCCTCTTACTCTTCTTGTCCTTCTTCTCTTTCTTCTCTTTCTTACTCTTTTTCTCTTTTTTCTCTTCGACGACCACGTCTTTGTCTGGATTATATGCTTTCTTCGCGGCGATGACTGCGCCTTCGCGATCCTTATCCAACTTTTTGTTCTCGTTCTTCATCTTGGTCACACCGCTGGCGTCGCCCAGAGTTTTACCTTCTAACTGACGCAAGCGCGCTTCCACTGTCGCTCTGGCGTTGATACCAATCGATGCCTCCGTATCTTCTCCAAGCGCATCAACTCTTGTCGCCAACGAACACTTCGCCGCCAAAACTCTCGAGATCTTCCCTTTAAATTTCGGCGCGGCTTGCCCGATTAAACTCGCATGGTAAATCAAACCGTATTTCGGCGTATCGTGTTTCGTTTTCAACGCTCTGAACAACGCTTTCTCCGCGCCTAAAATCTGTACCGTCGATGCCGGCTGTTTAGCCAAGTTAATCAGCGAACCTGCGTGCGAAATCAATCTCGCGCCGACCAATTCGCCAACCAGCACGGTTAAATTCGGCGCTATGGCGTTCATCCTCGCTTTCAAATACTCCGATAATTGCGCCCGGTACTCACTCAGGGAAATCACTTGGTCGGCCAACTGCCCGATGTTTTCCAAATCCGTCGCCGCAATTTCTGTTCCCATTGAAATCACGGACGCGTCTTTGATCTCATTCTCCACGTCTTCATCGATGGTATCGATGCCACTAAAATCGACATTCACCGCGTTCGCGCGATCGCCCATCAATTTAGCCGCCTTCGCGTACGCGTAGTTATCTGAAATAATCTTTGTCAATTCTGGAAAGTGCCACCCGTACCACTCTCTCACTCTCATCGCGTACGTGTTCAACTCCTTATCCAACTCATCCAACAACCCAATCGCTTGCACGACCATCGTGTCCACCTTCTCGGGAGAAAATTTCAACTTATACCTCGACAAAGAGTGCGATAATCCCAACGCCATCGGCGCGATATCCGCATCGGTCAAACCACCAATCAACTCGTTCAACTGCGACCTCACCCCTCGCATTAACTCCATCACGTTGGTCGAGTGCACGCACTCGATCCCCAGCTTTTCTTTGATGGCAACCCCGAGCTTGGAATCCGCGATGGCTAAAGTTTCATCCTTCACGTGTTTCTTCAAGAAACTTTTCAGAGATTTCCCGACTTTAGATTCAACCATGGTTGCCGCCGCCGCTAACGCGTCCGTCGTGTTTTCGAACTTCCCGAAAGCTTTCATCGAGACCATTTTCTTGGCGGAATCCGCGGTGCCGAACGATTTCGCCAACGCCTGCGTAGTATGTAAAAACAAGTCCAAGAGAGGAAGAACAAAAAAAGGTGTCAGCTTGCACACGAGATCCCGACGAGACGCGCGCGCGCGCGCTGGTACGTCTCTTTGCCCGAGACCACCATCGATTCGTGGTCCGTCCGAGACGTGCGATAAAGAGAGACGATCGTCGTCGTCTCGTCCCGGGTATCGATCGGGCAAGACGACTTCGAGAGAGAGAGAGAGAGAATTACGACAAAAACATGGTCGTTAATTGCCCTCTCTCCAATTGGCGGCGGACGCGAGACACACACAAAAAGGAAGGGAAAGAAACGAGATAACGAAGAACGCACGTCGATGTCTTTCAGCTTGTTCTCGTCTTTGACTTTGAACAGGGAGTACCCCGCCGGCGTTTCGAATAAGAGCAGCATGTTTCTTCTTCTCGCGGCGGTGTTGTCTTGTTCGTCGTTCGACGCGCGCTTTAGTAATAAAGTGGAGGCGGATCGGGAGTCCAATTTCTTCTCTCTCAAAAGAAGGGAAAAGACCAACCGTTCACAAAACCCTAAACTCAATACGATACCCTAAACAAAAGACAAGCAAAATTCGTCTTCGGGGAATTGGACGGACGGCGCGATGTGTTGCACAACGCCACAAACGTCGTCGCGAAAAGAAGAAGAACTCGCCGCCTCTCAGAAAGATGCAAAATCTCGAAGACGCGTTGCGCGCCGTCCACGCGTACTGGATGTCCGTGCCGATGCCAGATGCCGTTCGCGTCGTGCTCGTCGTGCTCGTCGTCCGGACCGTCGTCCTCGCCGTCCTTCGCCGCCTCGGCTTCGCGAACAACACGGACGACGAGGACGCGTTCGATAAAGGACTCGTCGTCGAGTGCGACTCGCTCGAGCAGGTCGAGAAGGAACTGAAAAAAGCCAAGCGACGAGACAAAGCGGTGGCCATCGACTACGGCGCGAGATGGTGCCCACCCTGCAGACGAATGAAACCAATCTACGCGAAAATGTCGAGGGAGTTTCGCGACGCGTGCGCGTTTCTCGCGGTGGACGTGGACAAAGCGAGAGACGCGTCGACGGCCGCAAAGATTCAGTGCATGCCAACGTTTCACTTCTACGCGAAAGACGGAGAGAAGATAGAGGAGGAAGTGCAAGGACTAGACGTGGGCAAACTACGGAGGATACTGACGAAAGATCTGGGATGCGAGGCGCGCGCGGAGGAAGAGGAGGAGATCGTCGCGACGCCGGGACCGGGGACCGTGAAAGATTTGCAGGAAAAAAAACGAGAATAATAATACTTCTAGACACGTATCATCAATGCCGTCGTCACGGATCTACTGGTGTCACGCGCATCGTTACCATCGAATTCTTTCTTTCTTTCTTCCTTCCTTTCTTTCTTTCTTTCTCCAATTCTCGACTGGGGAAATGATTTGAAAATAACGCCTCTTTTTTACATCTCGATAAAAAAAAATACGACTCTTTTGTGCTCCAATTCCAATTCGCGCGCGCATAAAACTACCCGAACGCGCGAGGAGGCAAAAAAGCGATTAAAGAGATCCGATGGAACCCGCGGCGCAAACTTCGTCGTTTGAACTTGGCGTCGTCAATCATCGTTCGACGCCTCGTTTCGAGGACGATACCGCGCGCGAGATTTTTCCGAGAGCGAACGAGGACGATATGGACGAGGACGTGTTCTTACCGCGAGAAAACCGGAGGGAGAGAAGAGAGGAAGAAGAACGAAATGTCGTCGAGATTCCGCGCGGGTATCGACGACCGAGACGCGAGTTGATGCGGCAAATACCCGTGACTGACCCGATGAATGACGGTGCGAGAGTACGCTCGAACAGAGTAGCGCGCGAAGTTGAGTTTTCGAGAAACGAGTATCGGAATTTTTGGAACGTGTCGAAGAAAGTTGTGGCGTGCGTGTTGTTAGCGGCATGTGCCGGGTTGGTGTATATATGCACGCACGAATTCGGTCACGCGGCGGCGTGTGCGTTGACGAAAGAACATCGAGTCGTGAAGATTTCGATATTGTCCGTGACAATATTTGAAAGGCCCGTAACGTTCGACTATGCGCCTCGAGAAGAGGAAAACGCAGAAGACGATCACAATGACGACGATGAGGAGCATGAAACGATGAATAACGACGTGATCAGACCAATTGGAGATGAACATCGATCGATTTCAATTCAAAGTAATAGCCGCGTACAGGGAGAACAAGTCAGATCTCCATCGAAGGTTGGATACACCACGTGTGCAACCGTGCAAACGTACGCCCCTGACATATTTTTAATCGATCGAAAAGAGGCTTGGATTAAAGTTTCTGGATACCTCTCAACGCTAATATTGCAAGTACTGTGCGTCAGTGTAGCGTTTTGTTTCAATTCTATCATCGCGGCGTCGTTTATGTTTCCGGATACGTTCTTTTATGCTTGGAAACGATACCCAAACGAGGTTCAAGAAGGATTTTCTGTTTTGATGTTTAAGAAAATCTTGCACGAGCGTCCATCGGGAGTTTCTTTATTCAGCGAATTTGATTTTTCGAACACATGGGACGAAAAAAACACCGCGCTGGCGTATATACTAACTGCCATTGGCATCGCTTTGCTATTATGTCAAACGATTGTTCTCGCCGTGGTCATTGAGAACAGGTTCCATCGACGCCTCGATTTGGTAGAGGAGAGCGCGCGATTACCACCGTTACGAATACCACGAGCGAGAAGTGAGGTGTAAACAAAGTATAGCGCATTTAATTTGTTAATAACATTAAAATAAATGCTGTTGGTGATAGTAGGAGTTCTAGTTGTAGTAGGAGTAGTAATATCATCGTCGTTGTTTATGCGCTCGCGTGGGCTAAAAATACGTCGCGTGTGCGCTCTTGTTGGCGTATCGTCGTAAAATAATATCTTTCTCGTTTGTTCTGCTTTCGTCGTCGTGTACTTTCAGTATTTACACTTCGTCTTGCTTCAAAGCGTCCAAGTGTGCGGTACAACGATTTCTTTCGACGGTTTATGGTTGTTCATCTCTTCGTCTTCGCGTTCTACTATGACGCTCATGGCCGCGTAGCCAATCTTGGCCAACTTACAGAGTTTCTTTAGTAAATCGTCGTTTAATTCCGGCGTGCTACACGATTTGTCGCCACACCCAACCCACATAATATTTTCCTCACACGTATCGATGACATCACTGAAGAGTTTTGTTCTTCATCGACCAAATATCTTTGGATTTTACTGTTGAAGAGATGTGGTTCGTAACGCGGCAGATATCACGATGAGGCATCTCGCAGCGTTGAAACAGCTTAGAAATCGACGATGTAAGCTTTAGGAACTTGCGCGGCACGTCGATTTTTTTGATGCGAGTGGCTTTGGCGTGTTTGTGCTCTTCAGATCTGTTAAGCCATGAAGCGAATCGTTGTTGCGTATCCATTTTAAACGCGCGCAAAGCGTTATCGCTCATTCCCTCTTCTTTTTCGACGCCAGGAGATGAATTGGTTCGTCTTCGGCTCACCCGTCGAGTAGAGGGAAGAGATGACGACATCGGTTGTATATTTTCCATTCTCTTTCGTTTCTTCGTCGCTAAGTTTGTAGCCTCTGCTGCGCTTCTGGCCATGAAAAATAAAACGAAGCTATCGTCCCAGTACTCGATGAGTTGCGTGACGACTTCGTCGCGATAGGCGTCGAAGACATTTTTCGTATCGTTCATCGGCGCCGAGTGCGATGCATCTGATCCTATTCCAAACGTGTGCATTTGTGTCGTCAATGCGGGCGACAGCTCATTGTCTCCTTCTATTCCGAACATAAACAAAGACGTCATTGAAATGTTCTGATCGAAATATGTTGTCGCGTCCTCGCCTCTCGTGTAATTAAGGTGTTGCATCATACATGACCCTCCGATTTTTGTGGCGAACATGCCCGATTCGAAGAACGGGTTTTGGCTCCCACGATCGCCGAAATGCTTCAAATGCGAAAAAACTGCCGAATTGGTGTTGTTTTCTTTCGCCCTACCTGGGATATCGAGCATGTTCACCGACTGAAACGTCGCGCAGTGTTGCGTGAGTAGAGCTAAGAGCGCGGAGGACTTTTCGACGATTACGCGGTTTGTTTCTTTAGGAAATATTTCGTCCCCGTCTTCGCGTGCATCATCAACGTCCATCGGAACGCTGGTATGTGTAAGTCCATCATCTTCGTCTTCCACCTCGTTAATGTTTTCGTCTTCGTCTACACGGCAAAACGTTCTTTGATCAAATCCTTCTTCTTTCATTTTCTGTAATCTCAAAGTTGCAATGCGCTTCTCTTCGCTTTCAATATCTGCTTTGAACGCCACTTGAATCATTTTCGAAACACCTATTTTAATACGTTTCCACGCATCTTTGGTTTTAGCAGTTGTTTTCTGCGGCTGTTTCTCGTCGATGCGTTCAGCGAGATGCGAAAAATCTGGCGTTCCGAGACAGAAGTGCACAAACGTATAGATGCGCGCGTCGCAAATGGAATCGAGCGCGATTTTCCAATCGAATCGTTGTTCGTCGTTTCTCATATCCTCGTCTTCGCTGCCATCTGTATCGTTTTCAAAAACACCATCTTCTTGATATGCGGTCATTTCTTCGACGTAATCTGCTGGTGCGTTATAATGGAACGGGTCAAACTGGCGCGGCGTCTCGAACGGGTCTTCGTCGCGCGTGTCCGCATCTTCGTCTTCATCCAATTCGTCGTTGTCCTCCTCCTTCTTCTCGTCTCGCTCCTTCTCCCGTTCTTCATCGAGCAGTCGTCTCACTTCTTCCTCCGCTGTCCTTAACCTTGCTTCTTTTGTCGTTCGGAACGTCTGTAACTCCTTCTCCAACACGGACGCTAAAGTCTCGCCGATATCTTCCGGCGACCACTCTTCAACAACCGCGCGCAAGTTTTCACACTCTCGTCTCAGAGTGTCGCTTTCGATAAGCGAAAACTCATCCTCGCCCTCGTCCTCGTCGACACCTTCCATTTCGTCGTTTCTTTCGTCTCTTACGGCTTCTTCCACATCGCCGACTATCGCGTACGATCTTTCCCTCGCTTTCGTCAACTGTTTCAACCTCCTCAGGCCCATCGGTTGCTTCGCCATCTCCGTAACGCGGTCCCTCCCTCTCCTCCCGCACTCGGAGGAGCTCAGCAATCCGGCGACTAAACTCGCTCGCATTCTTTCCGACACCTCGCACTTCTCCGCCATCGCTTTCACGTACAACCTCACGTCCTCATCCGTCGCTTCGGTAAACGTGCCTTTTTCCGACGTTTCCTCTCGAAAAGGACAGAAGAGCAGTTGTTGTTGTTGTCCTTTTTCCGCTCCTGCTCCTCTTCCTGCCTCGCAGCTCGATAAACTCGCCGCGCACTTCGTGCTCTCGACGAACAGGTTCATGCGCACCCACCTGGCGAGCTCCTTGTTTCCGAGCATGGTTAAAAGCGCTTTCGACTTCACCGGTAATTTCGCGACGATCGATACGCCGATGTCCATCGGCAACGACGCGAGAGAGAACGTTCGGTGTATTTTCGCGTCGTCGTCGTTCGCGTCGTCGTCTTTCTTCGCCAAAAGGGTGTCGCGTCTTTCTCGTTCGCTTCCGACGTTCGAACCCGCGCGCGCGCGCGATTTTCGCGGCGTGGTCGGCGAGAACGACGCGACGAGCGGGTGTGAATCGCGCATCGTCGTTCGCGCGCGTGCTTCGTTCGCGCGGTATTTACGCGCCGTTTTTTGTGACGATATTTTTTTTCTTCTTCGCTTCATACCCCTCGTGGTGCTCACTTTACGCGCAAAACCCTTTTCGCGTGAAAGGGCGAGGGAACAAAACGAGAAAAAGAATACGCAAAGGTTTCTTTGGAGAAAAACGGAGCGGTTGGGAGAATCGTGGCGCGCGATGTCTGACGCGAGGATATCTTCTTACTGTAGTACTTTACGTGTGATACATGTAAAAAACGTGGTAGGCGGCGCTCGCGCGAGAAAGAGAGATCTTTCTCTCTTTCTTTTTAAAGTTCACCTAAACTGGCTAGCGAGCACGATTTCGCTTTTTCTATGAACGCCTCTTGCGCTTTACTCGCATTGCCGTTATCTCCAGACCACGCTTTTAACGCGGATGCCTGCAACGCTCTTCCGTAACTATACGAAAGCGTCCACGGGAACGCCTTGCCGGATTCCTTTTGCAACTTGTGCATTAAATTCAATCTTCGACTCGCCGCGTCTTCGGATTGACCACCGGATAAAAATAAAATTGCCGGAACAGTCTCTGGCACGCACTCTAACAACACCTCGTTCGTATATTCCGCCACTTTCAAGTCATCTTTTTCCGACTCTTCGTTCCCGCTTCCCGGCGTCACCATGTTCGGTTTCAATACCATCAACTCCAAACTCACATTTTCTTTCTTCAAATGCTCGAACACTTTCGTCAACACGCCTTTTGTCACCGTCCTCGACACCTCCACGTCGTGACCACCATCCGGCACAATCTCCGGCTCTACGATTGGCACTAACCCGTTCTCTTGACAAATCTTCGCGTATCTCGCCAAACTCTTCGCGTTTGCCTCCACCGCGTCCGCGCTCGGCAGCGCCTTCTCCACGTCAATTTTCAACACCGCCCGCCACTTCGCAAACCTCGCACCGGCTTCATAATACTCTTTACATCGATCTCCTAACCCATCCATCCCATTCGTGTCCGTTTCCCCGTCCCCGTCTTTCCCGACCTGTATCGTTGCGCCTTTATCCACTTTAATCCCAGGCACGATATCACTCTTCGTTAAAATCTCCGTCAAGCGTTGCGTTCCGTCTCCTGTCTTCGCGTACAGCGTCTCCTCGAACAAAATAACGCCGGAGATGTACTTCTCCACTTCTTTGGCGTTGAACAGCGTCTCTCGCCAAAACCGGCGGTTCTCTTCCACGTTTTCCACGTCGATCGATTGGAAGCGTTTTCCAATCGTTCCGGTGGACTCGTCCGCGGCGAGGACGCCTTTGCCTTTCTGCGACAGTTTCGCGCACGTCGCTTTCAACTCTTCCACAAACGACGACGTCATTGTGATGATGATGATGATGATGTCGCGTTCGCCTTGTTGTGTCCGTGGGTGTGTGCGTCTCTCTCTCGCTTTTTGTTGGAGCGGTTGGTGTTCGAAGTGATGTCGAGTTCTTTTGGAGTAATCCTCTTTTTCTCTTTTGGATAAATTGGAAAGAAGACGAGCGCGTTTTGCATCACACAAACGCGCAAACACGAGCATCTCATAGCAACAGCAGCAACAGCAACATCAGCAACGCGATGTCGTCGTCGTCGCTCCTCGAAGCGCGCGTCCTCGTACGCGAAACGTTCCGCGCGTGGGTCTTCCCGCATCTGCTCGAGATGCGTTCTTCTTCTTCGTCGTCGTCGTCGTCCAATGATGCTTCGGCGCATTTCCGCGCGCCTTCGTTCGACGTGGACGCGACGGTCGTCTGCGTGTTCTCGCTCGCGCTGTTCGCCCTGAACAAAACGCTCAAACGCGTGGCACTCGAACCGATCGCGAGACGATGCTTGTCGTCGTCGTTCTCCTCAAAGAAAAAAACCACCACCAAGAAGACCACTCATACGAAAGCCTGCCAAAAGTTCGCGCAATCCGCTTGGGAAGCGCTCGTGTACTCGAGTTTTTTTGTCCTGGGGATGAAAATGGTGAAAACGCAACCGTGGTTTTTGCCGTCGCAGAAATGGTGGCAAAATCAAACGCGCGATGCGAGAACGTCGGCGGCATATAGGGGGTATTATTTACTGTACGTGGCGAGATACGTGGCGGAGATCATCTCGGTAGGAACAGAGTACGATAGGAAAGATAAGAAGGAGATGTTGTTGCACCACTTCTCGACGGTGTTTTTGATTGGGATATCGTACGCGTACGGATTCACGAGAGTCGGGGGGATAATTATGTTGCTGTTGGACCCAGCGGATGTGCCTTTGCACGTAGCGAAGCTGTTCAAGTACGTCGCAGATGCGAGGAAAAACGAGTTGAACAAGATGAGTAGAAATGGTAGTAGTAACGATGATAAGAAGAGCGCGATGGCGACGCAAAGAGCGATTGCGGTAGGGAAGAGATGTCAGTTTATGGCAGACGTTTTGTTCGGTGTGTTCATGGTAACATTTTTAATCACGAGATTAGTCATGTATCCATACGTCGTTTACAGTTCTCACTTCGAGTGTAGGAAGTTTGTGAACGTGGAGAGGAGTTTGGCGTTACTGATTGGGTATTGGTCTTGCATAGTTTTGTTGTACATAGTCTTGGCGTTGCAAGCGTATTGGTTTTATTTAATTTTGAAAGTAGCGATTAAAGTTGTCACGAAAGGTGAGGCGGAAGATGTGAGGAGCGACGACGAAGACGAGGACGAGGAGGAGGAAGACGATTCCGACGACGAAAACGAATTAGAAGGGAAGAAGAAGAAATAATGTTACGATAGATTTTGTGTATATATATTCCTTGAGGAGTAATTTTACGACCTAGGTACCTAAAGGTACCCGGTACCGTACCACTAATGATTACTATAATACTATTACCACTAGGCTTTTCCACATTGGGCGTCTACTGGAATGAAACCTCTGCGGTGCTTTTTAATGCTATCTTCCTTACTTCCTGCGGAGGTGCACAACGTAATTTTCTTCGATCGATCTAAATGTTCAATCAACATCTTCTCACTTTCGAACGAGTGGACGTCCGTACCAAACTTTCTCGCCGCCATGCCCGTGTAATAGTGGTAAGAAACCTCTTTGCTCGCTCCGTTTTCTCCAGCTCCAGCTACTTTGGTCCCAAACCCGTACGCGTTCACTTTGCCGCACAGCTGCATGGCGGCGTATACGGAAACCCATCCAGAACTGGGCGTGTTCCCACCGGGACCACCGGCGGATTCTACCCCAGCCGCGCACAATCTCGACCGATAATCAACCAACGTCTGTCGAATAATGTTAATCACTTTACTCGATAAAATCAGCAGCGTAATATCTGGTCTCCTTTTCCTCCAAAACTCGTGCATCTCGTTGAAAATCGTCGCGTCTACGCGCGTCAAAATCAACGTTACGTCCTTCTCCAACGGCAGGTTCTGATACCCCGGATCCCAAGGCGCGTACCCGTGCGAATACCTGTGCGACCACAACGAATTCAACACTCGAAACGTCGACTTTTTCCCCACGTGTAACTCGTACCCTTTCACCGGCGCCTGGTTCATCCGAAACACGACGTCGTGCGAGTCAATCGTGCCTCCAAACGACGCGTCCAAAAGCGTCCCCGAATTCCCCAACACGGCGCACCTCTTCCAACGGTACTTCTTCGCGATCGCCCCGGCGTTCGGAGGGAGCGCGTAGTACCTCTTT
>Ga0163111_10002027_pt1 | contig 12708 bp, 12 predicted proteins | sample CRUFie1St18metaG_FD_109645 | JGI IMG/M metagenome (GOLD analysis project Ga0163111, IMG submission 109645) | Marine microbial communities from the Costa Rica Dome - CRUD Field 142mm St18 metaG | ecosystem: Environmental > Aquatic > Marine > Oceanic > Photic zone | place: Costa Rica: the Eastern... | reverse complement strand
TCTTCATTTCTACCGATGCTGTGAGGGTTAGCCCCGAAGGACACATTCTGGCCCTTGATATTCAAGCGGGCAGCTATTGCTACAACTACACAAAGCACTGAAAGCGGCTTTGGCAGATAGTTTGAGCCCCACAATTCACCACCAGCTGAAGACAACCACCACAAAATTCCTGCTGTAATCAGCAACGAGAACATGATGAAATTCTGTGCCATCAGTTCCATTTTCTCATTTCTAGAAAAGGTCGCTATGAAAATAAACGCCGTTAGTGACAAGAAACACATGGATTGGGCGAGAGTTTCGATGATTTCTGTCTCGACCATGATAACGCCAAAAGGCAGGAGTTCTTGAACCCACACGCATTGGAAGAGTCATGGCAGGCGGATCCTGGACACTGGCAAAGCCACGAGCAAGTGGTCCGCCATACTTCAGCCGTAACCAAATTAGCACTGCATTGCATCAAATGGCAGTACTACTGGAACTTTCAGGAGCCAATATGTTCCGTACTCGTTCCTATCAGAATGCGTCCAGATTAATTGGTTCATTGTCACAAGATTTAGGAGAATTGGTTGCCAGTGGCGACATTTACGATCTCAAAGGCATCGGTAAAGGTCTCGGTTCTGCAATATCCAAGCTGTTGGGGAAGGTGTGTGGCCAGATGACTGGGTTGACCTCCATGAAAACACACCAGAAGGGCTAATCCAAATGCTAGGAATACCAGGAGTTGGTCCGAAGAAAATCAAGATGCTGCATGATGAATTAGGAGTAATGTCGGTTGCGGATTTACAAGAAGTATGCGTGAAGAATGAAGTTGCTCCAATGAAGGGATTCGGTGCGAAAAGTCAGCAAAAAATCCTCGACGGCATTGACCTTCTTGCTAGATTCTCTGCACGAAGGAGACTAGACATTGGTTTGCGATACGGGCAGACTTTCCTTTCAATGATCAATCAACTACCCGGTGTTGAAAGAGCAGAGCTAGCCGGTTCTGCTCGTAGAAGAAGAGAAACGATTGGAGATTTGGATATAGTCGCAGCAGTAAAACCAGAGGATGTTGAGGCTGTAACAAATGAAATCCTATCTCTCAAAGGAATTGCTGATGTCAAAGGAGCAGGAGACTCCAAAGTTTCAGTTATTCTTGACACCTCGATTTTCGAAGGCGGATTTAGCCTTGGCCACCTAGATGCAAACGTGCTGGATGCGATTGGTGGTGAATCATACGAGCAACTAGAATCAGGTGGTACAATCGATGCACAAGTAAGACTGGTTCCTTCTCACGTATTCCCGTACACCTTAGCATACTTCACAGGCTCTAAAGAGCATAATATTCGAATGAGACAAGTCGCTCAAGACAACGGTCTGAAATTGAATGAATTTGGCTTGATGCCTGAAACAGAACTGACTGGACTAGAAGCTGCTGCAACATCTCTTCCAGCGGTTGAAGAAGCGGACATATATGCTCACTTGGGTTTACAATACGTGATTCCCGAATTAAGAGAGGACCTAGGAGAAATGGAAGCATCAGCGGCAGATGAACTCCCTGATTTGATTTCCCTATCCAACATCAAAGGCGCTTTACACAATCACACCACGCTTTCAGATGGCGAAGCAAGTTTGGAACAAATGGCCGATGCTGCAAGGCGGATGGGGTGGAATTGGCTTGGAATCGCCGATCACTCACCAACTCTACAAATCGCAAATGGTGTCAGTGCTGATGACTTGATTGCTCAGCATGAAACTATACAGAAGTACAATGAGGAATGGAAGAAAGAAGGTGTTGATTTCCGTTTATTCAGTGGCGTTGAATCCGATATTTTGGAAGATGGCAAATTAGACCACCCTGATGATATTCTATCACAAATTGACTATGTTGTTGCTAGCGTACACGCCATGACACGCTGGAGAGGCAGAGATGAATCACAAAATACTGAAGATTTACTGAAGTGTTTGGAACACCCTGCTACGACTGTTTTAGGCCATCCTACAGGCCGAATTTTACAAGGTAGGGAGGGATATGAAGTAGACCTACATACCGTTCTCGAACACATGTCTGAAGCCAATAAGGAAGGTGAACTGAAGGCAGTAGAACTGAACGCGTCTCCTTACAGACTAGACCTGGATTGGAGATTGTGTAAGCGTGCAAAGGAATTGGGAGTGCCGGTTGTAATCAACCCTGATGCCCACTCAGTACATGGCTTGGGAGACATTGACTATGGAGTAATGGTCGCTCGCAAGGGTTGGCTTGAAGAAAACGATATTCTAAATTCACTGAGTGGAGAAGACATGACTGCGAGGCTTAGGTGATTGTATGAGATTTATACGTGCGATTGTGATTGGTATTCTTTCGATATTCCCAGGTACGCTTGTTGGATATTTAGGATGGCTTGCGACTGGCTCGAGTGAGAATAATTACTCGCCATCAGTGGTATTCTTCTGCAACATTCTCCCACTAGGTTCGGTATTCCTAGGATTCATGTGGGCATGGGCCAATGGGGCAGAATATGGCGTAGATTATCGAGGTTGATACTGTGAAACGCTCAGCAAAAGCACACCTTATCTTGGACATTCTTGAGGAATTCTATCCCGAAACTCCTGTTCCTCTGGATCATGAAAATCCGTTTCAATTACTGGTTGCAGTGCTTATGAGTGCCCAGACCACCGACAAAAAGGTGAATCAAGTTACACCAGAATTGTTCCGCCATGGTCCCGATGCTGCGAGAATGGCAACCTTGGAAGTAAGCCATATTCAAGAAATGATTCGTGAAGTAGGACTGGCACCCACCAAAGCGAAGAACATCTCAAAATTAGCTAAGATATTGGTTGAATCGTATGAGGGCGAGATTCCTGATACTTTCGAAGGATTGGAGAGCCTGCCTGGTGTTGGGCACAAAACAGCAGGGGTGGTCATGGCTCAGGCATTTGGAGTCCCTGCATTTCCAATAGACACGCACATTCACCGCTTAGCAGCACGATGGGGGCTTTCTAACGGAACTAATGTAGTCAAGACCGAAAAGGACCTCAAGGCAATTTTCCCGAAGAAATCTTGGAATAAACTGCACCTACAAATCATATTCTTTGGAAGGGAATACTGCCCAGCAAGAAATCATGATTTGACAAAATGCCCGATATGCGCATGGGCAGCAACCAAGAAGAGAATCAAGCAAGAGATGGGCTCTCGATGACTACTTTTTGCTGTAGTTTCATGTTGAGAACATGCTTGATGCGCCATCTAAGATGAACGATGAAATCAGGCTTGCCAGAGCCGCAACCCAAAGCAATTGGATCATCTGACCAACCGCACTAGTGAAGCCACCACCACGAAGACGTGTAGCGATTAGAGACACTGCTAAGACTTGAACTAGAATCAAAATGGATGCAATTATTTTGAACATCAAAATATTGTCAGCAACGGCTGTAGGGTCCTCCATGACAGGCAGTACAAAGTCACCAGCTGCATCAGAGATTGAACCAATATCGGTTGTCTCTGAGATACTTGTCGCAACACCTGCGATAGTTTCTCCAAGTTGTAGAACAATTGAGATAGTTACATTCAAAGACACAACGGAAGAGATTAGCAAACCAAATGCTACACCCCACATTGTAGAGGCGGAAAGGCTTCTTCTTCTTCGCAACGAGAGTAGATTTGTGACTGAACGTGACACCATGTCTGCTGTTTCAGCAGGTTCGCCTGACGATTGTGAACCTTCAATGTAGATTCTGTTGTAACGGGAGATAACTGCAGAATTGGTGTCTGCTGCGAAATAATCCCATGCCCTCTCACTGTCGATTCTAGTAGAGAGACGCTTTTCCAGCCTATCAATCGACTCATCCAACATTCCGAAATCGATTCCACGTAGTGCTCTAATTGTGGCACTAGGTTCTGCACTACGTGCCTGTGCAGTACCACCTAATGCACGAATGAAATCAGGGTATGCTTCATCCCTACGCAGAACTTTACTTTCTTCTCGCTGAACCAGAATTGACGGAATCAGTAATGGTGTTAAAGGCAGGGCTAGAAGGATTAATCCATACTTATCCCAGGTCGTAGTCAGACTTTCCCAATAGGCGATTACAACGATTATAGTTACTATGAACAAAGCGATGCTAACCAGACCTGCGCCCAACCAGGTCTGTCTAAACAACAACCTGAACGGCGTCTCAAATTCGTCACGAGCGAAGGTTTGGTCATCGGGTATTGTTGCCCTAAACGCAAATAGCGCCCCCACTTGTATGATTACGAAGAGGAATCCTGCAAGCAACAACCAACGAATTCTGGTAGCTAATTCGATCGGAGTAGCACTACTACCATTCCCAATTTCGAATAATACGAGGTGAATACCTGCAACTACCAAACCGAATAATCCAGCGGAAACTAGTGAGACATAAATCTCCTTTAGTGTGTCGACACCCTCTAGCCTTGTGTCATAGAGAGTGTTGTACTGTTCAGCCACAGTCTCTTGCTCAGCGCGCATGAAGGCATCAATAGGTTGACCTGCTTCTATGGAGAACGCCATTCTATCTAGGAAATCAGTCCATAGTGGTGAAGGTGATTGTTGAGCAACAATTCTCGCTGCTTCTGGCAAAGAGGTGTGCCATTTGTCTACAAGAGTTTCAATCCGTTTAACTTCTTGAGCCAATTCGCCATAATCTTTCATCTGGCGCAGTATATCGAAAATAGTGTCTGCCCCAACTTCACCAAGGGATAAAATTCCCATTCTGGTGATGAACATATGCATCTCTTTCTCGATTTTTATCGCAGAACGATTTACTTCTAGAACCGGGAAGTAAATTGCTGCACCTCCAGTCAATAGAGGCAGCATGATTATCAGGAATACACCGGTAAATCCTGCGAATAATCCTCCTTCAGCAAACCCACCAGTCAACCAAATTAGCAAAATTGCTGAGACTAAACCAGCCAACGCTGCAGGTAATACGAATGCAAAGATAAAGCGAGGAACTGGCATCTCAAGACGACGCAGGGCAATCTGCCATGTCGCCATTCGCTCCATCTAATCATCTCCAATTTCAGCGTTCAGTAATGCTAACCCAGGTGTCAATAGCAGCGCGGAATGCATCCCAGCCACCATTGTAGTAGAGGTTCAGTAAATCGAATACATCGTCATAATGAGTTAATCCTCTATCGACCATTGTCTGAATTGCTTCAGTTCGGCGCGTCACTTCATCATATACATCTCTCTTATTTTCAAACCCAGCTAATGCTGCAATTTTATTCTCTAATAGATGCGATTGGAACATACCACGGAAGTAGTGTTTATCCTTGATTGGGTCCCATTCGAACATACCTCTGGTTAGGACACCATCACTGTGTTTATTGTAGCCGATTACCTCGTCAATTCCAGTAATACGTCGAGCAATCCCACCATTCAACTCTACTACTTCTTGGAAAATTGCGAAATTTAAGTTGTCGAAGAAACGGATTGGAACATTGATTGGGTCACCTGTGAATCTTTGAATCATCTTCACGATTGATGATGCGTGGAATGTTGCAATTACAGGGTGACCTGTCTGCATAGCCTGGAATGCTGTCGCACCTTCCACACCACGTATTTCACCAATGATAATGTATCTTGGACGGGAACGCAATGCCGCTTTCAGCAAGTCGAACATCTCGACTCTGCTTTCCTCGTTCTTTGAATCACGAGTAACTAGTCTCTGCCAAATCTTGTGCCTAACCTTCACTTCAGGCGTATCTTCCGCTGAGTAAATCTTGACATTGTGATCGATAAATGGTAAAATCGCATTCAATGTAGTAGTTTTACCAGATGCTGTTTCACCACTAACCAATACAGACATTCCATACTCTAGACACATCCATATGTATGCTGCAACTTGTGCACTCATAGTACCCCATTGTACTAATTGAGTGATAGAAATTGTTTCTTCAGCGAACTTTCTGATTGTGAATGATGGACCTAGCATAGATACGTCATCGGAGAAGATGATATTGATACGAGAGCCATCTAAGAGTGCGCCATCGATAATCGGTTTGTTATCAGATACCGGCCTTCCGATACGCTCTGACATTGCTCTGAGATATCTTGCCAGTAAATCTCTCTCACGGAAACGGATATTGGAGGTCACCATCCCGAATACCTTGTGGTCCATGTGAACATGCTTCAGTCCCACGGAGTGAATATCTTCCAGCATCTCATCAGAAAGAAGTGGCTCGAGTGGTCCATTGCGAATCAAATCACGAATAATCGTATATCTCAACCTATCTCTTTGCTCCTTGGTTACGATGATTCGCTTGTCGTCCATTCCAAGAACTTCCCACATCCTGCCTTGTCTGCGCACAGAACCTCTAGCTTCTGAATCTAGGATAGTGTATCTATCAATCATTCCAGATAGGATGTTTTCGAATTCATCATCAGTAGTGAATGTAGGTGCACTTGGAGCTTCTTGTAGTAAGACTTCAATCAAAGTCCTTCGAATGTTTTCCTCTTCATCGGTCAGTTGAGGTTCAAGACCGAACCAGAGTGTCTGTCCTTCTGAACCATCATCGTCAACTGGACGATACATGTGCACAAAAATTGGTTCTTTAGTGATATAAATCAGATTCATTGGCTCAATTTTACGAGCGTCGCGGTCTAGAGGTCCGTAGTAATACGGCCTGCTACCATATTTTGCTTCAAAATCCTGTACCCATTGGGAAACGTGGGGATGGGCGGCCATGACAGATTCAAGATCTCCACGTTGGAATTTAAGTTCCTCATCCATCAGCTCACCGCCGTAATATCCACGATGAAGCCCATGTATGGCTCAACACGCCATCCAACGCTTGCTTGAACCGGGCCTGCGGCACGGAGGAATCTAGTAACTACGATTGTCCTCTTGATTTCTCCACCTACGAAACCTGCATTCAGGTCAAGAAGAACTTCGCATGATGAACGTAATTTGTGTAGTAATTTGCCATCCATCTCTGTTGGATCGACAGTTAACAATAATGAACGTGATTCGCTGCAAATCTTTCGCAGCCTCTGTAATGTTGCAAGATGTTGTGCAGGTTCAAGCCCCTCTGGCATCAATGCTGATGCCGAGTCAACCACAACAACATCTGCCTTTTCTATCGCATCGGATTCCAGGACATCAAACAAGTCGACTCCTTCCTTTGCCTCAGCGATAACACCGAATCTTGAGAAGACCATCAGCATCCCAGATGCGATATAATCAGTTACTGGATAGCCAATGGATTCCATTTGCTCAATCCAGCCACGAGTGGTTAATTCGGTTGTAACTACTAGGACCTTTGATCCATTCTCTAATAGTCCGAAGATTATTCTTTGACTCACTAGAGATTTACCGCTACCAACATCACCCTGAATCATCCACAGACTTCTATTTGGTAAGCGTGCACCCATTGCATTAGCAAGGCTGTCTTGCTCTAAGGTGAATTCGTATCCGTCTTCTACCGGTTTAGGCGGGTCATCAAACACTCAACCTCACCTCCGCTGTTTCAGAATCAGTTCCTTTGACTCCGTCTCCTGCAGTGGATTGGACGATTATGGTTACAGTTGCCAAGTCATTATCGGCATAATTGAAACTTGCATCAGATACTGTCACTTCGATAACGTAATCTGAAGCCCATACTCCATTTGCAGGATATAGGGTTGTGGCCCCAACAACACTGGCGGATACTCCATCAACGAAAATCGAAAATGAGTTTTTGTCAAGTGTTCGTGAACCGGTATTCTGGAAATATAAGGTGATTTCCTGATTAGTGCCAGAGGTGTCAAGGAGCACATCTCCTCTGTCTCCGCTAAAGGAAACATCAGTTTCTGCGTCTGCTGCTTTGCCCTTAGCATTGGTACCGTTTGCCGTCGCAAGGTCGCCCCATGATTCCAGAAGAACAACTGATGCTGCACCGCTAATCAACAGTGAAGTTACAAGCAATATCATCGAACTTGCGCCACCGTCAGCCATAGAAAAACCTCAAAGAACTCTTACAGCCTTAGTTTGGCCGTCTATGGTAACAGCGAGACGTGTGGCTGTTGCCTGTGCCCCGCTGTCGTAGTAGAATTGGAAAGTCTCTCCAGGGAAGATGAGAGTTGGTTGATAACCTTCATGTCCATCTGAGAGATTTATTGGCGAACCTCCATCTGTAAACAGCCATGCAAGATCTGTGGAGAAATCCGTGCTACCATCGTTGGTAACATTCAGATAAACCAAATTTCCAAGCGTGGCTGAGATGTTCAGGTTCGTACCAGTGTTAGGACCTGTGACCTCCAAGAAGTACGAGGAGGTGTAGAGATACGATGATCCGTGGTCAAGGATGTTTAATCCTGTAACCGTACCTCCGGAGATCACAAGGTCCGCGAGGAAGGAACCTGCACTGCCATTAACTTCGACTTGACCAGCTGAATAGTTGGTCCCGCCGTTGTTTATTGTGTATGACACTACTGCTCCCTCAACGTTATTGGCGTTCTCAATGGTAAATTGTGCAACGGGTTGAGCAGATGCCTCGATTTGCGCTATGGAATCATCCACCTGCGCTTCGAGAGTAGCCATCGCTAATGCGAATACTACTAGCAATGAGGTTCCTACCACCATCGCTCCAACTGCTACGCTACCCATTTCACTCTCCACCTCTGAGTGCTCTAGCCCTTCTCCAATTGGAGATTAGGGCAGAGAATGTTAGCAACTCTCTGTGTGGCAAATGGTCCTCTAATGCGCTCTCTGTATCACCAGGAGCTGCCATTTGAACAATTGCCAAAACAAGCCTGCCTTCATCTGCACTTAGCATGCCAGAACTCATCGCCTTCTGAGTGAAGGAGACTGCCGCCATACCTGTCAGATTGTCAAGCAGTAATGCTGCTACAGTCGGTGCACCGACTGTTCCATCAGCACCATCACCTAAGTGCGCCGGAGCGATTAGGAATGGATTAGATGCTAAGGCTTGAGCCTCATACAATTCCAGTAGAGGTGCTGCATCGTCAGTTTTCAGACGTTCTGAGCCCGATGTTGTGATGACTTCTCCCGTGGCAGTAACGATTGTATCGCCTTCACCAAGTTCGACTTCACCAGACATTGTACCTTCAGAACCTGCATCTCCTGCACTAGCTACAACGCCGTCCTCAAGTCTATTCTCGACTCGGTTGAGGATGTCCTCAACCATGTCGATGCGACTGGAAATCATTCGCTCAAGACCTGATGTATCGACGCTTGCCTGTGCTTGTGCCGGAGCGGCTGCTGCTGCACCCGGAATAGATCCGGAATTGTTGAGTCTAGCCCTTGTAGGGCCAGGGGAAATTGTCCATGCATCCTCTTCTGTTAAATCGCCTTGCTCAGGCATTGGAACTTGCTCGATCGCTATGTTAGACATAACGCGCAAGCGCTCCTCAGAGAGGTCGCTAGGGGCATCCCCCGACTTATCACTGCTACCGAATGGCCATGCCATTTCAGTACCTCCTAATTCTCATTGAACCCCAGTACTTCGAAAAGCAACTGTTTGGGGTCCAGTTCGAATCAGATAACTAGTGATCCTCTGGTGGTATCTGTGATGTACAGAGTCTCGTAAGTAGAGCCTCCGCCTTCAACGTGTATCCAAAGTGTGATTTCGGAGTTGATTCCTACGGATGTTGCTGAGCAATCGTCACCAGGTGCTGCGTTCATTACGAGCGCATATGTTGTACCCGGCTGTAGGTTGTCAGCTACTGCTGCGCCACCGACATCATCTACATCGGTTGCTGCTGCGAAGGTTCCAGAAACATACTGGTATGCTCCACCTGCAGTTTCACAAGTCATCTGGAAATCAGTTGTAGCTTCATCTAGAACTTCAGAACCTGGAGCGGTCTCGAAGTATAGTAGGTAAGATGCTGCATCGTCAAACACAAATATTGAGTTAACAGAAATCTTTCCTGAAATCTCTTGCTGAGTATCAGAACCTGTCTGTTGTGCGTTTTGCTGTAATTTCTCACCGGTTTGGATGATAACTGCGGAAGCAACTGCTGCCACAAGAATTAGCGCAATGAATACAATCATTGCACCGATACCAATAGAACCGATTTCATCATTCTTAATTTCATTATTTTTCTTCATCATAATCACCTCAAACAACTTGGTCTCCTTGGGTTGTGCTCTGGTAGTATAGAGTCTCATAGGTTGAACCGCCGCCGTTAGCGGAGATTACCATTGAGTGCTCTTCATTTAGCGCAGGAGCACATGTTGCACCAGCACCGCCACCAACGACTAAGTCGATCATGTAGGTTTCTCCTGGGTCAAATTGTGCTACTGCTGTTGCACCGTCTAGTTCTGTTGATGCAGACAAATCGCCGTCAACAACTGAAGGTGTTCCAGCGCCGTCATCACAGATTACAGCCCAGTGGACTGCTGTGTCTGCAATTGGCTCTGAGCCTGGTGCTAATTCAAAGACCATTGTGATCTCTTCAGCACCAGCTGTTCCTTGGTCCCCGACCCAGACAGTAATTATCGAGATTTTACCCGAAATTTCCTGTTGTGTGTCGCTTCCCGATTGTTGTGCGTTTTGCTGCAACTTCTCACCCGTCTGGATGATAACTGCGCTCGCGACCGCGGCAACCAGAATAAGTGCAATGAATACAATCATTGCACCAATACCGATTGAACCCCAATCGTTGCTTTCTTCGTTCATATTTTTCTTCTGCATTGGTTTTCACCTCTTTTTTCTTTTTGTATCTCTACATCCTCCCAATCGGCTCAACCGCCGCAGGGTGGAAAATGATCAGGCGGTGGATTCACCTCCATCGCCCATGTCAATTACGAGTGGCATAGTAACCACTCCTATCTCATCTGGAGAGAGTTTCTCAACCAGAGGAAGAATTTCTGTTTTGTAGCCAGGAGGCATCCAAGGTTGCAGTAATAGGTCACGAATTGTTTCCATACTGCGATTCTGCACACGCATTGTGACCCTTACTTGTCCAGCTTCTACTTCATAGCCAGATTGAATAGCCAACTTACGGGAAAGTGGAATCTCATCTAATCCGAAACGCAAACCTGGCTTGACTTCAAACCTGACAAGGATTACATCTCCGGGTCTCATAATTGGTAAGTCGATCGATTCTGGAACGCATTGCCAGTCTTCTGGCACCGGAGGCGCAAGCCTCATCTCTGGTATTGGGCGCGTTCCATCGTTACAAATTCTGACAATCATAACACCGGTTTCTCCACCAGCAGGCCATCGAGTATCGACTCCCATCCAGAAATTTCTGAATAGGAAAGGATTGAGAGCGACAGCAGAATCTACAACTAAATCTCCAATCAACTGCTCCACCTCTTCAGCAGCGTAGCCGACTTCTCCGACTTCTGCCGCACCAGTAGCATTGCGCAAACGACGTAGGATAATTTCAAGCTCCGCCTCAGTGAGAGTCTTTTCTTTCAGCAATCGATTCAGCATTGCTATGTTTCTTCTTAGGTCAACAACGTCGCCTTCTAAAGTAGAAAGAGCCTTTTCTGCGCGCCTCACTGATCGACTTGCACGCATCAAGTGATGCTGTTCGAGACTTGTTCTCGCTTCTACAATATCGTATTCTGTGGCCGCCAATGATGATTCATCTCTTGAAACACCATACACTATGTGTTCCAATTCACGACTCGCACGAATCAAACGATCAGCACTTGTCTGTGAATCGCGAATGACTCTACGAGCATCTTCGAGATCGGAAACTCCTACATCATATTCTTCTGATTCAGTCATCCGATCCCACCTCCTCATCACTGAACAAATCCTCAACATCGAGACTATCCATCACCGCTTCAACTTCTTGTTCAGTGACTTGACCCAATGTACTGAGTTCGGGAGGGTCTACGGCATCATCAACAGATTCAGAAGGTGGCTCTTCATCTTCCATCAGCACACCTACATCCTCGTCCCAATCGATTACAGTAGATTCTGGAGCGTTTCCAAGAGCTGCAGCGGTCGACCTTGGTTGCGAGATGATTGAACTGATATCCAATCCATCGCTAGCCAACTCTGTTAGCAAGCGCGCTGGGTCGCCCAGGTCTCTCTCTATGCGACTTGCTTGTACCTCTACTTCGGTCAATCTACCGTACAATGAACCGTACATTCTGTTCGCATTCCAAATCAAGAATGTTACTCCAACTATTACAATAATCAAGTAAGCGACTAATGAGAACATGTTTGCCGAATCCGGATTCATCTGTGGAGGGAATCCTAAGATTACGCCGATCATACCTAAGATTGGCATTGCGAGAATAATTGAAAGTTGACGTTTTGAGTTGGATAGAACATCGAAATGGTCGCTGTAAAGAGTACTGATACCTTTTCTTGCACGTTGATAATCTTCGTGAATTAGTTGGAATTCCACAGTTGACTTCCACGTCATTATCCACACCCATAATGCAGCAATGAACAGAATCACAGGTCCTCCCCAATCGCTCGAAACCAAGTCCATCAAGTGGAATGCGAATCCAAGGGCTAGAACTCCAGAGTAAATTGCTGCAAGTCGGAATTTGTCGTTCTGGCCAACCAATCGCAATAAACCAACTGATGCCCCTAGTAATACTAAGACTGCAACGAATGAAATTGCAACTCCGGGAGACCATGAATTGACTGTTGTATCACGAGTGACTGACTTAGAGTCTAGAGGCGTACCGTTCCATGCAGTTCCGGCGAGGATTAGTTCGCAAGACACTTCAGTGGACTGAGCCCACCAATCAAGGTGATCGCTTTCAACTTCCCACTGAACATCATAGGTACGT
>Ga0163111_10002026_pt1 | contig 12711 bp, 10 predicted proteins | sample CRUFie1St18metaG_FD_109645 | JGI IMG/M metagenome (GOLD analysis project Ga0163111, IMG submission 109645) | Marine microbial communities from the Costa Rica Dome - CRUD Field 142mm St18 metaG | ecosystem: Environmental > Aquatic > Marine > Oceanic > Photic zone | place: Costa Rica: the Eastern... | reverse complement strand
GATGGATGCAATCAATACCGTCCGAACGTTTGCGTCGGCATAGCCTGCTCGCTGCAGGCGAGACGCCAAAAACGGTCCAGCCATTACTCCGATAGTTCCCGCGATCAGATAGATCATTCCGAAGGCGCTGCCGGTTTCGCTTTTCGATAGGCCGTAGTTGCGCGCCAGCATTTCCGGGTACCAAGCAGCGCTGCCGTAATTGGCGATAGATAAAAAGGATGAACCAAGAAATAACACGCCGTAGAGTCTTTTGCGCTGCCATAAAAAACGGATGACGGTCATGAACGGAAAACTCTTCTGAGCGTCCGTGGCGCTGGTTTTGGATATGGCTACGCCCTTACGACTGGGCTCTTGAATTGTTCCCATCAAGATGCACAAAACAAAGCCCGGTAAACCAGCCGTAATCAGTGTTGCCTGCCAGGGTTTGAGCTCACCGATTAGCGGCCATTCGATGCTCGGCTGTGCCAAGTAAAAGTCATAGATCATGCCGCCAAGAACTAGAGCTAATCCGCCGCCGACGGTTACGCCCATTTTGTAAAAGGACAGCGCGTAGCCCATGTGATCTGGGCGATAACTGTCGGTGATTATTGAGTAGGCCGCTGGTGACAATCCGGCCTCGCCAATGCCCACTCCCATCCGAGCGAGGAAAAGTTGACTGTAGCTTTTGGCCCAGCCGCACGCGCAGGTCATAACGCTCCAGCTAAAGATCGAACCTGCGATAATCCATCGGCGTGAATAGCGGTCGGCTAGTCGACCGAGGGGGATGCCTGCAATGGTATAAGTTACTGCAAAAGCGGCGCCTTGCAGCAGACTAAATTGAAAGTCCGAGAGTCCGAATTGCTCGCGTATCGGACCGACAAGTAACGTCAATACTTGACGATCCAAAAACGACAAAAGATAGGTAACAAACAACAAGCCCAATGCATAGTTGGCGTGGGTGAGTGATGGGTACTCGTCTTTCGCAAGCCCAGTGCTACCCACAGAAGTTGTTTCTAGCGTCATTCAATAAATCCTTAAACTAACGACTGCTTGAGTTGTCCGCTCAGGCAACAAAGAACCCGCGCTCTACCCAAATATTGATCGTAACGGGACTGATCGCAGTACGTATGTCGACAAGTGGGGTGGTGATAACGACAAGACTATTGATGATATCAATAGTTTGGGGTCGTTGGGCGAATTCCGTTATTGGAACCTGACTCGAGTGTGGTTGCCGCGCTGCGAGGAAGCCCACTTGCCCGCCTAAATCGCTGATATAGGCTCTGTGCTAGTGCACCTATGTGGGCAATGGCTCAGCGCAAGTTCGAAAAGTTGCCTGATAATGGCAAAATTTATACTGAAATAGCGGTGGCAAGAGAAAAGAGGTGCTCAAAATCTCTAATGGCTTTAGCCTGTGCCGCTTCAGGAACAGTAGAGTATTGGAATAAAGTATGCAGATTCTTAAACGAGCCGGTGTGGTTAGTCTTTGGGCGTTGCTGGTATTGGTGACGGCCATAGCAACAGCGGCGATTAAACAGCGCTTTGCCGATGGTCCGAACCGTGTCTTTTCCGGCGGCGCACTGGTATCTGGGGATCTATATCAAGGTCCAGAGCCAGATTGGCAGTTTGTTAATAAGGTCCCAACCATCGAACTGCAACTGCTGGAGCCGGAGCAGTCCCGGCGTATTTGGACTGCATCCGTTGATGGCAAGATTTATGTATGGTCGGGCTATATGAATAGCTTGGTTGGCAAAGTATGGAAGAGTTGGCCCTCTCAGGCGGAACGCGATGGCCGCGCGGTAATCCGCATTGATGGGGTTAGATATGAGCGCCAGCTGATGCGGATTGAGAGTGGTGCAGGGCTGGACGAGCTCACAGCTCTGATGAACGAAAAATATTCTTCCCAAGCAACCCCCGCAGCGATTGATGCAGGGGATTTATGGATGTTTGAAGCGGCACCTAGAGCTGCGGCAGGAGCACGCTAATGAAGAATATATATGCACGAATTGGGTTAGTGGTTGCCGTTACGGCATTCAGTGTTTTGCTGATACCCGGCGTCGATGACGGGGTTGAGCTGTTTTTTCAGTTAGTGGTTTTGGTAGCTTCGTCATAGCTCGATCGACTGCCGTGTCGGCGCTTAAGGCTGATACCAAATTGGCGACGACCAAGCGCGTTCCTGATGAATAGGTTGTAAATCTGGATTGGGTTTAATGCCTAGGCGCAGCGCATCCCAGGTAGACCATCGACAACTTGGGTTCTCTAGTACTCGAGCGTAATAAAACGCTTGCTGATTCGGCTGGTAATTTGGGTCTGTCCAGGCTGCTTGAAGCTCTACAGCACCTTTATCGCGGCTAATCGAGCAATTGGCAAGATCAACACTGGCGCCGTTGTCGGCACAGCGGTGGGTTGTCGGATCCGGTTTGATGCCATCCGAGCAGGCCACATCGAAAACCATTTCCTTGGCCTCGCCGTTTTCAACCCAGCCTTTGATGATCTGGGCCCTTTGCAGCCACGCGCTGTTCGGATCCCGCGCAGCCCAAAGGAAAAATGTAGGTGGATTCTGGCTCGGTGCCTCAAGCATGCCGCCCATGGGTACACCGTGGGTATAGCTCACCGCTATCGGATCCGCTGCCGTGGTCACATCCTTTGGTAACTTGCTGCCACCGAAAAACCGAACTCTGATGCGCGGACCTGAGGTGGCAAAGGTTTCGCGCCTACGCATCGACGCAAACAGTGAGGATCTGTTGTTTTCTTCGGCCCACACGCCTGCAAGTCCGCCGCTTCCATGAGTGGCCTGTCGAGGGGTGAAGAAGTCGTCCCAAGATGATTCTGGGTTTTCGTAGTCCGGGTAAACAGAGCCTCTGGCCACCGGGGTGTTAGCACCTGATGTAAAGAAGTTACTCTCGGTGAATGGAGCCGCAGCCACATGGGTATCGCTGGCGCCAATTGCGCCTAATTGATAGGGGTTAAAGCCATCGTTATCTTGCATTTTCAGCCCTGTCAAAAGCGCATCTCGGTAGTAACCACCGCGAAAAACCGAGATCGGGTCTTTGTTATTTTCCCTATCCAAATAATATTGCACGATCTGAAAGTTGGCCCACTCGTCGTTTGGCGAAAGCAAGGGATGCGTCTCTGATGTGCCCTTTTGTTGTGTTATTTCAGCAAGAGGCTCGTTGCGCATGCGTTTTTCAGCGTAGTTTTTATCAATAGGCTGCCCTTTGAAAGTGGTGGTTTGAAAGGCCAGTCCATCGCTCTGATTCATATTGTGGGGTATTGCTAGAGACTCGATGCCATCTGCCCGGAGGGTCTCCATCCAATCCCAGAGATCTTCGGGATTATCTGAATCGTCTGAACTAAATGGACGATGTGGCACATCGCTTCCCGCAAAAACAACATTTCTGTGCAAATGTCTTGATCCAGGGGTGAGGGTGTACTCGTATCCAATAAAAGTAGTGAATGTGCCCGGATCATTGTGTCGCTCCGCGGCCTCAATGATTCTTTCCCAGGTGTACTTCCAGACCCGCTCTCCCATAAATTCAGGTGTTCCGCCGCGCACCAACTTTCTCGCATCTCTTATTATCTGACCAATAGATTTCCATTCTTGGCTGTCAGGATCTGGAACCAACTCACGTGCGTCCGGGTGACCGTAAAAGGGTGCCTCGGTATCGACCTGGGCCGCAAATACACCTAAAAATGTAGCGTGGTCACTGACCATGAGAAAATCCAATGGTGGTCCGTCTAATCGTAATTGAGCCCCGGCGGGGTGGGGTATCGCTTCACCCTTCGCGTAGCGGTAGGCATCGTCTGGAGTGCTCCTAACATTCATATTGAAGGCATCGAAAGAGAACAATGTGTGTACGTGGGTATCGCCAAAGTAGGCTTGGCGCTTGGGCGTTGCAGCGAAGGTCGGGTGTGAAATCAGCAGTACTAAGATGCAGAGAAATGGCTGCAGTAGAGAGGCGGACGCCCTAGCGTTGTTAGTATTCATACCATTCCTAAGTTTAAAAAATTGCGCTCTTGCTGAGAGTGTTTTGCTAACGAGCAAAATGGTTTCGATGCAAAAGCGGACTCGACGCAAGATCTGTATGCACTTATTTTTTGATTTAATATCGGTTCGATCTTCTTAAAAATAGTAAATACAAACTCACTGTTTCACAAACCGATAGAGTTGATTTGCTCAGGGATGAGTTGAACGGGGCTTTGGTTTTTTGGCTATGATGACACTTTGAGGTGGCGGTTTGCTGAGTTGTAATGAGGGCCATCTGATTGATCCAGTCACTTTAGAGGCATGTGCATGAGTACTAAGCGTGAGGAAGCAGCGCGCCGCCGCGTACTTACCAACGTTGCGGATCTCGGGCTTAACGAAAATTTGCTGGAGCTGGAGACCCAGGGGTTTACCGTGCTGAAGCAGGCTCTAACGCCAGATCAGGTAGAGCGCGCAAAGACCGCGATATTGGCGCGAGTTCAGAGGCAAACCGGCTCCGCCGTTGATCCGGAAAAAGCCTGTGCTGACGACTATCGCGGCATGCACTATCAGCATTATCTGATATTTGAGGATCCGGTTTTTCAAGAGATTCTCCTGCAAGAAAGGTCGCTCGCCCTGATGCATTATCTTCTCGGTGAGAGTTGCGTGTTGTCCTCAATGGGCAGTCACTTCCGAGGCCCAGGTGGCTTTCCACTGGCAATACATGCTGATGGTAGTTCTGTGGGTATGACCGAGACCTCTCTGGTGGCAAATTGTAATTATGCGCTAACGCCATATAGCGCAGAAAACGGGGCTCTTGTTTTGGTCCCCGGCAGCCATCGAAGAAATCGTCCGCCAACTGCGCGGGAGAACTGGCGCTCTGGCGAACGGTCGATATTCGACGTGATGACAGCACAACCTACCGCGGAGGAACTCGACGCGATTACGTGGACGCCCCCAAGCGGCGCCGTAACCATGAACATTGCTGTGGGCGATGCGGTCATTTGGCATGGCAATACATGGCATGGTGGATGGCGGCGCGATGCTCTGGGTACTCGCATCAATTTGGCGGCCTATTTTTGTCGGTCGCATATCGCGACCCAAGAACGCCGCGGAGACGATCGCTATCCTGAGGTGTTCGAGCGCTACGCTGATGATCCCCGATTTGCCCAATTAATGGGTGAGAGGGTATTTAATGGTTGGCGAGAAGAGGGGCCGGATTTCACCGATGCCAAGAGTAATCCGTCTGGTATTTTCGATTAGCCCCACTGTTTAATGTGGCTATCGTAATAGCGACGGCTTTGCTCTTCCTGGTTTTACTGCTGTTGCCCGCTAGCCCAGCCCTGGGGCTTGTCCCACTCAGGTTTGCCTAGCTTGAAGCTCGCTCACGATGGCCTCGTGTTGTTCTTTGGAAAGGGGATAACTGCGCAGTGCCAGATATGCGACGAGTGTTGGCATTGCAAATCCTATGGTGTAAGTCAAAAGCAGGCCGTCCAGTGCTTCTGCTGAATTACTGCCGCCGGGTTGAAAGCCAAAGGCCAGTTCTAAGATTGTGAAGCTGATACCCACGCCCAGGGCCGCGCCCACCTTGTCGGTTGTAGTTAGCAGGGCAAAGAATAATCCGGGGCGTTTTTTGCCGTTCGTTAACTCGTCTTCATCGGTTAGGTCGGCCATCATAGAACGCAGTAGCATCGGCGGTGCACCAAAGGCCATGCCGAAGCTAATGGTGAAAATCCACAGCACCGCAACGTTGCCCGCTTCGGCGAAGGGGATTAGTGCGAGGTTGATGATCACAACATAAGCGAGTGCAAATTTTAGTGCATTGTCTTTGCCGTATTTGTAGGCGGCCTTCATCCAAAATGGCATCGCGATGAAGCTAGAGAGGAAATAGAACAGGAGCGCAATGCTCGCGTGGGAGGGCAGATCGAAGTAGGTTGCTGCTATAAAGATATATAGTGCCCCCGACACAGACATTCCAAGGCCTCTTGAAAAATCGGCGATGAGCAGGCGTAGCATGCTGCCGTTTTTGAAAATTACCCCAAGCGCTTGACGCCACTCGATGCTCGGTTCGCTGCTTGATTTGTTATCGGGCACAGAATAAAGAAGAGGCAGTACCAGAATTGGGAAGCCTATTAAGCAGAACCAGCCCATACTCGCCACCTTGATGCCTTGTTCAGAACTGCCTGTGAGTTCTAAAAATGCAGGGATTGCCAGCACGATTGTCATGCCGGCGATAACGTAAATTTCGCGCCATCCAAAGAGTCGGGATCTGGCGTCATAGCTAGTTGACAGTTCAGCCCCCCAAGAGAGGTGGGAAATGGTCAGCATCGTATAGCCCACATATAAAACCAGCAGCCAAAACGCTAAGTACAAGGGCGTAACCGCGTCTGGATCCGGCATAAAAACCATCCATATCGCGAGCATCAGCACCGGTATTGACAGAGCGACCCAATGTTTACGGCGGCCCCAGCGCGATTCGAAACGATCGATCACAAGTCCCATTATTGGATCTGTGATCAGATCCCAGATGCGCGCAAGGGTGAAAATCAATCCTACGGTCGCCAGGGAAAGCCCCAAACCCTCGGAGTAGAACCTCGGTAGATATACCGCCACTGGCATGCCCATCGCAGCCATTGGCATCGCGATGCCGGAATAGGCTGATAACTCCCAGGTTTTCAGTGGCCGCTCGAGTGCGCTGCTGTTTGTATCTGCCGTAGCCATAAATTGCTCCCCCTACGAAGCTCCAAAATACCCTGTTATCTCTAAGATTTCTCAAAGATATGTCTGGATGAGCGGTGGGGTGCTTGAAGCGCCTAGCCTAGCTGCTCACTAGACGCTTTGGCGATACAGCACTAATGTAGAACGTGGCGGTGATAACGGCGCAGTGGTCTCGGCAGCTCAGTAATTGCTCTGCTTGGGTTATAGCGCTGCTGGCAATAGGAGAGGGAGATGAGAGTAGGACGTTTTACTGGCTTCGAGGTTTCACTGCGAGAGCCGGGTATCGCTTGGATTCAGTTCAACACGCCCGAGCGATTGAATGGTCTGACTCACGCGATAAAGCGAGATTTGATCGAGACCATTACCCAGGCGCAGATGGACAATGCGGTCCGGGTGCTTGTCTTTACCGGTAGCGGGCGCGCATTTTGTGCCGGCGATGATATCTCCGGTCAGGGTAAGGCGATTCCTGGAGAACCACTCATGCCGCCGATTCCCCCTGGCCACGACTCCGATATTGGTACTTATGAAGGTCTTCGGCATTTGTCTCAGACTCTGAATTTGGCGATCCGCAATTGCGACAAGATAGCGATTGCGGCACTCAACGGCGTAGCTATACAGACCGGGATGACCATGGCGCTGGCATGCGATTTCAGAGTCGCCGCAAAATCTGCCAAGTTGGGCAGCGCGACTCTGCGCTTTGGGCTGCTGCCGGATGAGGGCGGGCAATACCTCTGTGTGCAATTGATGGGTGTAGCAAAGAGCATGGAATTTTTTATCAACAAACGGATTGTTGATGCTGAACAAGCGTTGGATTTGGGCTTAGTGCATGAGGTGGTAGACGACGCAGACCTGGAATCCAGAGCAATGGCTATGGCGACGGATATCGCGAATGGTCCTCAGGTAGCGCAACGACTGTTAAAGCGCTCGGTATACAACGCCGCCGATATGATTTTTGAACAATCATTAGACGAAATCGCTGCTAAAACGGCGATATCGGACCATCATGAAGACGCCCGGGAAGGCGCGCTGGCGTTTAAAGAGAAGCGACCAGCACACTTTAACCGATGGCTTGAGGGTGATGCTTAGTGGCTCTGGAGATCGATACTGTAGCCTTCTGCAGAGCTGAGCTTCGGCAAATAGTCTGATTTTTGAGCAACGCTCTTAACCGTGGCGATGAGGAACTCGACTTAGTCAGGCTTAAAGCGGGTAGGTTGGAATTTAACCGAGGCAACAGTTTACAGCAGATGGGGATGACGTATCTCAACGCCTAACAGAAATAAACCAGATAACTCCCAGGACCTTACTCAGGGATCGGAGTCCAAGCATTTGATGAGGCTTACGGGTTTTATGGTGCTTGGTCTGGTATCTGTCATGAGTGCCAACCTGATAGAAACAGTTTACATCAGCCTTATTGGCACTGAGCAACTTGCGGCCCTAGGCTTTACATTTCCGATAGTTATGCTGTTACAGAGCTTAACCATGGGTTTGGCCGTTGGCGCCTCTTCCGTTGTAGCTCGGCGAGTTGGTGCCGCAAGCATCGATCAGGCGAAGATCATCATCAGCCACAGCCTGGTGATCACTGTGTTAATGGTTGGGGTTCTGATTGTCCTAGTGCGGCCTAATCTGCAGGGCATATTTGAGCTTTTGGGTGCTCAGGCGCAGGTTCAGGCTCTTGCTGTTGAGTACATGAGGATCTGGTTTTTGGGTTTGCCGTTTTTCGCTGTTGCCATGGTGGGTTCGTCGCTGATGCGGGCCATGGGTGATGTTGCCACCCCTGGCTATTTAATGACTCTGGGGGCAGCGTTACAGATCGTTCTTGGTCCGGTTTTTATTTTTGGATTGCAAGACTTCGCCGGCTATGGTCTACCGGGCGCAGCCATGGCCTTTGTGCTCGCGCGGACCATCGGATTTTTCTTTTACGGCTATTGTCTGCATCGAGATCGAGTTTTGGTTTTTTCCGCAAGCGGGATATTAGGGTCGACTAAAGAAGTTTTTCATGTTGGCTTGCCCGCTATAGTTGGCAATCTTATTGGCCCCGCGACAATGACGTTTATTACCCGGTTAGTGGCCGAGTATGGTTCCCCTGTGGTCGCGGGCTTCAGCTTGGCGGCGCGCATAGAAACCATGTTGGCGATGGTGATTTGGGCGCTTTCAATGAGCGTTGCGCCCTTTGTCGGACAAAACTGGGGCGCAGGACGACGTGATCGTGTACGTCGGGCAGTGTTTTTGGGGCATGGCTTTGCCCTTGCATGGGGCTTGTTCGCTTACCTGATTCTTTTGCTGTTTGCGCCCGTCGCAATTGGTTTGGCAACGGACGATGAAGCTGTTGCTAATGCCGCACAGACTTATTTGTTAATAGTGCCGCTGGGTATGGGTCTTATGGGCGTATGCGCAAATGCCTGGAATAGTTTTAATGCGCTTGGGCGCCCTTTGCCGCCACTGCTGATGTCGGCAGCACAGATGCTTTGTCTGACGATTCCGCTGGCTATTCTGGGCAACAACTTGTTTGGTTTCGCCGGGATTTTTATCGGCGGTTTAGTATCGCAATTGGCCATCGCGCTGACCGCGTTTGTCTGGCTGCAGAGAAGTATTCAAGGTGAGGCGAACGTGCCAAGCTACGCGAACAGCGCTTAGCGCAACTGCGCTGAAAGTCGGAGACCAGCGAAAATTGCCCTGTTTATTCCCATCGACACCTTTTGCTAAAGTCAAAGTCATAGCTTTTAACGGGTAAAGGCCATGCAAGATCCTACGCCAAAGCGCTATACAGACACCCTCGCGCCTGCAGCAATATCAGATGAACTTCTACCGGTGGTTGAAGACCTAGGTCTTCTCGACAATTGCCGGGAACTGGCGGGCAGAGGGTGGACGGTTGTGGAGAATGTGGGAGGTGCAGAATTCACCGCAGCGCTGCGAGCCACGATTCTTAGTCGAAGTTCAAAAGGTGGCGCCAATATGCTGCTCAGTAAAGACAAGATTTTTGCTGAAGCGGTGCTGCAACCCGAGCTCTTGGCGCTTGCCGAATTTTCTGTGGGCCGCGGTTTTCTGCTTAGTCAGGTGGCAGCCAGTGTTCGTGACAAGGGCTCTCCCTGTATTGGATTGCATGCTGACCACAACTGGCTGCCGGCACCGTTTCCCGAGCACAATATGTTGTTAACTGCCTGTTGGGCCTGTGATGAATACTCAGAGGATGGTGGCGCAACGTTGATTGTTCCCGGCAGTGGGGCCCAACGGCGGCATCCTAATGAACAAGAATGTGCCGAAATGCAGGGGGCGATTGCGGTGGAGTGTCCCGCGGGTTCCGTAGTCCTTTGGGACGGCAACGTTTGGCACTCAAATTACCCACGCATCGTTGACGGACAGCGAGTCGTTTGCCATATCACCTACAGTCGTCTGATGATGCGACCGGTAGAGAATTATGCGCTTGTAAAAACAGAGCTAGTAGAGCTCTACGGTAAGCCTATGGCGCAATTACTCGGTGATGATGACTTTCTCGACAGTCCCAACGGCGCAGATTATTCGAAGTTGCTTCAAACCTTTAATAACGCCAAGCGTTAAGGGCTGCGGCGGATCAACGATGCGCTATTAACCCGGACGTATTAGCTAGAAGGTCCGTGTGCGGGCGCTTTAGTACTTGCCTGTCTCCAGCCACCTCTGTCCGTTAACCGCAGCTCTCAAGTGGCGCCTTGATTAAAGACCGGCTCGCGCTTTTCCAGAAATGCGGACATACCTTCTTTGGCATCTGCCGTGCCGCGAGTTGCTCGTACGGCCTCGCGTTCGGCAGCTAGAAGCTGCTCTAGGTTTTTGCAGTCGCTGTTCACGAGTACCGACATCATGGCGCGCACTGCCGTTGCCGGCATTGCCGCTAACTCTTCAGCAAGCTGCAGAGCCTTGTCCTTGAGTTCGCTTAGAGGCCACACTTCGTGAACCAGACCGATTTCTAGCGCTCTTGGGCCGGAGATTTTTTTCGCTCGCAAAATCATATCTAGTGCGTGCTGTTCACCCACGCACTTGGCTAATCTTGCACTACCGCCCCATGCAGGTACCGCGCCTAAGTCCAGTTCCGGTAGGCCAATCTGCGCGCCCTCCAAGGCCGCAAGGCGAAAATGACAGCCTAAGGGTAGTTCAAGGCCGCCGCCTAGACAGTAACCAAAAAGGGTGCTGACCCAGGGTTTACCCATGTTCTCGATGGTCGCGGTGACGCGTAAGCGTTGGTCAAAAACAGCATCCGCACTGCCCATTTTCTCAATGCCTTCAGGCAGCTGTTTTAGGTTCATCCCAACTGAGAAGTTTTCAAGGCCAGCCGCAGTAAGCAGTACTGAGCGGATTTGCTTGTTGGCAGCAATTTCTGCCACTTTTGCTTCCAGCTCATCCATAAACTCCAGTGACATTCGGTTATAGGGGGCGTCGTTAATGGTCAGGACGGCGACCGCCGAATTCAACTCATATAAAAGAACATTGCTCACAGTGATTTCCCCTGCAGTTAATTGAATCTCAAAGAACGTGTGAAGAGCATAATTTAATGCGTTTGCGTAACAACGGGCAATTGTCCGTGGAGCATTTATTGCCTCAATGCATCGAGGCGAATTGGTCTGCCAGCATATTGATCAATAGCGGTGAGCGCGTATATTTTTAGCAGTTAAGGTTTTTCGCAGCAGGTAAAAATCACATTCTAGGAGGGTAGCGGCATGACGGCAGAGCAAGCGGTTCTTTTCAGCGTTGAAGATGGGGTGGCCACAGTGAGCTTGAATAGGCCAGAACGGTTTAATGCCATGACTGATGAACTGATGCGCGGTATCAGCGAGGCCATTGACAAGGTGCGTGAAGATCAGTCGATACGTGTCGTGGTTCTCACGGGTAATGGTCGAGGCTTCTGTGCAGGGGCTGACCTGCAGCAAGTTGCGCAGCCTGAGCCGGCCCCGGCGGCTGCCACGGTCACTGACAGCCCGCAAGATAAGCAAGATGCTTTTAATCAAGCTCTGATCGACGTAATGAATTGTCCAGTTCCCACAGTGGCTCGAGTTAACGGTGCCGCGGCAGGGGGTGGGTTTGGTCTGGCGCTTGCCTGCGATATAACTATTGCTGCTGAATCTGCGTTTTTCGTTGCGACCTTCGGGCCGAATTTGGGCATCGTCCCGGATATGGGAACGACGTGGAATATACCTCTTCGCGCGGGTAGAGCGCGGGCTTTAGGAATCGCCCTGCTGGGGGAGAGAATCACTGCGATTCAGGCGGTTGAGTGGGGCCTAATTTGGAGTTCGGTGGAGGACAGCCAGCTCGACAGCGAGGTCAGTCGGGTCTGCGAAATTCTTAAAGCGTCGTCGCCCGACGCATGTGTGCGGATAAGAGACACCATCAATGAATCCATTCATTCGAGTTTTGCCGAGCAGTTGGCATTGGAGATGAGGCATCAGGCTGTATTAATTCCGAAAAACATGCAGGAAGGCGCGCGTGCTTTTGTTGAAAAGAGACGCCCAAAATTCGATGGATCGAGAATGCAATGAGATGCATAGTTGGGTTAGCTTTGCTTTAGATAAAGCGTTTGCAAGCTGCGCAAAACTGACTTTGGTCTAGGCCTTGGGGGGTGATCAAATTAGGAGGTCAAGGAGGGAGCGTTAGATGAGCAAAGAATTAGCCGGTAGTGCGGGATTGTCTCCTGCGGAAGCTGATGACTCGCGGGTCGCCACTCGAACGAAATTCTACTTCGGCGCGGGTGCGGGCGGTGAAGCAGCCTCTATGTGGATATTCAATGCTTTAGGCATGATCTTTTACCAGCAGATACTTGGTCTGCCAGCTGGTTTGGCCGGTACGGCATTAGCAATCGCGATATTTGCCGATGCAATCACCGATCCGCTTATCGGGGCGATTTCTGATCGTTTTAGATCCAAGTGGGGTAGGAGACATCCGTTTCTACTTATCGCACCGATACCCCTTGCGATGTGTATTTTTCTGATTTTTCACCCGCCCGCATTTGTCGTTGAATCACACACATTGTTGTTCATATGGCTCTGCGTTTTCACTATCCTGCAGCGGACTTTCCAAACGTTTTACGTTGT
>Ga0163111_10002024_pt1 | contig 12714 bp, 11 predicted proteins | sample CRUFie1St18metaG_FD_109645 | JGI IMG/M metagenome (GOLD analysis project Ga0163111, IMG submission 109645) | Marine microbial communities from the Costa Rica Dome - CRUD Field 142mm St18 metaG | ecosystem: Environmental > Aquatic > Marine > Oceanic > Photic zone | place: Costa Rica: the Eastern... | reverse complement strand
GTGCTTTTTTCTTAGCAGCGGCTTTCTTTTTAGCAGCCTCTTGTTGTGCTTTTTTCTTAGCAGCGGCTTTCTTTTTAGCAGCTTCTTGTTCTGCCTTTTTCTTAGTAGGAGTTTTTTTTGGTGTAGCCTTTTTCTTGGCAGCGGCCTTTTTTGTTTCTGCTATCTTTTTGGTCTCAGCCGTTCTTCTCTTCAGGTACGCAAGTTTTTCCTTGGCTTCTTCTTCCGTTATCTTACCGGCCTTGAGTGCTGCTTGGATCTCTTTCTCAACACTCTTTACGTGATGATCTGCATGCGATGAAGTGATGCTAATAGCTAGAAGGAGATAGAGAAATAATGAAGTTATTTTTTTCATGGTTAATGGCTGTTGAGTTCTCAATAATAAAATATATTGATATTAAACAATGTCATAGTTCATAAAGATATCACGTCTAAACATGAAGTTTTTATTCTTATATATCTTTTTTTCCTTATTAGTTCATCATAGCGCCCGTGCTGTTGAAAAACCCAATGTGATTTTTATAGTCATCGATGATATGAATGATTGGATATCATTGCTTGATTCAAAATCTCCAATCAAAACTCCAAATTTAGTTCGTTTGGCAGAGAAAGGAATGCTATTTACCAAAGCATATTGTCCATCTCCAGCATGTAACCCCTCAAGGGTTTCTATTTTAACAGGCCTTCGGCCTTATACATCCGGAGTCTACGGGAATAATAGCGATTGGAGGAAAGCGCTTCCAAAAAGAAAAACGATTTTTCAGAAATTTAAAGATCAAGGTTATGACGTAAAAGGTGCCGGAAAAATTTTTCATCATAAATTAAATGGAGCTTTTCATGATGATAATTCATTTGATGAGTTCCAACACATGAGAACTCAAGGTCATCCCAAAAAGAAGCTTAACGATGCTCCCGAGTACGGTTCAATACGTACTGATTGGGGTGAGTTCCCAGTCAATGAGGAGGATTCAATTGATCATCATACTGTTGATTATTGTATTGATAGAATTAAGGAACAAAGGTATGGCAAGAATAAGCCCTTGTTTTTGGCTTGTGGAATCTATAGACCTCATTCTCCCTTTTATGCTCCCAAAAAATATCATGAAATGGTTGGTAATGTTGAGATGCCATTGCGAAAAGATAACGATCTTAATGATTTGCCTGTTGGTGCAAACAATTTAAGAAAATCTACTAAATGGTTTTGGAATGGGATGGAGAAATTGGAAACACGCATTCCAGGTTCTTACAAAAAGTTCATTAATTCTTATGCAGCGTGCTGTGTTTTTGCAGATCAGCAGGTTGGAAGGTTGCTCGATGCTATTGAAGAGAATTTGCCAGCCAAGGATACGGTAATAGTATTATGGTCAGATCATGGATTTCATCTAGGTGAAAAAAACCATATAGAAAAATTTATGCTTTGGGAGAAGACTACTCATGTGCCTTTTGTTTTCGTTGCTCCCGGCATCACGAAACCTGGGAGCAAGTGCTCTTTGCCAATTGACCTCACGGTACTTTATCCAACTCTTCTCGATGTTTGCTCAATGCGTGTTGACGAGTCTTGTGACAACAAGAGCATTATTAAGTTATTGTCTGGAGACGATCATGGTTGGAATCGGCCTGCCATAATGACTTATATGAAAGGAAATCATGCGGTAAGAAATACAAGGTGGAGGTATATTAGATACGCTGACGGGACGGAAGAATTATATGATCATTCTAATGATATAAACGAGTGGAATAATGTCGCCGCTAATTTCAAAAATGATAAAGTCATAAAATCGCTTAGAAAGTGGTTGCCGGTTGCAGAAAAAAAACAAATATCTAACCTTAGAAGGTGATTTTAATTCAATCTTTTGGTTCTTGATTTCACAGTTAATAAAGTGAGAATATCTATTGTAATGAAACTCTACCTGATAGTTCCCCTTCTCATATTTTTCAATGCTTGCAGCAAGAATAACAATGAAGATACAGAGAAAAATAAAAACCAACAAGTTCAAGAAAAGCTTGAAGTGACTTCAAACATTGAGGACGCCTCATACCAATTAGAGGTTATTTCTAATGATGATTCTGCAGAAGATGAAATTAATCAAGATGAGGAGAAAGTAGCAGAGTTGATTCCTGAGGTCAAAGAGCTGATGGAAAAAGCATTGGAAGGCGACCCAGATGCTCAACTTTTTCTTGGTCAACGCTATCAGGAGGGCAATGGAGTGAAACAGAACAATGCCGAAGCCATCAAATGGTTAAAATTATCAGCTGAACAAGGTAATGCGTATGCTCCTCATATACTCAAAAAGCTGGAAGAAGTAACTGATCAAAATTGAACCATTTTTTTAAGGGGGTAAAACTTTAGCAAAAGGATAAACTTGGCATGCAATTAGCTAATTTATTAGTTAGCAGGCTGAGTTTATCATTATAGAATTTGTGGGAGTTTCTTCTATTTTGGTGTCAGTCTGCTTTTTTTGTCCTTATTAATAGGTAAAGAAGTAATTTTTCTTCTTTTTCAAGATTCTTTGATCGGATAAAAGTTATTAGATGAAGAATAAAACACTATGTTTGCTTGGTATAATGCTTTCAATACCCATGTTCTCTTTTGCTGAAGAAGAAAATAGCAAAGGTATACAACTTGGATTCGTGGATCTTTTTAATGGGAAAGATCTTGAAAATTGGGTTGATGTTAATACATCCCCAAAAACGTGGCGCGTAGAAAATGGAATATTGATTTGTTCTGGGAAACCGATTGGTGTTATGCGATCCAAGAAGCAGTACGAAAACTTTGTGCTTGTTATAGAGTGGAAGCATATGGAGGCGGGAGGTAATTCTGGAATTTTTTTATGGAGTGACGCCATACCGAAGGGCAGGCTTCCAAAGGGAATGGAAGTCCAAATGCTCGAGCTTGAGTGGCCATACATAAACAAGAAAAGGAACGGTCAACCTAATCATCTTGGTTATGTTAGTGGTGAACTATTTGGTGCAGGTGGAATGAAGGCAATTCCTGAAAATCCTCGAGGAAATAGAAGTATGTCATATGAAATGCGATGCAAAGGAAAAGGAGAGTGGAATCGTTATGTTGTGGTAGCGGTGGACGGCACGGTTAAACTCTCAATTAATGGAAAATTTGTTAATGGCATTAGGGAAGCTGACCTAAGGAAAGGCTATTTGTGTTTAGAATCTGAGGGTGCTGAGATTCACTTTAGAAAAGTTCAGATAATGGAGCTGCCTAGTGGCCGTGCCGAAGAATTAGGAATGTCACTTAAAGAAGGGGCATCTAAGAAACAATAAAATTTAATCTTAAAATCTATATGAGAAGTTTTGTGCCAATAATTTTACCTTTTCTTCTATTAACGCTTACTCAATTTGCGAGAGAATCGAAAAAGGATCTGAGTAGTTCATTTGATTGGTCTAGTGTCAATACACAAGCAGAAAAGGCTAAGTATATATTAAATGAAATCAATGAATGGCATAATCAAGGCCAAGTGAATGATGGAAAAAAATTGAGAGTTGTATATTTCTATCCAAAGGACAGAAAGCCATTGGCTAATCATATCGAAAGGTGGGATAAGATTATGAACGATATCCAAGAGTTCTTTTCCGTGGAGATGAAAAATCTCGGTTACGAAAAAGGTAGGCTTTCATTAGAAAAAGAAAATGGAAAGCTAAAGCTCCACGAAGTTAGAGGGGCTGCTAATGACGATGGCACTTATTCATATAAATCAGGCAACAGAATTTATAATGAGGTTTCTAAGGCATTGGCAAAAAAGGGGATAGAGGCTAAATCCGAAACGCTACTAATAGTTTGCGGGTTATCAAAAACAGATGGTAAGAAAGTGCAAATATACTCTCCATATTACGGAATGGGCGCCAATCAAAATAAAGGTATATGCTTTGTTGCAGATTCAGATTGGTTAAATATTGATGGATTAAAAGTGGATAAAACGAATACTAAAATTCAGGTTAAAGAGCACAGGGGGTACGAACCTTTTACTTTGGCTAGATTCAATACAACATACATTGGTGGAACTATACATGAGCTTGGCCATGGTCTTTCGTTGCCTCACAATTTAGCGACTAAATCAGAGTCTATTAATGGAACAGCTTTGATGGGTGCTGGAAATTATACATATCGTCAGGAGTGGAGAGATGAGGGCAAGGGGTCTTTTCTGACAAATGCTCATGCTATTCGGTTGCTTGTTCATCCTATCTTTAGTGGAACATCTAAAGATGCAGCAATAAACTCCAAAGTTTCAATTAATGATCTGAGTTTGAACTATGTTGATCAAATTCTTCATTTGAGAGGAATAATTAAACCTAGCATCCCTGCAATAGCAATGATTGCCTACAACGATGGAGAAAACAAAGGGCAGAAAAGATATCAAGTAAATAACGATTATGATGCAACTACTTGGACCTCTGTTCTTAGCCCTAACAATGAATTTTGGATTAAGATAAGTGACCTCAAAGAAGGCAATCATCAAATCCGTTTAGTAAGCGTGCATGCAAATGGATCAACAACGACTCAACGTATTCATTACTCTATAAAAGATGGTAAGCCTTCGCTTGATAAGGCAAACAAAGAAATTAAAGGTCTGCTGGCATCTTAAAAAAATTACACATGAAAGATAAGATAAATCTTCCCATTGCTCTTGAAGAATTGCTGAATCAGAAAGTTCCATTAGATGAAAGAATAAAAGAATCACTTAATTTAATTTTCGAAGCTTTTGATGCCAAAAATTGTACTTTTCATCGTGCTGATATTGGTGATTCGTTACTCCATCTTGTAGCTCAGATAGGTCTTCCAGAAAAAATTGCAGAAATAGCATCAAAGATTCCGATAGGAAAGGGTATGGCTGGAATATGCGCAGAGAGAAAAGAGCCTGTTACAATGTGTAATTTGCAAAAAGACGAGAGCGGAGTTGCTCGTCCAGCAGCCAAAGACACAAAGGTTGAAGGCGCAGTTGTAGTACCGCTTATAAATGAAGAAGGGAAAGTCATTGCTACTCTTGGTATTGGCAAAAGTGGGGAATATGAATATTCTGATGATGAAATAAAATTGCTTACAGAATGTGCTCAAGTTTTAATGGTTGCCATTTCTCAATAAAAATTAATCTCTAAAGTCTTTTAAAATTTGTTTTTATGTCTATCTTAAAGCTTTAAAAATCATGAAAAAATTATTACTTACCTTAATTACTTGTAGTGCTTTCATCGTAAATGCTCAGGCATCTCTAGGAGAGATGATGAAAGAAAATGGAATTGATTGGATTTTAGGTTCTTGGAAGGCAGAGCAAGATGGAAACACTATGGCGTTGTCTTACAAATGGTCAGTTGAAGGTCACGTAATTTCAAGTCACCTTAAAATGGGTAGTAATGAGTCGTTTGGAGTTATTGGCATTAATCCTAAGAGTGGAAAGGTTGAGCAATCAGGGTTTAATAATAAAGGTGAGAAAGTTACCGGAGAGTGGATGCCCTTTGGAGACTTACCTCTTCTGAAATTTCAGACGTCTAACGAATCAGGGGAGGAGAGGAGTATGGCTGTTGCTTTCAAGAAAGTTGATGATGAAACAATTGAGTTGCAAATCTACTCTGTTGATGATTCTGGAAACATAGCTTCTTCTTCTGATTATAACTTAGAGATGAAGAAATCTAAGTAGAAAAAAATTGTTACTTATTGAAATATTGCCACGCTGTACATACAGCGTGGCTTTTTTTTGCACTCTCTAAATGTAAGGCCTGAAATGTTAGATAGAATTTCTATTGATAATTAAATGAAATTTCCAAGGTTGATTAAAAGAGTTATTAAATTAGCTGCATTTCTAATGTTAAGCGTGTCGGTACTCTTGTTCTTTACAACGAGAGGGCCATATCGAGGATTTGAAATTGATTTAACTCTTCCAACCAATGCTAATTGGGAAAATATTTCTTTGTTAGAAGTTGGGGTTGGAGTGAGAGATGTTACACCCGATCTTTCAAAATATGACACATGGGTTGATGTTAATGGCGATAGTAATTTTGATCCACAGATTGATGAATATAAAGATCGGAATGGCAATGGAGAATTTGATTTTGTTTGGTTGGCTGGATTCGGTAATAGCCGTCCTGCGCAGGCTGTTAATGATTCACTATGGTCAAGAGCAATAGCTTTTCGAAATAATGGAGTCACTATTGTGCTGGTTAGCATAGATAGCATAGGACTTACTCATGATAGGTACATAGGAATTAGAAATCGGATAAATGAAATTAGGCCCGAGATTGATTTGGTAACATTTGCTGCAACGCATACTCACAGTGCTCCTGATACTTTAGGTTTATGGAGCTATAAAAGTTTTTTAGGTAGGAAATTTGATGATGAATACATGAATATTTTGGACGATAAAATTGTAGAATCGGTCATAGAATCAGTGGACAGTCTTGCTTCAGCTTCGGCATTTATAGCTGAGGCAGAAGTTCCAACTGAAAATTTTTCTCATGATTCTAGACCGCCATTTATTGTTGATAAAAAATTGCCAGTTGCTTGTTTTATAAATAGAGAAACCAATAAAACTATAGCAACTCTTGCCTCATGGGGGATGCACCCTGAAGGGTTTGGACCTAAATTTACAAAAATAAGTTCTGACTTTGTTCATTACTTTCGAGAAGCTATGGAGAAAGGTTTAGGAGGAGAAAATGGCTTTAAAGGGTTTGGGGGAAAATCGATTTTCTTCACTGGTCCTGTAGGTGGACTCATGACTCAACTCGATATTGATATTATTGATCGCTATGGCGAAAAGCATGGTGAAAAAAGTAAATCTAAAGCTCAGGGAGAAAATTTGGCCATTTTGGCAGCTAATGCATTACAAAATTCATTGAGCACTGATGGTGGAAATATGGATTTTCAGGGTGTTGCATATTCTGCAAAAACTATTTTCTTACCTATAGGTTGGCCCTTAAAAGCTGCCGTTGCTCTAGGGCTTATACATCCAGGTATTTACGGCTTGCCGTATCGAACCAAAATAAAATCTGAAATAAATGCAATAAGGATTGGTGAAATAGAGATAATAACTAGTCCTGGGGAAATGTTTCCTGAAATAGTAGATGGCGGTGTTGAAAGCCCAGAAGGGGGTGACATTAAAACTAAACCGATCGAAGTTCCTCCTATAAGAAGTATGATGAAAGGAAAAATTAATATGAATTTCAATCTTGGAATGGACGAAATAGGATACATTATTCCTATCTCACAATGGGATCGTAAAGCGCCTTATACTTATTCCTTCAAGAGCGCGCCTTATGGTGAGGGATACATTGGAGATCCTAATGCATCACCAGAAATTCATAAGTTTAGTCTCATGTTACTGGAAAGATTGCATCAAGTTATTAAACTAGACGATCTTAATCCTGAGATTAATGAGTAGACATTATACATTTTTGAAACTCCTTGGAGTTATAGTTATTTCATATATATGCATTGGATCAGCTAAATGTATTGCGAAGCAATACAACGTTTTACTAATAGCTATTGATGATTTGAATGATTGGGTGGGATGCATGGAGCCTGACAGTCAAGCCGTGACTCCTAATATTGATAGGTTATCAAAAAGAGGTGTTCTTTTTACTAATGCTCATTGTCAGGCACCAATATGCAATCCTTCTAGGACTAGTTTGATGTTAGGGTTAAGACCATCTTCTACAGGAATTTATATTAATAAGCCATGGTTTAGGTCTTTTGATAAGACAAAAAATCGAGTTACAATGGCACAGCATTTTAAGAATTTTGGTTATCGAACTATGGCTGCAGGAAAGATATTTCATGCATCAAAAATCGATAGTTTATCATTTGAAGATTATGGGCCTCGACCTGGCCAGATTTCTGATCAGGATAAAAGAATCCAAAAAGATTCACCAAGTAAGTCTAGGTTATGGGATTTTGGACCTCAGGATTATGATGAAGAGGAGCATTCTGACTTTCGTGTTGCGAGTTGGTGTGTTGAGCAGCTGAAAATTGAAAAGAAGGAACCTTTTTTTATGGCAGTAGGATTTTACAGGCCGCATGTTCCAATGTTTGCACCACGGTCATATTTTGAATCAAGACCATTAGACAAAGTGCGTCTTCCTAAAGTTAAATTAGATGATAGGGGTGATTTGCCTCAGGCGGCTATTGATCTTGTTTATAACACTTTACCTCCGAGCCATGACTGGTTTCTGAAATCGGATAAGTGGCAAAAAGCAGTTCAATCATATCATGCGTGCGTGACTTATACGGATCGTCAAGTTGGCAGAGTTCTGGATGCGTTAGATCGGAGTATTTATAGTGATAATACAATCATCGTGCTTTTTTCTGATCATGGATTTCATCTTGGTGAAAAGCAGATGTGGGCTAAACGTTCATTATGGGAAAGGTCGACTAGAGTGCCTTTAATTATTTCATTGCCAGATGGAATTAAGGGTGGGCTTTGTTCAAAGCCGGTTGAACTATTAAGCATTTACCCCACAATTTCAGAACTTTGTGGGTTGCCCGGTAGAGCAGATTTAGATGGAGTTAGTATTAAAGCTTTAATTAATGCCCCTTCTAGTGAATGGAGTCACCCAGCCATAACTACATTCAAAGAAAGTAATCATTCTGTTCGCACTGAGAAGTATCGTTATATTAGTTATGCAGATGGATCTATAGAATTTTATGATCATACGAAAGATCCAAATGAGTGGGTGAATTTATCATCTGATGATCGTTATCGATTAATGATTAAAAAGCATGCTAATATGCTCAACAGGAACATAAACCTTAATGATAATAATAATTCTCATGATTAATCGAACTTTTATTTTTCCCCTCATGATGTTGCTATGCGCTTTGCATATAACATATGCTTCTAGCCGTCCTAACATCTTGTTCGCTTTTGCTGATGATTGGGGAAGGCATGCATCTGCTTATGCAAAGGTTGATGGTGAAGGGACTGAAAATGATGTGAGTAACACTCCAAATTTTGATAATTTATCAAAGAATGGTGTTTTATTTAATAACGCTTTTGTAAATGCGCCATCATGTACTCCATGCAGGAGTTCAATTCTTTCGGGTCAACATTTCTGGAGAACAAAAAGAGGTGCTATTCTTCAGGGGGCTGTCTGGAATTCTGCGATTCCCAGCTGGCCGCTTCTCCTAGAAAGGAGTGGATATCATATTGGTTTCACTTGGAAGGTTTGGTCACCAGGAACTCCGCGAGATGCACCATTTGGAGGTAATAAAAATTCCTATCATAAAAATGGATCAAGTTTTAATGGCTTTTCTCAATCGGTTACAAAACTAATGTCTAGTGGTAGTAGTTTGGTCGAGTCCAAGGCAGTGATGAAGGAACAGGTTCTTTCTAACTTTAGAGATATGTTGAAACAAAAACCAAAAGGGGAGCCGTTTGCTTATTGGTTTGGGCCAACAAATGTTCATAGAAAGTGGATTAAAGGTTCAGGGAAAAAACTCTGGAACGTCGACCCTGATTTATTGAAGGGGAAGTTGCCACCTTTTCTTCCTGATGTACCCGAAATTCGTCAAGACTTTGCAGATTATTTGGGTGAAGTTTGTGCCTTTGATATGGCTTTAGGGGTACTCGTTTCAGAACTTAAAAGAACAGGAGAATTTGATAACACTTTAATTGTTGTCTCTGGTGATCACGGCCCGGCAGGATTTCCTCACGGGAAATGTAATTTATATGATTTTGGAACGAGGGTAGCGCTTTCAGTTAGTGGACCGGGCGTTACAGGAGGTAGAGTTGTAGATGATTTTGTAAGCTTACCTGATCTAGCTGCGACTTTTCTTGAGGCTGGGAGGGTTGATAAACCAGAAGAGATGACCAGTAAATCAATTTGGCCTACTTTAAAATCCCATAAAAATCGTTTAGTCGATACATCTAGAACTTATGTGCTTACTGGCCGGGAAAGGCATGTAGCTAAAGCTCGTGCAGGACAATTACCTTACCCACAAAGGGGAATTAGAACTAAAGACTTTCTTTTCATAATCAATTTTAAACCTGATAGATATCCCTTAGGTGATCATTATGGATTAGATGGAGAAAACGAACCGGATTTGACGAAGCTTACAAACAACACATTCGTAACGATTGCGGATGAAGATGCTGGTCCAACCAAGGCTTGGATTGTAACAAATAGGAAGGATCCTAATGTTAAATTTTTCTTTGACCATGCATATGGAAAGAGGCCAAGAGAAGAATTATACGATCTTAAAAAGGACCCGCATCAAATGATAAATATTGTAAATAATGAAAAATATAAAGAAAAGACCATGGAGCTAAGAAACCAATTAATAAAGAATCTCAAAATGACTAATGACCCTCGATTAATTGATCACGGTAAATTTTTTGAAACTCCTCCTATGTCAGGTCCATTAAAGTGAATATAAAATTCACAAAAGTATGAAATATTTTAAACTGCTTTGATCCAATCAACAGTTATTTTAAAAGGACCTTGCTTTTTGTCCGCAATTATTAATCCAAATCGTTGAATTGACTGTGGATTAAATTTCATTGTTGGTAGTTTCCAACCTCTAAAGCTAGCTTTTAAACCTTCAAAAGGAATGAATACTTCAGACCATTCTCCAGCTGTGGTTTCGAATTCGTGCTGGAAAGAAACTGCCATGCGTCGGTATTTAGAGTCACTTTCAAATCGCATCTTATATTTTCTACCATCACCTTTAACTCGAATTTTGATACCCTTGTAACTGCTAAGATCCATTTTAGTTCTTTGTGATCGTATGGAAGAAAAACCACCATTGTTCTCCAGAGAAAGAATACCATTAAACACTAGAGCATTTTCATCAGATATTTTGAATTTCCCCTTAGATAAACCACCCATCACGCCGTCGTCAACGATTTGCCAATTAGATATTTTATCATTTGATGAATCAAATTTAGTGAGCACTTCTTCTGATAAGCATAAGCTCGAAGAGGCAATTATTGTTACAGGGAGCAAAGTTTTGAAAAAATTATTTATCATGATCTATTGGGTTAAAACTTAAATATCTATATTTCGATATTAAAACGTTACTAGCATGAGCTTGGATTTACTTTTTTCGGGAAATCTTATTTTTCAATTTTCAGCACATGTGTTGTTTTCCACTCTTCCCATGAACTTAATACTTTTATGCCTGTTTTTACATACCAAGCATATCCATTTCGACGTTCGGATTCTATTTTTGAAACATCATATTTTATTTTCCCATCTCTACCGCTAAAGATAGGTCTATTAGATCCAATTTCATAAAATCGTGCCCAGATGGGTTCATTTGATTCTGATTTTATTAATACTCGATCGCCATTTACTTTTTGAAACACTACTCCCTCAATTTTTGATTTTTCATACCACCCAACAGCTTCGATTATGGATTTTTTAACTTCTTTGCTTGGCTTTTTTAAACTCATTAGAAGGCTAACAATGCCAGCACTTTCACCGCCGCTTATTGAAGGATGTTCATAGGACCGGGCTCCTACTGGTTTGAAATTATTTTTATCATGTTGTGCACACCAAGCTGTTAGTTTGTTATCTGCTTTAATCTGACATGCTAGAATACATTTGATTCCACGGTTAAAGCGGTCGTTGCATTCAATGCGAGTTTTTTTATCAACAAACGAGTAACTGGGATTTACTGCGACCTCTTGAATAAAATGCATGATTCCAATCATTGTTCCGTCGTTAAAAGTTATGTGTTGAGAGTAACCGGATGAGTTAGGTTTTTGTGGCCAACCTCCATTTTCATATTGGTTTTTAAGTATGCACTGCAAACCCTTTAGGAATGATGTTTTGTAAATTTTTTTTCCAGTATAGTTAAACGCTTTAGCTAGAAACCTTAGTTCAGTTAATGTGGCGGAGTTGTCGAACGTACCCTCTATTGAGTTCTTTCTGCCATGATATTTTTTTTCTGAGGTGTTTAAGTTTTTAGGCCATATTCCAATAGGGCTCTGATGTGAGAGTACATTACTTAGTGATTCTTTTCCCTCTAAGGAATTGAACCATACATTAGGCTTATCTAATTGATGTCTTAGATTTTCAGCCGTTAAGGATTTTGAAAAAATAATAAAAATTATAAAAACAAAATGCACTTTCATGTTCAGATGTAATTTTTATTCCTTTATAATTGATAATATGAATAACTGCCTTGATTTACCATCCTCTGAAAGGCCTGGTATTAACAATTGATTGTTTTCCCTGTTCCAACATGGCGAAGGGTCTTGTCTGAGGTCTCCAGAAATCCATTCACCAATATCAAAACCATCACTTCTAATATGGGAATCGTTCTTTAAATTGTAGATAGTATAATAATTTTTCTTTTTTTTCTTATCTTTATATCCGTTAACAAACCATTCTCCGTTTGGTGATAAAGCTATGTCTCCTTCAGGATTAGGGAAAATTTTTGGTGTACCAATTGTGCCAATTATTTGTTGTGAATTGGTGTCATAAATGACTTGATCCTTACCGATCCTTCCGATCATTTTCTTGTCATATCCCCATTCGGGGTGACCGCCAATGTGTTTGGATAATAGCATTAGTTCAGAGCCGTCTGAATTCATTGTGAAGGGTTGGTTGATTTTATTTTCTTTAGTACCACTCCACCCAGCTCTGGCGAAAAAAAAGATTTTATCATCTTCACGGTTCCAAAGTGTATGGTTGATAAAAAGAGGCGGTATTTTTTTGGGTTTATATTTTTTTTCTAGGAATTGGGCTATTCTTTTAAAAGAGACTAATAAT
>Ga0163111_10002021_pt1 | contig 12722 bp, 12 predicted proteins | sample CRUFie1St18metaG_FD_109645 | JGI IMG/M metagenome (GOLD analysis project Ga0163111, IMG submission 109645) | Marine microbial communities from the Costa Rica Dome - CRUD Field 142mm St18 metaG | ecosystem: Environmental > Aquatic > Marine > Oceanic > Photic zone | place: Costa Rica: the Eastern... | reverse complement strand
TGCATTGTAACCCATTTTGATAACCTTACTCCAAACGCAGCAATTTTATCATCATCAACCCAAACACCAACATAGTCTTTGTTATATCTACTTAAAATCTTATAATCATTTAGTAATTCAACTATTGAATCGCTCAAGACGTTTAAATACCAGCTAATACTCATTTTATAATTATGTAAATCTATAATTGGATATCCAACTAACTGTCCCGGACCATGATATGTTACATCACCTCCTCTATCTATTTTAATAACTTCAGTATCATCTAATTTTGATGGTAATATGTGGTTTTCATTAGCATTCTTACCTAAAGTATAGACATGGTCATGCTCAAGCAATAGCACAGTATCATTAATTCTTTTTTCAACTCTAAGCTTGTGCAACTCCATTTGCAATTCCCAAATAGGATTGTATTTTCTCTTTCCAAGCCAATATACATTAATATATTTCTTGTCTTGATTTTTAATTTCACAGATTATTTTCTCAATAGTAGGAAATTTCTCTACATCATGGAACAATGATTCTGTTATAATTTTTTCCTTCAACATAGGATTAGATATGTATTGCTTCTCCAATAGCATCAGCAGTTGCTTCCATTATTGCTTCTGATAATGTGGGATGAGGATGAACTGAATTTAGAATTTCATTATACGTCGTCTCAAGATCTCTTGATAGAGATATTTCAGATATTAAGTCCGTGGCATTTGCACCAATAATATGACATCCAAGCAACTCACCATATTTTTTATCATAAATTATTTTTACAAAACCCTCTGTCTGACCTATTGCAACAGCTTTACCTAAAGCTCTCATGGGAAATTTACCAACATTAATTTGATAACCTTTTTCAGTTGCTTGTTTTTCTGTTAAACCAACAGAAGCAACTTCTGGATGGCAATAAGTACATCCAGGAATGTTATCATAAGCCATTGGTTTTGGGGCTTTGCCAAACATATGTTCAACTGCCTTAATTGCTTCAGCTGAAGCTACATGGGCTAACCATGGTGCACCCGAAACATCTCCAATGGCATAAATGTTTTTTATGTTAGTTTGCATAAAATTGTTAGTTTTTATCCAGCCTTTTTCAGTTTCAATTTTATTTTTGTTTAATCCAATATTATTTGAATTTGGTTTGACACCCACAGCAACTAAAACTTTGTCGCATTCCACGATCTCATTTTCTAGATTTACTTTAACTTTTTTGCCGTTATCAGTTATCTTTTTAACAATAGTCTTTGTTTTGATATCAATTTTTTTTGAAGTAAAAATTTTTTCAAGCTCTTTTGAAACATCTTCATCTTCATTTGGTAAAATATGGTTTTGTGCCTCTATTACTGTTACTTTTGCACCAAAAGTATTAAAGAAGTAAGCAAATTCAATACCTATTGCTCCAGCTCCAATGATAACAATATGTTTTGGTGCTTTATCTATAACTAGCGCATCCTTATATGTGAGAACATTCTTGCCATTAGGTTCCATACCTTTAAAAAAATTTGGTGATGCTCCTGTTGAGATAATTATATTATCTGATTCTAATTTTTCAATATTATTTTCATTCACAACTTGAACTGTATTTTTATTTAAAATTTTTCCATATCCGTCAAAAACTTCAATATTATTTTTTTTCATTAAAAATTGAATACCTTTTCCCATTCTTGATGCAATATTTCGTGATCTTTTAATAACAGTAGCCCAATTAATTTTAAATGATTCTATCTCTATACCATATTTCTTAGAATTAGTAATTAATTCTAAAACTTCTGCATTTTTTAATAAAGATTTTGTAGGTATACAACCCCAATTCAAACAAATACCTCCCAAATGTTCACGTTCAACTAAAGCAACTTTTTTACCTAGCTGTGATGCTCTAATGGCAGCAACATAACCTCCAGGGCCACCACCAATGATAGTTACATCATAATTTTTCATTTAAATTTCCTCTTTAGGCCCATAATATTCAGAATAAATTGTAGGCGTTTCTCTCAATTTAACACAATGTAGCTTTGCATCAGATGGAATTTTATCATAAAGGGTGTTCCATATATAAAGTACCATATTTTCTGTAGATGGTTGATTGTGTTTAAACCATTCTATATCTTTTTCAATTTGCGAATGATCAAAAATATTAATAACATTTTTCTTAACAATGTCGTTTAAAATTTTAATATCTGCGATAAAACCAGATTCTTTATTAATGACACCTTTGAGTGTTAAAGATAAAACATAGTTGTGCCCATGAATTCTAACATCCTCTCCAAATACTTCAAGATTTTTTTCTTCAGTCCAATTATCATTCCAATATCTATGGGCAGCGCAAAATTTATATTGTTTTGTTAAATATAGCATAAATTTATTTGTATTGTGCAATTAAAAAATTCATTATATAATTTACGAATATTTATGCTACAAATAATAATAATTTTTGAAGAAATTTTAGAAATTATTTACTTAGAAAATTCTAATTTGATTCTTTTTTTTGTAGAAGCCCAAGAACATATCATGCATTTTGATAAATCATGGTTTCTAGAAGGACAAAATTCTCTACCGAAAAATATAATTTGAAGGTGCCTTTTATTCCATTCGTTTTTAGGCCATATTTTTTTTAAATCTTTTTCTGTCATAACGACATTTTTTGCTTTTGACAAGCCCCATCTAGAAGCTAATCTATGTATGTGTGTATCTATTGGGAATGCAGGTATACCATACCATTGTGACATTAAAACGCTAGCTGTTTTATGCCCAACACCCGCGAGACTTTCAAGAAATTCCCAATCTGCCCTCAATCCTCCACCTTCAACTATTTGATTAGCCATTATAACCAAATTTTTTGCTTTAGTGGGAGCAAGTCCAATTTCTTTAATTATTTCTTTAATTTTCTGCTCACCTAGCTCAATCATTGCGATTGGATTTCCAGCCTTTCTGAATAACTTAGGGGACACTTCATTTACTTTTTTATCTGTTGTCTGTGCTGATAGCATAACAGCTACAAGTAATGTATATTCATCACTATGGTTAAGAGGAACTGGCGTTTCAGGATATAACTTATCTAAAATCTTTCCAATTTTTTTAGCTTTATTTATTCTATTCATATTTTAAAATTTTAATTGCTCTTTTATGGTTTTATAATTCATTAGAAAATTTGATTTAGTAATTACTATGTCACATCCAATTTCTATAGCTTTTTTATGTATACTTTTTTCTATTTTAGACATTATTAAACAACATTTAAAATTGTATATTTTTTTTATACCAATTAAAATCTTCAAATCAAAATTAACATCATCATAATCTACCAAAACAAGTACATCATCCTTAATTTTAATATTATTTAATTTTTTATAATTATCACAAAAATCAAGAGAGTCTGAACCTAAATCACATATTTTTGCGATTTTTGCTGAAAAATTATAATCATCATTGGAAAAAATAAATAATTTCATGGTTTCATTATAATTTTAGGAGTTAATTCCCAATCAAATTGATTAGCATTTTTAATCATTTCAACTTTATTTAAAGCTGCTTTAGAAGCAGAAATAATTTCATTTAAATTAATATTTCTATGATTATTTTTAAATTTTTCGAGCTTTTGAAACGATTTTCTAAATAAATTCTTTGAGCCTATCAAATTTGAATTTGTAATATGAAAAAATGCAACCGAGAGTTGTATCATTCCTTGAATAAATTCAGGATCGTCAAGGCTATACTCTGTCCACAATTCTTCCCATTCTTCGTGAGCGCTATAGAACTTTTTTTTATTAAAGAAAAGAATACCTTTCTTAAATAATTTTTTTTCAATATCAACCAACTGTTAGCTCTTCTAATATTTCATAATATTTATCAGATTTTTTAATTCGCACTGCTATTGATTTTGGGTCATGATAAAAGAATAAAATCCAATTATTTTCTGCAGCTTGATTCAGTAATTTTGTTTTTTCATCTAAAGTTTTCATCGGGTATAAATCATACCCCATAATCCAAGGAATCTGTAAATGTGATTTTAAAGGGATTAAATCTGCACAAAATATTAATGTATCTTGATTATTAGTAATTTTAATTAGTTGCTGTCCTGATGTGTGCCCATAGAATGCTAAACCATTTATTCCGCTAAGTAGATTTTCATTATCTTTGACTAATTTGACTTGTCCAGCATCTTCTAAAGGTTTAAAATTTTCTGTTAAGTAACTAGCACGATCTTTCGGGCTTGGATTTAATGCAGAATCCCAATTTGTTTTAGAAATTATATATTGAGCATTTGGAAATGTTGGAACGATTTTTCCTCCATCAAAAATAGTTGACCCTCCTGCGTGATCAAAATGTAAATGTGTTAATATAACGTGAGTAATATCATTAACATTATATCCAGATTCCTCTAGTTTATCTTTAATAGGCCAAGCGCTTTGAGAAATAGAAAATATTTTATTGAATTTTTCACTATTTTTATTTCCAATACCCGTTTCTATAAGAATTTTTTCAGTTCCATTATCCAACAATAAACATCTCATTGATAAATCAATTCTATTTAAACTATCTGCAGGATTAGTTTTTTCCCATAGTACTTTAGGAACTGAACCCATCATTGCACCACCATCTAGTTTGAATGTGCCTGTTTCAATGATAGTCATTTTCCATTTATTTTTTAATAATTCAAACATTGAAATTTTTGACCAACCTTTCAAAATGTTTAAAAACATATTTATGCTTATCAATATTTAAATATTTAAGCAAACATCTGATAGAATCTAAAAAAAGAATAAATTCAAATGTAATTTTTTTTGGATCAATTTCATTTATGTAATCTAATATCCAAACTCTACCTTTTTTATTAAATTTTGATTTAATTTGATTTACATTTTTTGTTTGGTTTTTTAAATCCTTTCTAATTGAAAACCTATTAATCATTTTGTCAGCTAAAGGTACTAATTTTTCACTTCTAACTAAATTACTATGTTTTAATTCAATTAGATGAGAATACAAATCAATATCTTCAAGGGAAAGATTATCTATTAAAACAATATCATCTATATTAATATTAGATTGGGGATATTCAGAAATTCTATCACAGAGAACTACTTCAATTATTAATTCTCTAAAATCATCTAAATTTCTTTCTCCTATAAAAAAAATAGATCTATATATTGACCATAATACTAAAAATGATGAACCATTTTCCTTGAGACTTATTTCAATTAAATATTCTAAAATATGCAATGAGCTTGAAACTTTTGATAATTGATTAATTGAATCAGAAATTTTAGCTCTATCTTTTGATAAGATTGCATTTTCCAGATCATGAATATTTATAACTTCATTTACTTGATTGTTAATTACTTTAAATTTCAAAAGTTTTTTAGATAGCTTTTCATTCAAATATAATTCGCTAAAATCAATTAATCGTTGGTTGGGATTATCTAAATTTAAACCAATCAAAGATTTTGACGCCTGAATTAGTCTTATAGGATGACAAACAATTTCATTGACATTACAGTTAAAACTGGCAATTATTTGGTTTTCTATTTCTTTAGCTGCTTCATCTTTATTCATAACAAATAAATTTCATTTCTTTTATTAATAATTTAATTTAATATTTATTACCAAATATAAAGCTAAAAATAAAATTCAAGTATTTAAATAATGACTCAAACAGCAATTGTTCCAATAATAGCATTAAGATTTAAAAGTTACATAAAATTTAAAAGCTACTTCCTTACTTCGCTATTAATTGGTTCATTATTACCTGATTTAGATTTGTTTTTTTATTTGACATTTGGTGATTTTCTTCATAATTGTATATTCCATAATTTATTTTTCGTTACATTTTCATTTTTAATTATTATGATTTACGGAGAGTACAAAAAAGATATAAAATATAAAAGTATAGCTTTTGGTTTCATATCAGGTATTTTGATGCATTTATTGTTTAATATACTAACTTTTCAACCTGTTGGTTTACTTTATCCTCTTTTTAGTGCATCAGAAAATTTTGATTTAAATAATATTTTTAAAATGAGAAAAATCAATAATCTTTACGAAATTTTAAAAGCATCTGACTTTATTTTTTTAAGATTTTATGGTTGGTTTTTAGTAGAAGAAATTATTAAAACACCTATTTATAATTCATCTCAAATTACTAAAATTAAATTGTGGATGAAAATTGAATTATCTGTTTTTCTAATATTTTTATTATTAATATATTTTGGAATGAACGGTACCCAAATAATTAACATACATGGATTTTTGTTATTACCTTCTTTAATAGCCGCTATTTATTTTACATTCAAACTAAGAAAAAATATTAATTAAATGAGTACATTTGAACAAATTGTAAATCAAATCACAGGAGAATTTACCAAATTTTTTACGTATTCATCTATTCAAGCCAAAATCATGGCTACTATTTTAGCTGTTGTATTAATTTTTGTCTTAAGACGAAGTGTTATAAATTTATTTGTATTAAGATTAGAAGATGCTAAACTAAGATATAATTGGAGCAGAGTGACCAGTTATACAGCTTTTTTCTTTGCTATTATTATAATAGGACAAATTTGGCTCGATGGTATTGGATCAATTGTTACATATTTAGGACTACTATCAGCAGGTATAGCTATTGCTTTAAAAGATCCAATTACAAATATCACAGGATGGTTGTTCATTCTTTGGAATAGACCCTTAGACGCGGGAGATAGAATTCAGCTCGGTGAACATTCAGGAGACGTAATTGATACAAATATATTTAATTTTACTGTAATGGAAATTGGAAATTGGGTTGATGCAGACCAAAATACAGGAAGAATTGTGCATATTCCAAATGGCAAGATATTTACAGAAACATTAGCAAACTACGGTAAGGGTTTTGAATATATTTTTAATGAAATACCAGTTTTAATTACATTTGAAAGTGATTGGGAAAAAGCAAAAAATATTTTAAATGAAATAGCAAAAAATTATGGTGAAAAAACAAGTAAAGTTGCAAAACAAAAATTCAAGCAGGCATCTAAAAAATTTCTAATTGAAGATCAAAAAGTAGAAACAGAAGTTTACACAAAAGTTGTCGATAGTGGTGTTCTATTGACAATTAGATATCTCTGTATTCCAAAATTTAGAAGAGATACTGAGCAAGATATTTGGGAAAAAATATTATTACAATTTGCAAAGCATGAAAATATTCAATTAGCATATCCAACAATAAGAAGAGTTTAATGAATGCGAATAATAAGGTATGTACATAAAAATGCAATAAATATTGGACTCATTATAAACAAAACTAATGTAATCAATATTAAAGATCTAAAAATAAAAATTGATAATATGATTGATTTTTTAGATTTTTTAAACAATAAAAATTTTCAACCACAAAAAAAATACAATGAAAAAAAATTAATTAAACTTAGTCAAGTCAAACTTTTAAGTCCCATGAGAAGACCCAACAGCCTCAGGGACGCTTATGCATTTAGAAAGCATGTTGAAGCAGGAAGAAAAGGAAGAGGTTTACCTATGATTAAAGAGTTTGATTTATCCCCTGTATACTACTATTCAAATCATTCAGCTATTTATGGACCAGGTAACATTTTCTTTCACAAAGATCACTTCGATAGACTTGATTTTGAGTTAGAGCTTGCCATTGTAATAGCGAAAGAAGGAAAAAATATAAAAATTGAGAATGCAGATGATTATATATTTGGTTTTATGATTATGAATGATTGGAGTGCAAGGAGTATACAAAAATCTGAAATGAAATTAAATTTAGGGCCAGCTAAAGGCAAAGATTTTGCAACTTCACTTGGACCATATATAATCACAAAAGATAAACTTAAAAATAATACCGTATGCACTGAAAATGGAAATCAATATAATTTAAAAATGGAAGCTTTTATTAATAATAAAAAAGTTTCGGAAGATAATAGTGGAAATATGAATTGGACATTTGCTCAAATAATCAGTCATATTTCTAAAGGTACAACTCTTTACCCAGGTGATGTAATAGGTTCCGGGACATGCGCAACAGGCTGTCTTCTTGAAATTAATTTGACAAATAAAACTGACAATTGGCTTAAATTAAATGATGTTGTCAAACTTAAAATTGAGCATTTAGGTAGTTTAGAAAATAAAATAAAATTGGAGAAAATTGATGAATAACCCGTTCTTTATAGATTACAATCAACCTTTTGATACAGTCCCATTTAGTAAAATTAAAGTAGATGACTTTATTCCAGCAGTTGAAAAAAGTATTGGAATTGCTTTAAAGAAAATTAATGAGATTGTAGAAAATGGAGAAGAACCAAATTTTAAAAATACTATTCTAGCACTTGAGACATGTTCAGAAGAACTTGACTATGTTATGAGCGTATATTGGCATTTATTTGGTTGTGAAAGCGATTCAAAACTTAAAAGTTTAGCTGAAAAAATCAGTCCTATGGCATCAAAATTTAGTAATGATGTTATGTTGAATACTGAACTATTTAAAAAAATAAAATTAGTATTCGAAAATAAAAAAGATGAGAACCTCGATGAAGAAGATTTAAGATTAATAGAAATAACTTATAAAAGATTTGTACGAAACGGTGCAGATTTGGAAGAGAACACAAAAAATAAAATACGAGATATTGATCAAGAATTATCACTTCTATCTCCAAAATTTTCTAATAATGTTTTAAATGCTCAAAATAAATATGAACTTTGGATTGAAGATGAAAAAGATTTAGATGGTTTACCAGAATCATCAATTACTTCTGCTAAAGAAGCAGCAACCCAAAAAAATAAACCAAATAAATGGCTTTTTACACTCCAATATCCAAGTATGGGACCTTTTCTAAATTTTTCTAAAAAAAGAAATCTTAGAAAAGAATTGTTTTTAGCTTATGGGGGTTTATGTAATAATGATGAATTTAATAATAATGAAATCATTAAAAACATTGTTCAATTAAAACATAAAAGAGCACAGTTATTAGGCTATGATACATTTGCTGATTATGTCCTAGATGACAGAATGGCCAAAAGTGTCAATAATGTGTACAAACTACTTGATGACTTATATGATAATTGTTATGATAAGGCAAAAAATGAACTTAAAGAATTAAAAGAATATGCAAAAAAAATTGATGATTTGGATGATTTTAAGCCCTGGGATTCATCATATTATGCAACCAAATTAAAGAAGGAAAAATTCAATATTGATCCAGAGATGCTGCGTCCCTATTTCAAAGCAGAAAATGTTATAGATGGAATTTTTTGTGTTGCTAATAAATTGTTTGATATAAAATTTAATGAACTCAAAAATATTGATACTTGGCATGAAGAAGTGTCTTGTTACGAAGTTTTAAATGCAGATGATTCTTTGGTTGGATTAATTTATATTGATTTACATCCAAGACCAACTAAAAGAAGCGGAGCATGGATGAGCTCTTTAAAAGATAATGGATTACATGGTGGTAAAGTAAGAAGACCTCATGTACAATTTACTGCAAATCTTACAAGATCAACTAAAGATAAACCAGCCTTGCTAACTTTTGGTGAAGTAGAGACTGTATTTCATGAATTTGGTCATTGCTTGCATGGTCTTTTATCTGATTGTAAATATTCAACAGTTGGTAATACAAATGTAAAGTGGGATTTTGTTGAACTTCCATCACAAATTATGGAAAATTGGGTAAGTGAAAAGGAAGCATTAAATCTATTTGCACATCACTATGAAACAAATGAGAATATCCCAGAAGAACTTATTCAAAAAATCAAAGAATCAAAAAACTTTGGTGCTGCTACAATGTATCTTAGACAACTTATTTTTGGCTATCTTGATATGGCTTGGCATACTGAAACTGAAATAGTGGATGACGTTGAAAATTTTGAGTCAAAAGTTCTTGAGAAAACTAAATTAATGGATAAAGTTGATAATACTGCAATATCCTCTCATTTTGGTCATATTTTTGGTGGTGGTTATGCTGCTGGATATTACTCTTATAAATGGGCTGAAGTTCTTGAAGCAGATGCTTTTGAATCATTTAAAGAAAACGGCATTTTTGATAAAAATACTGCATTTTCATTTAGAGAGAATATCCTTTCAAAAGGAAATTTAAAAAATCCTATGGAACTTTATAAAAAATTCAAAGGCAGAGAACCAAAAGTTGATGCTCTTTTGAAAAGAGATGGATTAATTTAGTCGCAACAGGAATTACAAGCCTGATAAATATCTATTCCTCCTGTTCTGATATTACCAGTAGTCATTAGATTCTTTCTATCTAATTCTAATCCAGTTAGTGGATCAAATTTATAAACTGTACCATCAGTTCTACCAGATGAATAGACAAAATAGTTTCCATCACAATCTGATTCTAATGTCAAACCATGCATAGTTCCGTAATTAGAACTTTTATTCTCCCACAATTTCTGAAGTAGACATTCGTTATTAGAACAACTATATTCAATACAAGCAACACCTGATTCATCATCACCGTTAGCACCCTCTCCTCCAGATAATGAAACAAAAACTTTATTATCTATATTAGAGGCTTGTAAATGCCAAGGTCTTGAATATGTATCAAATTCGGCTGTTGCTAATAAATTCATACTCTCAATATCCCACATTTGTAATTGACCTTTTATTTCCTCATATTGTTCATCAGAGTTCCATTCTCCAGCACTGCAAGTAATAAATAGGAAAGGATATTTTGATGAAATATGAATGGGTCTTAATCTATTTACATCAATTGAAAAGTTATTTGATATTTCTTCATCCATACTAATTAGTAAGGGATTTTGAAGTGGAACTTGAGGTTCATTAGGGTTTATCTTTGCAATAAAATCACTTTCTTTACCTACTACAAACAAAAAACCCGAATCTTTATCAAAATGAATTCCGTGTGCATAATCAAATTGAACATCCCATTGTTGGGTTTCTTCTAAAAAACCATTAATGTATGATAATTCATAAATTACATTTGTTGTTATTCCATTGCCACTTACACCCCTTGATACATATAATTTTTGTTCATCAATATTTATTGCTAATAATGCTGGCATTTGATTAATTGATAAAGTCGATATTAAAGTATTATCAATTATTGAATACATTCCAACTTTGTTACCCATCATAGCAGTTGTAAACCAAAAATTATTAGCATTGTCAATAGCAATATCATGAGGTGCAGACATCACTCCATTATCAGATAATTCTTCAACACTTATTTCATCGAGAATTTGCAATTGATTAGTTTCAACAATTGCTACGTGGCTTTGAGCCTGTAATGTAACGTAAACTCTATTTTCACTAATACTGTAATTTTCATTAGAGTCACATCCAAAAAAGAATAATAATATAACATAAAACAAACGCTTCACTTTTATCTCCTAAAAAATAATTAAATCTATCAAATTTATAATATCTAAAATATTTAATCCATAATCATTATTTATATCACCTGTACACATTGAATAAGAAGTGCTTGATTGATTATCTAAAACAATGTCTACAAAAAGTGTTATATCCAAAATGTTTATAGTTTCGTCAGCATTCAAATCTCCTCTAAAACATAAATTATTTGATAAAATATATAAACCACCTGTTGATACACCTGATATCAAATTATACTGATTTGAGAAAAATAGACTTGATCCAGTAATTTTAGCATTTTTTCCTAAATATGGGATTATATCACTTTCATTTTCTACAAAATCACCATTAACATTTTCATATATTCTATGCCTAGTTTGGCCACTAACAATCATATCCATATCTTCATCTAAATCAATGTCAAACATAAATGGTGCTGAATAATAACCTACACTAATATCACTAAAGAAGTTAGGTTCTAAATTAAAATTGAATGGTTCATTTTGATAGTATAATTTTAAATCTCCATAAATGTTACCAGATACTATATCTAGTTTATTATCAAAATTAAAATCATGAAGATATGGGGTTGAAAACCAAAAATTTTCTCCTCCATCAATGGTTGAGTGATAAATGAAATTATGATTTAACGTATTTCCTATATTTTTATATAAATCAATATTTCCAACATAAGTTCCAATAATCAAATCTAAATCTCCATCAGAGTCAATATCACCAAAACTTGGACACAAATCTGTTCCCAATTCAGTTCCAAGAAATTCATTGTCTATTAATTCAAAAATGGGATTTGTTCTATTTCCAATATTACGATAGAAGTGAATTCTTCCATTATATGGGGTCGTCTCAGTACTAAATTTTTGACCAATAAATAAGTCTAAATCACCATCAGAATCAATGTCTGCCAAAGCTGGACATGAATCAGAAACTAAATCAATTGAATTTAGAAAATTATCTGTAACAAATTGATAAACTCCATCAATATTTTCATAAAAGTAAAAGTTATTTATAAGTTGAATTCCTCCAGTACCTCCAAGTACTGATACAAATAAGTCATAATCACCATCACCATCAATATCATTGAAAGTTGGCATATTCCTACCAACTGTGTATATTGGATCATCTTCTGGAAAATAACGAAGAAAATTAATATTATCCATATTAGGAAATTCCCGATTACCTTCATTCCAAATTACATAAATACTAGATTGATAGTAATCGCCCCATACCAAATCGAAATCATTATCATTATCCAAATCGATAAAATTTATTGCATTGGCACCATGCCTACCCTCACCAGTAACAATGATATCTTGCCAATTACCTGATACTAAATTAAAAAATGGTTTTTGATTTATTAATTCTATATTTTCATAGAAAG
>Ga0163111_10002020_pt1 | contig 12737 bp, 9 predicted proteins | sample CRUFie1St18metaG_FD_109645 | JGI IMG/M metagenome (GOLD analysis project Ga0163111, IMG submission 109645) | Marine microbial communities from the Costa Rica Dome - CRUD Field 142mm St18 metaG | ecosystem: Environmental > Aquatic > Marine > Oceanic > Photic zone | place: Costa Rica: the Eastern... | reverse complement strand
TAAGTTTACTTCTATGTTAGTTTTCTTTAGTTTTAAACTAAACTTACTTTGTTCTGCTTCTTTATCAACATAGTACATCGCTGGATTCTTATCACCCTCTATGAAATCAATTACATCTTGGTATTCAACTTCAAAATAGTTTTCTCCTAGTAATGGTTTATTTCGTACAATGCCTTTTACATCTCTTGTTTCAAGATCAAATAACACATATCTAGTTGTATCAGACATCTAGTTTCCTTTCTAGTTTAACTATTATATCATCAGTTAAAAAGTTTTTATCTCTGTAATGAAATGGCAATGTTTGATCGTAATTGCCAATCCTTAATTTACAGTCTGATGAATAATAACTTGCTATGTGCTTTGTCCAATCTTCGCTGTACTGTTTAGTAAATCCTTGACATTGGGTTTTCATATGCACGAAAGTTGGATAAGAGATGTGTTTGTTACATATATCATCTCCTATACCAAGTATTTTTCCTGCCAAAGCATACACTACATCTGCACTCAAAAATGACTGTCTTGGGGGATTCAAGAAGTCTTCTTTAAACGTATCGTAGTTCCTAAATATATGTTCTACTAGTTTGAAGTATTCATACACTTGGTCACTATTTTTATTAAAATGAAAAAATGCAGTGTATACGTTTGGTAGGTTGTTGTGGATAAACGTTTCTCTGTAACTTTTCATGTCAGCATCTTCGTGACGAAAAGTTTTCACATTGCAACAGGAAGTTATATCTCTAGTAGAAAAGTAATTCCACCAGTGACCCACATCTTCCGTAAATAACATATCACAATCAAGTATCACTGTGTGATCATATGGTGTGATATGATAGTATTTCCACTTGTTATTAATTTTCCATTCAGATAATTCTGCATCATCTTCAAATGGTATTTCAATAACCTGATCAAATACTGTTCTATACTTTTCAGGTACAACAGTATCTTTATCAACGGCTATACTTAACTTACGAACTTGTTTCTGTGTAACAGCAATACTCATTGCCAAGGCATAAGCCATTCTCACGTAATCGTGATTACTATTCTGTGCTATAACTAGATAGCCTTTGCTCATACGTCTATGGCTCCTTTTGGTTGACACTTAAATTTTACGACTCTGAATAATCCATCTTTTGGTAGACTCTCGTGCTGTTCTAGAGAAATCATACATTGTTCTTTGGTATTAAACTCATCTACTGTTTGTGATAAACATTTGAAATCCGCTGTACATACTGATAATAACAATACCCATAAAACTTCCATTATGCAACTCCTTTTAGTTTCTCAATGTACTTCTTTAATTCCTTGTCAGCAACATCTTCTGGTATTTCGTTCTTATAAAATATTTTATAACTGTCACTGCCATACTTTCCTATTCCATGTAAATCTGATGCTTCCTTGTGATCCCATGTTAAAAAATCTATGCTCATATTTCTTAATCTTTTTGCTCTCACTCTCCACATTCCTAGAGGCTTCAACATATTTTCTTGTGTTTTCTGTCTACCTCTTATAAATGCAACAGGGGTTGGGTATCGCTTGAATAATTTTGGTAATATTTCTTTGACTTGTTTCCTATATGTTAGGTTAAGACACATAACGCCAACCATGTGTTGCCAAACACTTTTGACTTGTTGTTGTACCATTAAATCTTCACGCATCGGTTTCATTTGTTTTGCTCAATTATTTTGTCTGCTAATCTATTCAGTGCGAATTTATTCATCACGTGAACATTTGTATCTTTTGTTTTACAAAGTATGTAGTCACCTTTTCTTCCTGGCTTTTCTAATAAAAACTTAAAGTGATTTCCATTAGTACAATCTACCATGTCGTCGATACTGCTACAATGTTCCAAATATGGAAGAGGAAGTCTTGAAACTAAATTGTTAGATTGCATTCCATTAAACATATGTACTGCTATACTGAATGCGTGGTCGTTTCTAAAATTTGGTTCTAGGAAATCATACAACATAGAATAGTATGGCCATTTCATTTGTATGTTTTTGATAAGATCAAAAAACATTTTGTTCTCTTCGCTTTTACGAAAGAACACAACAGTGGCCCAATAGAAGTCTACTGATCTGTCAGCAATTCTTCTAAACTCATTCATTTTCCTATTTGCAAAGATATCATGTGACTGCGAATTTATTTGTAAATCATATTTTAGTTCCCAGCAATTATCTAGTATGTTGTTACCAATTAGATAGTCTACATCGATGAGTAGAGTTTCATCATATGGAGAAAGTTCATATGCGTCCGCCCTGTTGATATTATAAAACTGTTCAACTTTTTTTGTGTAACTTGTATCATGATATCTTTTTGAATTCTGTGTCATCCTTCTCTTGACGACTTGTATATTATCAATTTTACTTTGAATGAAATCTTTGCTGTAATTCTTTTCCAGCCATTCTATTGTACCAACGTCGGTTATCAACGTCACGTTGTTGTTCTTTAGATGTTTTTTAATTAAGCAGGCATTAGCCAGTGCTATCTTGCCATAGTCGATAGTCCTGTTGTTGTGACCTGTCATTAATACGCCACGACTCATTACTACTCCACTAACTTGCTTACTTTTCTCTTATTGGCTAACTCTTGGTATTGTCTGTTGTATTCATTAACTGACTCAAACCAACGACTAGTAATTGTGTCATGAAATGAAGATAAATCTTCAATCTCAACAGGTGTTTGATTCGAATCCAGTATTACCATAGATTCTTTTCCTGCTGACACAAATGAACTAATAAAACTAATCAGTGTTTGATCTATTTTAAATAGTCCGCCATTGAATGCAAAGTTTAAATTAGCATCGCATTGTTCTTTGAGTCTTTGTTTCTGATTGGCCAATGTGGCCCTATAATTAGCAAATTCGAGTGCTTTTTCGATACGTTGGTCCATAAAAAAATCCCCTGTTGTACATATAATACAACAGAGGATCTATAAAGTCAAATACTTTTTTTAGCTATTATGCACTAATTTCAGTAGTTGTGTTGAATGATGGGCTGGCTACTTGTACGTATGATGCATTGTCCGCCTTGTCAAATGTTACTGTTGACGTTAGCGTACCATCTACTGAGTCAGTACCTGTCCATGCTTGACCTTCGTTTGGTGCAGAACCTAAACCACCACCTGTGTAGTTACCAGTTTCTGCCGCGTGGTCATCGTTCAATGTTATAGTTATCGTTACAACTGCTCCTGACACACTTGCTTTGATGTCTAAATCGTTAGCTGTGTAGTCTGCTGTACTTGAAGTTGTATTCAAGATTTCAGCCGGTGTTCCGTTTAACTGATGGAAACCTCTTGAACCGTTAGCACCGTTACCGCCTTGTGACGAACCTGAAATTGTAGTTCCGTTCGCCGCCATAGATACTGTGCCTAGATCTGAGAATAGGTTAGTCCAAGATGTGTTTTGGTTGGATGATGTTCCACCTGATCTTGAAAAAGCCATTTTAATTTTTCCACCTGAATTGAAAAAGTGTCTAGCCGCGTTAGCTGATGCATATGTTACTGTGAACGTGTGTGTAACTGATGTGTTCCACGAAGTTGTTCTAGTTGATGTTACACCTGCAACACCTGTTGACATATTGCCGCCGGACGCATTTAATCTGTTTGTGTCAATTAATGTGATATCAGCACCTAAGTTTGATAACGGCACGATGTTTCCACCTGTCGATACTGTGTTAGATGCATTAGTCAATGTAGTCCCTTGGTGATTGGCCCCTTTTTGTAAGCCAGATAACAGACTGTTCCAGTCAGAGGCTTGAATAGTTCCTCCTGCTGATACGGTCGATACCTCACTTAACCCGTAGCCTTTATCACCAGATCCTGTGCCGATTACAGCATTGACGTTGGCTACAAAGTTATTGTAATCCGTTGCTGTAATGACGTCTCCTTGTTGATAAGCCATTTTATTTTACTCCTATTGCAATAGTTATTTTTTCAACCTCTTCCGAAGTCTTATCTACTAGAGCACGACCAAAAGTCGCTTTCCAGTCATCTGTTGAATTGGCCTTGACAGCAACGCCTGGAATGTCACTGCTGACCAATCTGTCTCCCTTTGTTACTGGTCCCTTGACTTTACAAGGTACCCTTCCAGAAAAAGCAACAAACGGATGAGTTGAAGCATCTTCGCCACCATCATTCATTCTAAATGCTGGAAACTCGGAGATGACTCCAAAAACTGTTTCATCTGCCCTTGTGGCAGTTTTTGTAATTTCTTTTTCGCCGCCTAGAGCAATAACCGTACCTGGTTCAAGTTGCTCATCTGATTCAAATCTTTCAGCTATGTCGGCGTATTTTGCTGATGTGGAAACACCGTAGATATTACGATATCTTTGGGTAGTTGTTCCTAAATCAATTTGGTTATTCGTAGCCGGTTTCAAGACACCTGAGTGTGCCTGTTCCGTTGTTTTGCTCAAAATCATAATTGCGTCGGAGTTATATGATATACTTGCATTCGCATTGTCCTTGATGCTGTTTGCTGAAGCCTCTTCCGCGTCAGTTAAGAACGTATCTCTAATGTTCAAACCTGCCACAAGTGAGTTAGCACTTGCGTTAGCCTGTGTTGAACTGAAGTTAGAGTGAATGTCGTTTGCAATTGATTCATATGAGAGTGTTGCCTGTGCATTTGATCTCATATTAAATGATGCTGGAGATAATACAGCGATAGTTTCTTCATTACCTGCTTGGTCTGTACCAACGATTGCTGTTACTGAAATTGTATCACCTGTGTTATATCCGTTAATTCTGTCTGCTGTTTCACCTGCCCAATAACCAGCACTTTCTAATTGTACTGATTTAGTTTTAGTTGCACTTGTACCTGTTAAGATGTTTCTGTTTGCAACTGATACTGATTGCCAGTTTGTTCCATCATAAACGTTTAGAATACTGTTTGTTGTATCTAACCATGTTGTACCTGATGTCAAACCTGACGGTGCTGTTGTTCCTACTGTTGTACCAAGTCTGTCCCAGTTTGAACTGTTGTAGACTTTAAGCATATTTTCTGTAGTGTCATACCAAAGTTGACCTTGTAATGCACCTGATGGTTGTGAACTGTTTGCTTGATTTTCTAATAATCTTACGAAATCTTCCGCAATAATCTCACCGTAACCTGTGTAGTTTTTACCGATAAGCGTGATACCACCTACCGTTGTAGTAGTACCTGCTTGTAGACTGGCGAGTGTTGCGCCTGCTGTGTTATTAATTGTATAACTCATTTGTTGCTCCTTGCGTATTTATACGTATCACACAATATACTAACTATAATGGTACTCATACGCATCATTATTGCATCTGCACCCTAATTGTGTACACTATTTCAATTTGTCTGTTAGTACTTTTTTGTACTGGGTGGAATATCACGTGTGATAAAAGCAATGCATTTTGTATCTCTAGACTAGTTGTAGCAGTGTTTTGATAGTAAGCGTAAAGTCCTAGTTCATCAAACACGTAGTCCGTATCTGTTGTTGCGTCATCTGAAGCGTCTTGTCCACTTGGTTCACCAAAGTCTAGTGTGCAAGTAACTTTGATGTCTGTGTAAACACCAGTTGACTCTAACACTTCGATGTTGTTGTTTGCATCACCTGTAGCCACTGTGTTAGTAACAGTGGGTTTTGCAACCACCTTAAAATATGTTCTGTTATATAAATCTGATGAAGTATCTTTAGTAGTTGTAGTATTTGTACTTTTATACTTGATACTTCCTGTTGATAATACATCTGAACCACCATTACCAAAACCCATCCAGTATATTCCTGATTGGTTCAAGTTGTGATGACTCAAAGCAGATGCTATCACATAGGCCATATTACCAAAGTGAATAGCGTTCTTTTTGTCTACCAGTACTTCTCCGGTGTTTTTGTCTTTGATCAGTACATGACCTTCAACTTTAACGTTACCTTCTTCGTCTGGTTTATTGTTTTGTTTTATTTCTGACATATCTGTATATTACCTTATAATTCTATTTATTGTCAACATTAAAATAGTATTTAACCGTATTTTCTCCATTCAGTTCCGTTGTAAAATACACCAATACTTGCAAAATCTAAGTTTGTTGATTGTGTGTAGTTACCACTAGATCCGTTAATGTTTTTTCCATTTGGATTTATAACGAAGTTGTTGACACTAAAGTCTCCGCCTGCCTGTGCAAACATTATTGATCTACCTGTGCCCGGCGATGCTGGTAATGTTACTGTTACAGAATTACTAGTTGTATCTATTCCGAATCTCTTACTTTCGGTAGCATTGAAATCTGCTGTCTTGATATCAAAGTCTTCTTCAGCGTTTAGGTTGATGTCTTGGTTGACCCAAGCACTACCAGTGTATTTTAAAATCTGGTTGGCACTCACTGACGTTATGGTCACATCTGAAAGAGCACCAATTGACTGACCTGATATCGCTGTCAAGTATCCAGCACTTGCATGGTTGCCCCATCCGTATGCTGTGTCCCATTGACCAACTTTTGCGTCAGTAATAATATTAGTACCCATGTCAATCGTATTACTGTTGGCGTCTAGTGTACCACCCAATTGTGGTGTTGTATCTTGTACCAATGATGTAAATGTTTCAGTGAAACTTGTCAGGTATCCAGCACTTGCGTGGTTACCCCAACTATACGCGGTGTTCCAATTTGCCGAACCTGCCGCAACAATTCTTGCGTCTGCTCTTGCATCTGTGAAATATAAATTAGTTGTACCTTCTGTAATTTCATCTGTGTTATCTTTTGTTAAAATCTGTGAGTCGACATATGCTTTAACTGATTGCTGTGATGGAAGTCTAGTAGCACTATCTGATGCCATGTTGTCTTCATCAATCAACGCCGCTGTTATCCTTGCGTCAGCTCTTGCATCTGTGTAGTATAAGTTAGCACCTTCTGTGACATCGTCAGTTGTCAGTGTATCAAATTCTACAGCAGTTGCGCCTGAATTAATTCTTAAATATTTTCCTCCTGCACCTGAAAAGTTTGCCGGAGTATCTGTTAGTCCTACAAATGATGTAGTTGCGTTCTGTAAACTTGCTACATCTTCTGCTATCTCTAGGAAGTTCATGTCAACTTCCGAGTGTGTCATTGGTGCGTTTTTCAGTGTTATTGTACCACTGATGTTCGCATTGACGTTAGAACTTAGGTTAGTTACCGCTGTTCCTGTCGATCTCAATGTTATATTGCCTAGTGCCATGTTAATATTTATTCCTCTCCAAAGTAGTCTTCTTGATTCTCTACGTAGTCTGGTTCGACGTAAGTAGTGTCAAATAATTCAAAATTACTGTTACCACCAAGCCTGATAAACTGAGCCTGTTCAGTAGAGTCAAGTGTTGGATCTGTTGCAAGTTTAGTTCCTGCTGAATCTTGTGCTGACCAGAACGCTGATTGTGAAGCATTTGGTATATCATGCTGTGATGTTGCGGAATTAACCTTAGATCCGTTTGCGTGATCTTGTATCGACGTGCCATTTGCGCCACGTCTGATTTTTCTCAGTGTGTTGCCATCCACTTCTCTGAACTCGATAAGCTCATCGTCTATCCATATGTAGCCTGGACTCTGATCCGAAATAGACATCGCTGGTACAGTAGTTAATGTTTGACTGTTGTTGTCAGGATTTGGAACATTCACAGTGCTGTATACAACTTGAGCATTCGCTAACTCTATCTTGTTAGAGTTGTTGTCAATCGCTGACGTTAATGTTGTTTCAAACGCTTTTGGTAATCTCTTGTATGAAGCGTTACCTTGTGCGTTGTAGAAAATTCTGTAAGTGTACTGATCACCAATACCGGTTATGTTTGTGATAGTACCACCGCTAGTGTAATTACTGAAACTAGTTGAGTTTATGCTGTTGGCATCTGCCGCAGTGTGTTTCAGTTGTAAAGTATTTGTTGTCACATTTGAAGCAACATAAACTTTATCATTAACTTCTGTCATACCAACGACACCAGTTATTTTAATTCTATCACCGTTGTTGATATAGTGTGGATTAGTTGTTGTTATAACCATAGGGTTTGCATTTGTTATACCATTTATACTAATTGTGTCAGTGTCAACATATTCGTTTGTGATAACAGTCATCCTTAAAGTCTCTTTTGCCTTTGTAGGAATTAATTCTTCTGGTATATCTCTTTGTTGTGGTCTTACGAATCCTGATCCATCAAACGTTGTTGTCAGTAATAACCATTTACCTGCATCATAATCTGATTCAAAACTTGATGATGACAAGTGTTGTTCTCTAGCCAAGTATACGTAGTCATTAATCAGATCCCATTTTGAATTATCTAGTGTTGATGTGCTGTCAACTGCATTGTGTTTCACATTACATCTGTATAACTTGCCTTCGTAAGTTGCAAGAGCACCCACTTCATAGTTGTTTCCTGTTGCCCATGCATTGAAGTGAGATAGGTCTGCGTGTTTGACTAAATTTGGATTTGATGTTACGTCGATATTCTTTTTTGGTTTTGGATTTTCATGTGTATCTAAATCATCAACCTCTGTTGGAGTAACATTAATACTTGGGTAGAAAGTTAAGCCTGACTCCCATTCTCTTGCAGAATAAAAGTTATTGTCATACCAATTTTGTTTAGCGTCAGTATCCCATGAAAGCACACTGTCAAAACCAATTATGTCTATACCAAGATCTGAAACTGCCTCACTGTTAATTAGATCATCAAAAGTGAAAGCCATACCATCTAGTTCCATGTTTCTAAATGGAGCAATCTTTTGTTTAAGGTCTGACATAAACTTCTCAGCCTGTACAGGATCAAACTCACCAAAACTGATTGAGTCTGTTCCAACTGTGATGTTACCTGTGTTCTGTGTCAAGTAACTCTTACTGTCTAATATACCTCTGTCATGTGGTACTAGTGTTTTAGTTTTAATTTCTGCTGTGCTGTCAAAGTCTGTAGTTCTTGTTAACACGAAAGCAGTACTACCGTCACCTATTGTTGTTACTTTGTAAACACCATTGTGTGCCTGTGTAGATTGATTCTTAACAAGTACTCTATCATTGAGAGATACAGTAACACCGTCAAATGCTAAAGCACCATTGCCTGTTGCTGTCAGTGTAGCACCAACACCGTTTGTACCGTTGTTGTATGTTGTTGCTAGGTTAGTTGTAGTGATAAACTTCACAGCAGTTGTGATAGCGTTTGGTATATTAATACTTTCTAGTTGTGAGCCATAATAGTATTTTGCAATTCTGTCCGCCGCTGTATTTTTGTTAGCAGGATTATCATTTTCTGTAGTGAAAGACAAGTCTCCTGGTTTTCCATCAGATGTTATATTTGCTGACGTTCTTTTTGATTTTAATTCTGTAAGTTGTACAACAGCATTACTTGTTGTTGGATCTAGTAATTCGATGTTTGCAGTAACTCTATCAAACACTAATTTATTTTTGACCGTTATAGAAGCAGTGGCTTTGACATTTGCATTTTCAATTTCTGTCTGCTTTTTACTTAGGTAGTTTACGAGTTTACTGTGATATGGTTTAACTTCATTCACGTAATCTTTCACGTAAGCGAACGTGTCTGGTTGATAGTTTAATATCTGTTTTAATGAACTTTCTTTTTGTACGACGTCAATGTAAGATGTTTTGATAACCCAATCTATGTCAGTCTGTTCTGTGAACACATAGTTGATCATAGCAAACAACAGTGTGTTTAGATTTATTTTTCTTTCACCTGTGAACAGATAGTTGTACATATTTGATACAAGAGCTCTTGTATCATCTGAAACGTTATCTGCTGTACTAAAAGTTGAATTAAATTTGTAAGTACTCTTTTCACTTGCAACTCTGATTAGTTCAAAAGAACTGCTTCCAGATGAGCTAGATGATTCAGAACCTGAAGATTGTATTGCTTGGTAACCACCGCCACCACCGCCTGATCCTGATGTGTATGTTCCTCCTGATGTTGTAGCATCTTGTAAGTCTGATGTAGAACTTCCTGTTGAAACAGGAACGTTTGCTGATAGTATGTTTTCTCTATCACCATAAATGTAGATACCCCATCTGTTGTTATGATCAAGATTTACTTTTATTACTTGATTTTCTGATAGAGTGCTTGTATCTATATCAGTCAACAATTCTACAGTTTTGTCAATAACAATTCTGCTGTCATAACCTTTGATGAAGTAATCAACTTTATCAATTATTGTTGGATCGGTAGATACACCTTTATTCCACTCAGGATAGTTAACGTCTAAATTAATGTTAGATAATATCTCATTGGCTTTGTAAGCAAAAACTCTTCTTGCTTCTTTAACGTCTCTAAACCATGACTGTCTTGGTCTTATTTTGTTACCGTATCTTTCAGTAACACTTAACGTTGAAGTGTCTGGTACCGAAAGACCTGAAGCATCTTTTCCACTGATACTGTCAGTGAGCTTGTTCCAAATTCTTTTATCAATTAATACATCAGGGTCATTTTCTTTAACCATTTTCCATTGCTTGTGAGTTAACTTCTCAGTATGTTGAGTTTTATAATTCAAATTAAAAGAAGTATTGTCACTGATGTTCTGTGTACTGTTTGCTATCAGCAATGAATTATCTGATACAGGGGCGTGCCAATTTATACCATAGTTTGTAGGACTTTTAATAATCCTTGCAATAGCAGTGGTTGTCAATTGTCTCCAGTCATAGTCTGGTTTTGAAGTTCTATTTTTAACCCAGTAATAATATTTGACTGAACTAAATCCTTGTTTGTCCATAGTAGATATCGTAGTATAATCAGTTGTATTAACTACTGATCCATCTCCTGTGTAATTTGCTGGTAGTTCTGTTCTTTCGACCCATTCATAAATGTCTACAGTCGAACCAGGGAACATCATGCTCCAATAATTTTTTCTATACTGTATGTCAAAGTTTTCATATTCATAATATCTCAATGTGGATGTGTTCCACCATACTTCACCAACATGATCACTTGCCCATGGTGTGAGTGTTGAAACTCTGTTAGTATCACTATGATTTGTGTATATCGCAGGGTCTATCTGTGATATGTATTTTAATTCTTTTTGTGCTATACCAGGTATTTGATTCTTTATTGGATCAAATATTTCAAATGGTGTTTCTCTAGATTGATCATCTAGGTCAACTAACTTAGATTGTATGAATAACTCTGAATCAATCTGTTTTGAATGTCTATTTGATCTTAGTGTTTCTAAAAATATAGATGAACTAGGATTCTTTTGTGTATAATCAGATTCACTGTCTACTATCCAGTACTTGCTACCTATCTGTACTGAAGATGGAACGTTGGCATTAACAGCCAAGTTATCATATTTTATTTTTAAATCGTTGTCTGATATTTGCTTTAGTGTGTACCAGTTATTGTCTCCACCATTGTCGATCCATATTTTATCGTTGTCATTGAATGTAATAGTTGAACAAACATTTGAAACAAAGTCGTTAACTGTGTCTACAAAACTAGACTGCACGTTAGCCGAATCTAATCCGTTGTTTCTTGAAGATAATCTTATGTCTTTGTACTGGTAAACTGGATGTGTTCCAGATGCAAAATATGTTGTATTCTGTGCAGTGGCTACTGTGTTAGAGCTATCTACTTCTTTTACGTTGTACATTGCTTTTTTATAGTTAACTGTAACTGATGCATTACCGCTTGTTAACGCTGTACCATAGAATCTTAATTTCAATGCAACATTTGATCTGTCTGTTACATTAGTCAGCGTTGAAATAGTTGCATTAGAAGTCAATGCTTGTCCTGATACGAACTGTGTAGGAGTACCTGATGTACCTAGATCAAACTGTGGACCTACACTTGCATCAAAGGCCGAATTTATTGTTATCGCTACATTACTGATCGAATCTGTTTTAATTAATTGATCGTTAAAGTCTATTACAACATTGTCTGAAAGTGTTATTGTATCTTTAACCGAAATAGTAACATCAACATTTGTTGATAGTTCTTTTCTATATCCGTAGCCCGGTGTTGTCACGTAAGCGTTAGTAATTGCACCTGCTGTAACGTCAAGGCTACCCGCCGCCTTAGAGCTTGGATCTCCTGAAAGTTCTATAGTTGCCGCATGGTAATTACTACCACCTGCATTTACTTTGAACGTTAGTATTCCACCAAATGATGAGTTGTAGTTGTCTGTTGTTAAACCTGTTATGTTGTAAGGTGTAAAGAAACTTGGTGTAGTCCTTACACTTGATAATGATGCTGTCGACGTTCCACCAATCCATAGATCTCCTATGGCAACTCCTGCTGAGTTATTATAAAGAAATAGTTCAACGTTGCTTGTTCCTGGATGTTGATATGAGAACGCTACTTTGGCTGTCTTACCACCGCTTGTGGTAATAGTTTCTCCCGCCGTAAAGTTTTTAGTAACATCAGTTAACACGCCTGGAACTCTGTAAGAAGGACCATTACCTTTTATTCTTATTACAGCACCCGAACCTGCTGAGTCTGTGCTTCCTGTCTTGATAGTTATGTCAGATGGTTCTCCGTAGAATCCTCCACCGCCTGATGTTAGTGTAACACCAGTTATAATTCCATCTGTTCCTGTACCTGTGAAAGTTGCAGTTGATGTTGACGGTGTTGAAGTTATTACGTTTGCTAGACCTTGTGCTACTGTTTGACTTCCAAGAGACACGTTTGCTGTTAAGTTTATTGCGTCAGCGATACCTATAGTATCAGTTCTTGATATGTCAGCACTTGTACCTGCCGATAAGGCATTAAGAGCTGATGTTACAACTTTTGTTTTTACACCGGTTCCTAAATCACTTAAATGATTAGCACCATTG
>Ga0163111_10002019_pt1 | contig 12744 bp, 10 predicted proteins | sample CRUFie1St18metaG_FD_109645 | JGI IMG/M metagenome (GOLD analysis project Ga0163111, IMG submission 109645) | Marine microbial communities from the Costa Rica Dome - CRUD Field 142mm St18 metaG | ecosystem: Environmental > Aquatic > Marine > Oceanic > Photic zone | place: Costa Rica: the Eastern... | reverse complement strand
CCCTCTACAAGTGCGCCAATAACTTCGGTAGGCAATCGGTATTCTTCAACCATACTTGAAAATTGATTCAGGAACGGATGCCCATCCCATTCTCCGTTGTTTAGAGTGCTCTGGATGTCTGTAAGGTGTTCGTGGCCATTAGGGATATCTCCGTCTGCCATATCGTCTAGAACTCTACAGAATGAGTAAAGTCTTGCAGCATCATAACCCATTTTCTTTCCTAGGAAGCGTTTTGCCCAATGGAAGCTTTCTCCACTAGTCGCCAAAACCAGTTCCGGGTTTTTGACTTCTAGCGAATTGGTCATGGCTGCCACTTAGATATATTGCATCATTTTGAGGTTATAACTAGTTGTTTCATTGCCGATATTTATCCTAGCAAAAAGCGAACATTATCAAATGATAACACAAAGGAGAGTATATGTCAGAATCTAAACCTCTTCCAAGGAAAGCGGCTGTGATTGGAAGCGGATTTGGTGGCTTAGGTGCCGCTATACGTCTCCAAAGTGCTGGTATCCAAACAGTGTTGTATGAAGCACGAGATTTACCTGGCGGTAGAGCATATGTCTACCACGATGAAGGTTACACATTTGATGCTGGGCCCACTGTAATTACTGCACCGCATACTCTTACAGATTTGTTCGAGTTGTCTGGGAAAAAGTTGGAAGATTACATTGAACTGATGGAAGTACAACCTATGTACAGGTTGATCTGGAGTGATGGTGACCGCTTTGATTATGTCAGAGATGAAGCAACAATGGTCAAGCAAATAGCAGAACGAAGCCAATCTGATGCTGAAGGTTACCAGAGATTTTTCGAATATGCGAAGAAAGTATTCGCCAAGGGTTATACTGAGTTGGCCGACCGTCCTTTTGGAAGATTCTCGGACATGGTGGCCGTATCACCGTCTCTGATCAAACTTCGAGCAGACCGTTCAGTCTACAAGACCGTTGCCAAATATGTCAAGGATGACCATCTGCGACAAGCGCTAAGTTTCCATTCACTTCTGGTTGGAGGTAACCCATTCCAGACTTCTTCAATTTACACATTAATTCACTATCTTGAGAGAGAATGGGGAGTTCATTTTCCAGCGGGTGGAACTCATGCTTTGGTACGAACTCTGGTGAAATTGTTCGAAGAATTAGGTGGAGAGTTAAGGTTGTCAACTCCAGTCAAATCCGTGGATTTAGTCCAAGATGGAAAGGCAACAAAGCATCGAATAACTGATGGAAAAGATGGAGTCGAAGATTTCGATATAGTTGTGTCAAATGCTGATGTGCATCACACTTACAAGAAATTGTACTCGTCTTCTAAGGTTGCGAAAAAGCGTGCAAAGAAGTTAGAGAAAATGGATTGGTCAATGTCTCTATTCGTTCTGTACTTTGGAACTGACATTGCATATGACGATGTTGCTCATCACACTATTTTGTTTGGCCCTCGGTACAAAGGTCTGCTTGATGAGATATTCAAAGGAAACAGTCTTCCAGATGATTTCAGTTTGTACCTACACGTACCTACTGTTACCGACAAGAGCCTTGCACCCGAAGGCTGTAGTGCTGCGTATGTCCTTGCGCCTGTCCCTCACCTTGGGCGAGCAGATGTTGATTGGGATGAGATTGCGGAAGAGTACGGTGACAGAATAATTGAGGCACTGGAGGTTGAGATGCCAGATTTGAGGAATCACATCGTAACAAGACGCCACATTACTCCAAAGACCTTCGAATCAGAACTTGCTGCATTCAAGGGTTCTGCATTCTCCGTAGCCCCCAAATTAACTCAGAGTGCTTATTTCAGACCTTCAAATGAAGATTCTGGAATTCCAGGGTTGTATCTAGTCGGTGCGGGAACTCACCCTGGTGCAGGTTTACCAGGCGTTCTAAATTCTGCGAAAGCGACCGTCGATTTGATACTTTCAAACTATCAATGATCAGGGCTCAGTAGTCGGGTCCCATCCGGAAACGTAATCGCATTCAAGGGATTTTATCGCTTCCATTTCAGAGGAAATATCGACTTCTAGCGATGCTAAGTTTTCCAAGATTCTTTCTGGCCTACTTGACTTTGGAATTGTAATACAGCCACTATCGTAGCAGAACTTGATTGCTACTTGTGCCGGCGTGCATCCCAGCTTTTCAGCGATTGCAACCAATTCTGGGTCGTCTACTTTGTGCCCTCTTGCAAGTGGGGAATATGCCATTACTTTGGCACCAGCATCTTCTGTAGCCTTGAATAGATGTGGCCTTTGTAGCCAAGGGTTGAACTCAACTTGGTTAACGCTAGGCATGTAGGTGGCATAACTACTCATTGCTTCTAGGTGAGCGGGTCCGTAATTTGAAACTCCAATCGCCTTAACCCAGCCTTGCTCTAAGCAATACTCCATGCCTTTCCAAACAGGGGCTCTATGTTCCGAGTTTTCAGGCGGTGCGTGCACTAAGTAAAGGTCGATGTATTCCGTATCTAGCAGCTCCAAAGATTTCTGACAGTGCTCGAGCACTTCTTCATACCCAGTTGCATGCATCCTGCGTAATTTGGTTGTAATGAATAGTGATTCTCTATTCATTCCAGATTCTTTAATCGCCTCTCCAACCTCATGTTCGTTATTGTAGGCTCTAGCTGTATCGATGTGAGTATATCCTGCATCTAGAGCGGTAAGAACTGATTTTTTGCATTCTCCTTGTTCTGACATTAGGAATACTCCCAATCCAAATTGAGGAATGTCATGTTCGAATTTTTCACCGTCAGACGTGCTATGGCTGATTCGCATATTTGGGCTAGAAGCCACCTGTTGAAAAAGAAGCGTACTTCATTCTTCTTCAGTTGACCAAGTTCCCCGCAGAACCTTTCCTGCCATTTGTCCTGCTTCGAACATTTCTATATCATGGTCTACAATCAGGTGCTTGGTTAGTTGGTGATGCGCTACAGGGATGTCGCATTCAGGGCACTGAACATATCTCTCAGGTTTGTATCCTCTGAATTCCATCCTGCCAGCTGGCGTGGATAACATTCTTGCAGTTTTTCCTAAGATGTAAATTGCCATAATTACAAACAAAATTAGACAGCAGGCCGAACTAAATCCAGAGCCCATTGGCGTTGAATCTCCACTCAAGCGGATGTTCTGAATAACCGAGCCGCCCGATGCTCTTAGCCTATCTAAATCAATTGTATGTGGGAATTCTTCACCTTTGACTGTGAGAAGAATACGTGTCCCATCGTCTTCTTCGTTTACATTGAATGCGAGTGTAAAGTTGCCATAGCGATCGGTTTGAGTGGTTGTCCCTTGGAATTGCCTACAGTTACTCTCGCTGGTTTCGCAGCCAATTGAGAGGTCCTGCAATACGAGTTGCGAGTTGTCAGAATAAGTCGCAGTACCAGTTATGATGTAGGTTTCAGCACTTGCAGTAACAGAGAAGAAAAGGACTAGAGCCAAAGGAATTAGTATCCTTCTCATATCTCTATGACAGCGTTTTCGCTTTTAGAATGTTGATTAAAACCTATTATTCGGATTTCAAATCAACTGGGCAAGTATTGATTCCAAGTACTCGATAAATATAGCAATTACCTGAAACTACATTGAAAATCAATACACCTGCTACTGATAATGCGATCATCCCGTTCATTGTTTCGAATCCTGATGAGTATGAAACAACGAGTAAAATTGTTGCCAAAACTGCTCGAATAATTCTGTCTGTGTTACCCTGATTCGTTACTAGTAACTTGAATCCTGTCTCATCTGCCATGATTCCTTTAATTCACTCAGTCTAATCTACTTGACTGCCATGCGAATCAACAACAGTTCAAAAATACCTGCAGGTAGTTCGAGCGTGTCAGTATTCACATCAGCAATCGGGCACCTCGCTGGTGTGGGTACTTGGCACTTCGTTTCCTACGACCAATTGAGCCGAGATTTATTACCAGATTCAGAAGACATCGGCCTCATTTTTATCGAGACCTCATGGAAGGCTAATCAACTTCCATACCACAAACAGAAGCTCGCACTTCTACTTTCAAATCAAAGGCATTTCGCCCTCGAGATGCAAGATGCGGGTTACCCAGTTAGGTACGTGTTCTCAGACAAAGAATACGGAGAAGTCCTTGGCGAACTGAGTGAAGAACTGGGCAAAATCACAGCAACTAAGCCCGCTGAATTGAATCTTCGTCGCTCATTACAACCCCTGGTAGATGATGGCCGCCTAGAGGTCTTAGAGCATAGAGGATGGCTAACTACGACAGATGATTTCCTCAAAAGTGCAGGTCAAAATCCTCCTTGGAGAATGGACAAATTCTACCGCTACATTCGTAAGCACTATTCGATTATGCTTGAGGATGATGGCAAGCCTGTCGGCGGTAAATGGTCTCTTGACGATGAAAATAGACTACCTTGGGATGGAGCTGTAGACCTTCCAGAAATATTGACCTTCGAACCGGATGATATTACGAAGGAAGTAATCGAAATGGTCGAGGAGAAATTTGCACATCACCCAGGAAAAATAGTTCCTGAAAACTTACCCGCATCTGCTGGAGATGCCAAGCGACTATGGGAATGGGCTAAGGCTAGCGTGATGTATTATTTCGGACCATACGAGGATGCAATGACGCAAGAACATCGAACTCTCTTCCATACTACAATGTCATCACTTGTCAACCTTGGAAGAATCATGCCACATACTCTTGTTAGCGATGCACTGGCACTTGATATTCCACTTAATTCGAAGGAAGGTTTTGTTCGCCAAATCATTGGGTGGAGAGAATTCGTTCACCATGTTCACGAACTGACAGATGGGTTTGCAGCTGATTCAACTCCTGTTAAAGCAAGACCAGCAGCAGGCTGGAAAGGAGAATGGCCTGCCGCTAAAATCACTCCTAATGTCCTCGAGAACTCTTACGGGCTACCGCCAACTTTCTGGGGAGAGAAGTCGGGTATGCTTTGTCTTGATACTGCGATTTCAGATGTTGTAGACACCGGTTATGCGCATCATATTCCTCGTTTGATGGTGCTTGCTAATATTGGTAATCTGCTAGGAATTCACCCAAGAGAATTAACCGATTGGTTTTGGGCAATGTTCACCGATGCCTATGAGTGGGTAGTCGAGCCTAACGTGCTAGCTATGGGGACCTATGCAGTTGGAGAAGTGATGACCACCAAGCCGTATGTTAGTGGTACTCCTTACATCAAAAAGATGGGAGATTACTGTGGAGACTGCTCTCTTCACTTCAAGAAGTCGTGTCCAATTTCTGATATGTACTGGAATTTTTTAGAAGAAAATCAAGATCACTTCAGAGGTAATCACAGAATGGCTATGCCGATGAGGACTCTTGCAAAGCGCACACAGCAAGCCAAAGACACTGCGAAAGAAGTCACACACTATGTGCGTCAACAAATGGCCAGAGGAGAAATCTTAGATCCAGGAACCCTTCAAGCAATTAAATCTTAATTTTGGCAGTTTGGGCAGAAGTCTAATCGGCGCCCTGCCGGCCTTGAGTGGACGATTAATTCTCCACATTCATGGCATTCCTGGTCGTTACGAGTGAATACCCAGTGCCTTGCTTGGCCTCTTGTGAATCCAACATCTCGTAGGTTTTCATACAGTTCTAAATCGATTGTAATTCCAGGTTTATGGAAGGATTGCCTCGATAAAAATAGTGCTTGTTCTGCTAACTTTTCCTTTTCCTCATCCGAGAGTGAGCCAACCGTTCTGTCTGGATGCAAACCTGAAGTGAACAGGACTTCGCTGCGCAGATAGTTTCCAATTCCAGCAAAGAAACCCTGGTCCAGTAGCAGGGTTTTGAGCCTCCTTCTCAGGTAGGTTTTCTGATTCATGTGGTCGACCAAATCCTGAGTTGTAGTCTCTTCAATTACAACATCTGGTCCTAGTTTAGCAAGGTAAGGGTGTCCCGATAATTCCCATGGTTCCATCAGTAAAATATCGGTTGCAGACCAAAGTCTGCATGTGTGCTTATCAGTAGTTAGTGCAACCCTTAGCGAGCGATTCCATTTCTTGGGTTCAGTCGTTCTAAGGTTGACCGTCCAACGCCCGTACAGCTGATTGTGACTATACATGACAAAAGTGTCAAAATGAATCAATAGCGCCTTACCTCTTGCTTCGACTTTATTCACAGTTTTTCCAAGAAAATCGTGTTCCCTACCTTGGTACTGTGGTAGAGTAATCTCGATTTCTTCTACGACCTTTCCTTCCAGCGCTTTGCGGATTTTATCCGCTGCACGATGGATTTCAGGTCCTTCTGGCATGATTAAAAATCAATGGTTTCGATTAATAATGTCTGTATTATTCTGTCAAGACACAATGAGCATAGTCGGGGTCAAACTCAAAATGCCCGAGCGACTGGGACAATCATGCGAGATAACGCCAAGGTCGTATTGATGGCCTTACTAATGGCCAGTATCTCACTTGCGGGTTGCTTCGGAGAGGAAGCGACTGAAGAAGTCGAAATACTGGTAGTCGAGGAGGTATTCGGAGCTTACAGCGTAGTTGCGCCAATTGATACTGGAATCAACGTTTACCACGACAGATTCCGCCTGAATGAGACATATCCAGATTGGCTACTCGATGGGCTTGGAGTTACCATGTCATGTAACTTGACTCAAGAAGGTACATGGCAGGAACGCTATGAGGCTGACAAAGAATCCTGTTGGGATGTTATCACATCCACAGATATCGTTTATTTCCCTGGAACTAGAATCATTGGAACAACTCCAGATGATAATACAAACATTCCAATTTTAGATGACCCTTCAGATGGTCACGGAACTGCAGTTACAGGATCAGTACTAGATGCGAACCCAGATGCTGTGATATTCTTCGTTGAGGGGTTCTCTGACGCAGCGGTTCTAGCAGCGGCAAACCAGCCACTGGTTGACATTATCACTACCTCATTTGGACCAATTGGTAGCGTTCCAGTACCCGGTATTGAAGATGCAACCAAGGTTGCAGTTGTCGATTACAAGAAGATTCACACAGGAGCTTCAGACAATACTCCTTCACCAGCAGTTCAAGATTCAACAGCAGGCCCACCATGGTCGATTGGAATTTCAGGATATGCTGAGGAAGATGACGACCAAAAGGAAACCATGAGCGGTTCATATCCAGATATCGCAGCTGATTGGACCCAACTTCTTCCTAACCATGACGATACTGACGGCTACCACGTAACCTCAGGAACCTCATTTGCAACTCCACGCACTGCCGGAATTCTTAGCCTTGTAATCACCATGCTAAGAGAGGATGCAGGCGACATGTACTCAGGTGCATCTGAAGAATACGGAAGGAATGGTTCCCTTGTCACCGGCAGTGCTCCAATTTCTAACGCAGATATCAGACATGCACTGAACCAATCAGCATGGTATCCTAGTTTCTCTACTTGGGACCCAACCTCTGGAACCACTCCAATGTCACCAATTGCGCCTTGCACTCAAGTCGGTTGGGGTGTGGTCAACATGTCTAACGTAGGCCCGATTTACAACCACTTAGCGGGCAATGAAGAGATTCCTAGCCGCCCTGGAGATGTTGTCGCGTGCATGAATGCAAATCAAGCCATTCGTGAAGCTTACTGGTCTTAATCGGAAAACCACGGGTGTTTTCCAAAATGATTTCTCGGCACAATTTCCCCGGTCGTTGCATAGTGATTGAATCCCATTAACACTGATTTTAGGTATGATTTCATCCTAGGTTGCACCCATAATTTGTGGGGTAAAAATGCTAAGACTTTTGGCAATTTTGCGAGTATAAATGGATAAACTGTTATCGTCAATTTCGATTTGTCCCCTAGGTTCTGTATAACCCACTCAACGAATGTCTGTGGGCCATTTTCTTCACCGATTAGTAAAGTGTAGCCCTTTCCTTCTTCCCATGTTTGGAACTTTCTGATATATGTTCTATTATTGAGATAGACCAATCTATCGCTAAATTTACCCTCACCCCATTCAATTGCTTCGTTAGTCTTGCAAAACGGATGACTAGCGTTCAGATTTTCTTCAGCGCTAATTAATTCCCAAAGTTGGTTCGCATTGATGTCGAAATCAATGGAGTGAGACACAGGCAATCTTTTCAGGTAACTAGAATCCATCTTTATCCCCACTTTCAGTCTCTTGATCTCAAAATCTCAGAAGGTATGCGATAGACATAGTTCGTTGAGTCTCCAATCAGTTTGATTGATGTTCTATCCGCCGAAATTTGGACTATATCAAACTCCGTTTCTATCGAATGTAAAGGCATATTTGCCAGAAGTCTTCCTCTGTTATCAAGTGAAATTCCTGTTGCTACATGGGGCTCAATTGATTGATAGGAAATTATATTTTCAGAGATTTCTACGCTGCCTAGGCCATCAAACATATCTGCAAAGGCCGAGCAAATCATCCCCCACTCGTTAATTCTAATTTCAATTTCATCACTCATAGGTCATCCCAACTAAACTTCCATTGCCAATTACCGTAGGTAACCCCTGGCGTGTTCATTCTCGCTTCTGAGCCCAATTCCATAATGTCTTGAATTGGAATAATTGCTATTCTAGCAGGGCTTTCTTTGGCCAGCCTAATCATGGTCTGACAAACTGATTCGCCGTCCATAATGTGGGGCTTGAGCCGCTTACGCTTCTTTTCATCCCACCAACCTCGTGTTGTGTTATTGTCATGTGTGCCGGTGTAAACAATCCTGTCAGAGGTTATGTTCTGTGGTTTGTGGGGGTTGTCTTTGTTGTCATCATCAAAGGCGAATTGCAGGACGCTCATGCCGTCTAATTTGTGTCTTTGTCGCAACTCTGTAACCTCTTTTGGAATAATCCCCAAGTCTTCGGCAATTATGCATTCATGGTTTCCACATACTCCGATTAGTGCTTCGATTAACTCATCTTTTGGACCCTCTAGCCACTTTCCTTTACGAGCGGTTTTATGTTTTACAGGAATTGCCCAAGCCGAATGAATTCCTCTGAAATGATCTATTCTTACGATATCAAAGAGGCGCATCATTCTAGCCATTCTCTGCTTCCACCACTCCCAGTTTTCTTTTCTGTGAGCGTCCCAATCATACAGAACAGTACCCCACCTCTGGCCTTTTTTGCTAAAGTAATCTGGCGGAACCCCTGCAACAACTTCAGGCATCCCGTTCTTATCCAATAGGAATAATTCTCTGTGAGCCCAAACATCTGCCGAATCGTGAGAAACAAAAATCGGTAGATCTCCAATTAGTTTGACGTCTTTTGATTTTGCATATCCCCTAATCTCTCTCCAGCGGCCCATGAATTTGGCCTGTCTTGTTGAATCCAAGTTGATTTTTGCTAGAGATTCAGGATTCCTGTCTCGGTATTCTGTGGGCCAATCATACCATGGTTTTCCATCGAACCTTTTCTTCAATGCTTCGAACAGCAGCCAGTCATTGAGCCAGTACGAATCTTCAGTCATATCTTCAGCACTTGAATGGCCTAAAGAGTACCATGCGGCGAATGCAGAGGGTGAGGCGTATGGTGACCCGTGTTCATCCGGAGGCGTAATGGGCAAAACTTGCCACGCAGAAGCACCGTATTCCCTAACATAATCGATGAACTTCTCTCCATCTTCCAAGCCTTTGGGTAGGCTGGTAATATGACACAGTATCCCCGTATAATGTGCCATCAAAGTGATGTGTAATGCCGAAAACCTTTGAGTTTACTCCCTGTGCCCGAGTTATGCGCCGCAGCGCGATTTTGATGGGTTTGATTTTCCTATTAGTTCCATTATCATCTATGGCAGCTACAGTGGACGGTTCTCTGAACGATTGGAGTTCTGAATCTCACATGGGCACAGATGCAAATGGAATCTCTTTCCATATCGATTGGGATTCTACCAATCTATACCTTGCTTGGAACGGTACTGACCTAAGTTCTACAAGCGAAGGTGCTGACTTGTTCTTCTACCTGAACACGAGCGAAGAAGGATCTGTAACTGCAAAGTCGTGGAATGGAATCAAAACTCTTCCATTTACAGCCGATTACGGTGTAGTTGTCGAGGATTCATCTTATGCTAGAGTTGTTGGATTTAGCGCTGGCCAGTGGAATGATATTTCCACGCCAGAAATGCATGCTGGATGGAATGATAACAAAGTTACAGAGATTTCAATTCCATTAGCAGATATTGGTAATCCTGCGCACATGGACATGATCGCTTGGGGCCAATGGCAGGATGCAGGAAATGTATGGGCAGCATTCCCAATGAACAATTCATTCTCTCAGTTTAGCCACTTTTACTCTGCAAGTGACCTTGCCAATCAAACACCTGCCGATATCACAATCGAGGAACGTTCCACTCCTGAGAAAGTAGATGATGCACTCAATTTGGCAATCATTTTCCACCAGCACCAACCGTACTACAAGAACAAGCTAACAGGCATGTATGAGATGCCTTGGGTGCGCGTACACGCTATGACGGAGTATGTTGATTCCCCTGGTATCCTTGAGAGGTATCCAGGTACGAAAATCACCTACAACCTTGTTCCTTCCTTTATGGAGCAATTGCTGGATTATCACCGTGAAGAGACTCTAGATGTTCATACCGACATCGCCAAACGACCTTGGCCTGAAGGAGACTATCCTAATGCTACAGAGAGAGAGCTCCATGTAATGCAATTCCAATCCTTCTGGAACAGCGGTTGGATATACAATGTAAGCGAAGATGTCCCTAATGCATGGGTTCAGCCATCTTCTGAAATGTATTCTTATCTACACGACAAGACACTCCACAATCTCAAACCTGCAACCATCATGGATGATGATTTGTTACCACCACAAGAATTCCTAGATTTGCAAGTGCTGTGGTACTTGTATCAATTCTCGCCAGACTATGTCTTGGGTAAGTATGATGCTACGCACAGAGATGAAGGTTTGATCGATTTATTCCAACAAAATGGAAACTACACTCATGCAGATTTGATGTATGTAATCGATGCACAGCATGCGCACATGGGCAATGTTTTACCGATGTACAGTGACCTTGCAGCAGCAGGTCAGGTCGAATTAACGACCACTCCTTACTATCATCCGATTCTGCCTTTGTTGATGATGCCAGGATGGCAAATGGAGGACGGAATTAGAGTAACTAAGCAGCCTTGGCCTGATGATGTTCAAAATCACCTTACAACAGGAATGGACTTGTTCGAAGAAGAGATGGGATTCCGCCCGGTAGGCATGTGGCCCTCAGAAGAAGCAGTTAGTCCCGCAATGGTCCAGCCTGTAACTGATGTAGGAATCGAATGGATGGTCACAGATGAAGAAATTCTGATGAAGTCAACAGATATGAACGGCAATAATGTCGACATCAGTGACGCAGCAAACTTAGCAATGCCTTGGATTGCAACAGGTGAAGACGGCGGCGAGGTTGCAGTTGTATTCCGTGACCGTGTGATATCTGACAGAGTTGCTTGGAACTATGGTTCAATGACTCCTGAAGACGCGGTGACCGATTTCGTATCTTATGTCGATGATGTGCGCCAGCAGCTACTAGATGCGGGAGAAGACCCTTCTGAGCATCTATTAACCGTTTCAATGGATGGTGAAAACTGGATGTTCATGTCTGAATTCCAACACAATGACAACGGCCGCCCATTTGTCGATGAATGGTTTTCACGTCTAGAAACCCATCCTACAATCGTGACAACTACTCCCGGTGAATTCCTAGAAACAGAGAGAGATCTTCCTAAAATTGACACAATCGGAACAGGTTCATGGGTAGATGGAACTCTCTCAACATGGGCTGGTGAGGCAGAAGAAAGCCTTGGCTGGCAGCGTTTAGTTGAAGCAAGGAAAGCACTTGTTGCATTCGAAGAAGAGAATCCAAACCACTCTGGATTAGATGCTGCTTGGGAGAGCCTATACATCGCTGAAGGTAGCGATTGGTTCTGGTGGTATGGCTTAGACCAAGATAGTGGATATGACGAAAATTGGGATGTTCTATTCAAGGTACATCTCTCAAATATCTACCGTGCTATAGATTTAGAATTACCACCTTATTTGCAGGATTTATGGACCAATCCAAGTATTCCTGATGCCCCTTATGGTGGGACAATAGAGCCGATGATTGACGGAATTGCTCTTCCTGGTGAATGGGACGGTGCAGCTAGATATGACGCTAATACAGTAACAGGTAATGGCATGGATATAGAATCCTTCCACATTGGCTATGATTCAAACAATGTCTATGTTAGAGTAGATGTGAATGATGACGGTTCTGTTGCTGACAAGTCTGTTGAAATCTATTTCATGCAACCAAATGCGGTAAATTTCAATGAAGCAGAAACGAACTTCCGCACGGATATTGGAGGTGAAATCCTAGGCTTCCCGGCCAAGAATCTAATTCGATTCGATTTCGATGAGATTCGAGATGATGGGCGCTCGAAATGGATTGGATTGTCCGCCAAAGGCATAATTGGTTCTTCAGAAGTATGGGCTAGTCCCGTTTCCTCAAATTTGGGAGGATGTGCGCATGATGAAGTGTATGAATTCCAGGTCCCATGGTCTCAATTGGGTCTGGCCCCGAGATATTCTACTCGAATCAAGGTTGTAGTTGCTGATTTGGCTTCAGAATCCGATTTAGAAGTGGCACCTCCAGCACCTTCAGAGATGGTGTTGCCTGAACTCGAAGAATGGGTAACTCTACTCGAGATGGATGACGCTTCAGGAGACGGTCATGGAGATGGTACAATCACTCTACCTACTGCCAGTGATTTCGCTGGAGGGATGGACTTGTTTGACATTCAAGGTGTAAAGATT
>Ga0163111_10002018_pt1 | contig 12748 bp, 5 predicted proteins | sample CRUFie1St18metaG_FD_109645 | JGI IMG/M metagenome (GOLD analysis project Ga0163111, IMG submission 109645) | Marine microbial communities from the Costa Rica Dome - CRUD Field 142mm St18 metaG | ecosystem: Environmental > Aquatic > Marine > Oceanic > Photic zone | place: Costa Rica: the Eastern... | reverse complement strand
CAAAAATACTAGCATTATAGCTAAAGTTTAAAGTTGCCGACTGGTTGTTCGAAGAAAGATGACTCAATTGATTTTCCGAAATTCAAAGTCGAGACATGTCTGACCCAAGCACAATTTTTCATAATAGCAAGCCTCCCTTCATAAAATGCAAATGTAGAATTATTTTCAAAATGAATTTTCAAAATGAATGAGTTACTAATCTCGTTCATCAGTTCTATACTAGTAACTTGCAAATTGAATTCTCTTTCACAATCGAGATGTCAACCAGTGCTGCAATGCAAAAAAAGAGAGCCGTAGACGTACGTACGTACGTACTTCGAAGTAAGTTGCGTAGATTATTTCGATTAAAATAGGATGGATCGTATTGTCAGCAAGCTTGGAAAAAATACTCTTTCATAGACTAGTATTGATTGATGTCAGTGAATACGAAACCAGAAGCTACTACTCTATTGTAATAGGAAAAACAAGATACGAAGTACTATCAGAAACAAAGATGATTTGGGGCATTCTTCTCACTGCTATGGTATTGGCATTATTGATCGAATCTCTATTTTCCTTCACCATGATGCCAAGTATCGGGAGGGCGATACCGACGAGGAAATCGTCCCCTCTGTCCACATCCTCAACTGACATGAGACACCTCAGACTGCATAGAAGGTTAACACCATTTTCATCAAAATTGTTGAGGCCAAGTAAACGATCAGACTTCTATGACGAAGATGATAGCACCTACTATAGCGACGATGACGACGACGTTAATTACTACGAAAATGAGAAGAAAGAAATAGATCCCGACGCCGACTATTATAGTTTAGAATTGGATTATGAAGAAGAAGAAACCGAGAATGACTATAATCCTAGAAAAAAGAGTCGCAAGCTCTCATCCTCATCATCAAACGATAATTACTATGAGGATGAACTTTCATCGTCAAATAGTTATGATATGGATGGTAGCGGGAGTGATGGAGATCGAGGAGGATATTATCAAGTCAGTTTCAACGAGGAAGTCGATCCATCTGAAACAGAGATAGACTGGGAAGTTTGCACATCATCCAGTTCTGATGGCAGAAGAGGTGGCAAAACACAGTCCCTTGTATTGTTACCCCCGGCCGCAGTGGAACGTCCCAATGTCATTATTCATTTTGTCGGCGGAACTTTTTTCGGAAGCAACCCGAAACTGTGGTATCGAAGTCTACTCGAAAATATTGTGCGTAGCACATCGGCTGCAATTATTGTTACACCAATACCAGTGACTATCTTTAAAAACCCATTGCAGCACATTCGATTGTCGCAGAAGCTGCGAGCGTCATTCGAGCATGCTTGGTTCACAGTATTAGAAGACGAATATGGCAGCGACGTCCTACGAGATATACCCTTATGTGGTCTGGGACATTCGTTAGGGTCTCGCTTGTTGACAGTCTTGACCACGCTGAACAAAAACGTGCCTAGTAGAAATGAGAGGCAAGGACGGGAATCAACAACATCAATACCGCCTTACAAGTCGATGTGTCTCATAAGCTTTACCAACTATGACGCAAAAGCTGGGATCCCAGGCGTTGCTGCTCTACAAAAACAATCGAAGAAACTTTACAACAAGGAGAATAAAAACGGTCAACGTTCGCATCGTCGCAAATCAAATCGATATTTCGATGGATACGATGATAGTTACGAGGACGAAGAGTGGTCGGAACTAGTTGAAGAGCTACAAGAAACGGTAAGCGAACAAGCAAATCGAATTCAGACAGCTCTTACGCCCGATAGCAAGGACCTAGAATTTGTCCCAAGTCCCGACCGGTTGTGGAAGGCAATTCGGGAGGACGCCCGCTACAACGTCAATACAACGCTACTGGTTCAATTTGATGATGATTCCATCGATCAGAGTAGCCAATTGGCTCAGGCTCTCCATACAACAAATTCAAGTGATGTTCGGTTTGCACGGCTTCGCGGGAACCATCTTACACCGGTAAGTGTTGCCGATGATGATCATGACGACAATGGTGACATCAAGATGGGGGGAGCTCGCGCTCGTAGACGACTTCGGCAACAAACAAGTGCTGGAAAACTTGGAGCAGTGATCGAGAAGACTATTAAGGGTAACAGCAAAAATCGCCGTGACAGAATCGCCATGCGTGATCTGAGATTGAGTATAGTTTCTTATATTACAGATGTTGTCACAAAATAATAGGAACGAAATCCGAAATGTCGCAATGTGGAAATAGGCTAAGAATCGTATATTAGTAGTATATTAATCTATTAATAATTGTACTGGATACTTGCGATACCGAAACAAATGGTGATCTCGAAGATTGTAGAGAAGTATATTTATTATTGGTTTTTGCAACATCACTTGAACTTTTGCTGCAATGGACAGGAGAGGCTCGAAGTTCCCCGGAACTTTGGTTTGCATCTAATTTTGTTCATTTTGTAAATTTCTGTTTGCGATCAACTAAACTCTTACAGTTCATTCGAATATCGCTCCCTTTTCTTAATTATTCTCCTCTTCTTTCGCGTAAGCGCATTATTATATAAGTCCTCATCGTCGTCATCATCTTCATTGTCTCCATAATGAGGCTGGTCTTCCCATCCCATTTGTGGAATAAAATCGCGACGTCCGAATTGATCTTCTACAGCCAATTGTCCATGTATAGCTTCGTCGTGATCAACATGATGATATTCGGTTCGTCGCTTGGGTGCTTTGGCACACCGAAAGCCGACATTAGCCGTCGTTGTCGTCGCGTGGATAGTTGACCGGGCTCCAAGTGTCGCTGCATGATTAATCGACCCATCAAGAGAGTCTACAAAGGAAGCTCCGCGAACTATACGTGCCTTGTGTTTTCCTCCCCGCATCCATTCCCAAACGTTGCCGGTCATATCATAAAAGCCAAGAGAGTTCGGTGGATAGTGTTTCACAGGAGACGTGGCTTTGTAACCATCGAAAGCATTATTCTCAAAGGGAAAGCTTCCTGGACCCCATAAATTGGCATATTTACCGGCAAGCTCCCAGTCGCTGTCGTCGTCGCCCCAAGCGTACATGGTTCGATTTGATGGACCTATGTTCTTCGCTCGAACAGCGGCCTCATATTCCCATTCTCCCGGAAGGCGTTTACCGACCCATTTACAATATTCTGTATTTATAATAATTAGGAATATGTGTTGGAATGCGATGATTTGATACGATCGCACTTGGACACTGTGGATTCAAAACACAACAATCATAAAACACAAATAACGCACCTGCGGCATCCCGATGGGAGATATGAACAACCGGATGATCTTCTCGGTACTTATCAATATTAATGACACAAATAGAGTGTGAAAACGTCACATTTATAAAAGTGAAACACCCGAGAATTGAGAAACAGTTTGTGACAATAATTATGCCAAACTCTGATGTGATACAAAACAAAAAAGGTTACTCGAGTTCAGTGCGCAAAATTGTTTGGTTACATACCTTGTAACTTGAGTTAGGGCCTTCCGGGCGTCTCCAATACGCTCCATCAACGGCAATCCAATGCTCTGCCTCCGGATCATTTTCAATGTACTCTTGCCCATTTTCCCCAAGACTGGCCTTATCAACCATGCTTTCCAAAACAAAAGACCATCCGTATTTTTCTGCTTCCGTCTCGTAGTAGGTTGCTCGAACAAATTTTCCGTACTCCTTGTTTGTTACGAGTGTTTCGTCCAAGAAAAAAGGGTCGACGTGGACAACCTTTGGTGGAACGACCCCACCATCAAGTGGATGCTCTTCAACGTGTCCGAATGCTTTGGGTCTTGGAACGCGTTCTCGGCCAGTTTCGTCAACGACTTTTTTAATGCTGCCATGGCGCCGTTCCTTAAGTACTTTTTCACGTTCGTGCTCGGGTATATCGTGAACTGGTCGAAGGGGGTGGTGCATAAGATCCTTTTCCTCTATCAGTTTGTGGCTCTCATCAAAGGACGTCCCAAAGATGTATCGAATGCCGTTGTCTTGATCGAAACCGATTCTCCGACCAGTTTGGTGGTCGTGTTTCCCAACATAAATCATGCCCGGATAATTCTCGTCGTTTGGGTCGGGGTGATCTTCCAGGTTTGCTCCCCACTCATCTTCCGATTCTATCGTAGTCGGTTCCTTGGCGAACGCCATGACATGGGATAGGATATAACATAGTGTTAATGAAAAACCAAGTCGCAAAATGCACGACGGCTTCACGAGATACCCTCTTGACGATTTCTTCATTGCAAAGGCAGTATAAATGCACATCGTCATTGTTTTCTACAAATAAAATTTAAAACAAAATTCTGATACATGCTACAAGTGGTAGTAGTAGTACACTATCTTATCTTACGTACGTATGAGCACGTAGACGAGATGTTTTCAATTCGATCGTGCAACCCTTGCAGTGTAAAAGAAGTTGAAGGCAACTCAACGAAAACAAAAAAGGATAATCGATTCAATATCCATTGCAACCATAATCAAAACCGTAGCATATCTGATTGCCACGAGAAACAAGATCGAGTGGCACACAACATGAAGAAAAGTGCAACCTAAAACATTGTATGACAAAAGAATTGGTATTATGTCCCTGTCAATAGCAGCAAGCCACGACAAAAATGAACCTAAAGAATCGCAAGATACAACTTCTACCATGTCCGTCAACACAAATGAAGAAAACCCGACTGTCGATGGTGATGACTTCCATTCTCTACCGGTCCCGTCGTCACTAACCAGTATCATTCCTCAACAATATCGAGAAGGCGAATTCCTCAGATCCCTCTTCTTTTACTCAAAAGCTGGACTTGTACTTTTCGGGGTAATTTTCATCTGCAATCCATGGCCTATTTTGACAGCGCTTTTGAATTTCCTGCGGATGATCATCGGAATCGCACTAGGTATTGGTTTGGGAGTAGGTTTGGCTCTTCACGTATACCAACAATTACAGAAATGGCAAATCGAACATGACAAAAAACGACAAAGGCGCCGCAAGCTAAAAGCTCAATCTAGGCATTTAAAAAATCTGGAAGAAAGCATAGCAGTGTCGAATCGGTTATCACGCCAGAAAGCTTCATTGTTAACAAGGGGTTTGTTGCCAGGAACAGGAGGAACACCGATGACCCCCGATGGAAATTCAAGCAGCAATCACTCGCAATTTTTTTCTTCTGCTTCCTCAATAGGAGAGGCAGTAGCTGTAGGCGTTGAAGATGGAGATTCCTATGTTGGTCTAATGGCGCAGGCAGGTTATCTCGTTCATGATCGAGTCTTGAGGGGACAGGTCTTGCATGAAGATCACGACTTTTGGAAGGTTTTGTATAGATTTACGGACGTTGGAATAAATTGCCAACGAGGGGTTCGATTGGTAGCAGAAGATTGGCCAGCCTTGCCCAAAGCGGTTACAAGGGAAATTGGACGATTTATCGAACATGTCATGCGAGATTTTGTAAGTAGTTGGTATTCAACTATGGATCGCGGGGTTGTCTTTCAAGTGGAACAAGAAAAACGAGAAAAGGGAATTCTCCGAGACGGTGGAGGGAACAACGACGAAGTGGATAGGAGTTCGAGAGGACTGGAGGACGAAAGGCAACGAAGAAACAGCGAAGGAACCGGCGGAAATTTGCAGCAAAAAAACAACTCATTTGCAACCCACCGTAAAATGGTTTTCTCTACATTGACTCATAGGAGAGCTCCAATGCTGGATTGCTGTTACAAAATGATGTCATCTGCCTTTGGAAATTTAGCTACCCGCGCTGAGCACGTAAATATTCTCGAACTAATCCTACTAAAGTGGACCCAAGTGTTGGCACAGACGCTCCACGAATATCGATCCTTGCGTAAGATTGCCCAAGACAAAAAAGCGCAACAACACACCCCAAACAAAGGATCTTTGAATAGTCAGGAAAAAAGCAACGCAAAATCTGCGTCTGCTATTTCGCAAGATCCATCCGAAGTAGAAGTAACCAGGGAATTTCTTTTAGCCGGAAAGCTCCATCGTGCGATCACTTTTGGACTAGATGTTCCATCTTTTTTATTTGCTGATGCATCGGGCGAGGAATGTGGTCTTGGAATAAATAATGGTAACAACCAGAACGTGGGTACTTCTTATGGTGATCCTACGAAGGTACTCGAGTATCGTTTGTATCACACAGATATACTGCGGGAGTGCCAAGTTGATTATAATCGTATTCTAGCCAACCGATTGGTACGGGCTTTGTTGCCTAAAGCAGAAACGAACTCTCAATGTGTTTTGGGAATGGTCACAGAAATCGTAGGCGGTTTAGTCTTGACACCCGTCATGAATTTATGGATACCTTCGTTTTTGAACGATTTAATTGTTAAGCTTCTTGTGGCATCGAAGATGAGGATGAAGGAAGCTCCTCAATCGAAAAACTCCGAGCTTCAAAGAAATTCTGGGGATGCGAACATTGAGTCAAAGAAAACCGAACCCCGCAAAAATTTGAACCAATCAATCACATCTAATGCCACATCTGCGGAATCTCTGGGGGAATCAAATAGACAATTTCAGGTTGATAAAAGTGATCAATTGAGAAAGAGCATATCAGATGATAGCTTAGGTGACAAAAGAACGATTGGAGCGAGTCAAAGAAAATCAACTAACGAGGAAAATCAGAAAGATATAGCATTTTCTTCGAACAAAGAACCGTCGACTTCTGCCGACAGCAAAGCTGAAGAAGAAGGAATTTGCCACAATACGAAAATGGGCTATAAGCTTTTGAAACTATCCTCAATGGCCATAAAAGACTTAAGTAAACACATTGATTTTAAGAGGTGCCGAAGCACGAATAAGGGCAATAACGAGGATGATGGAGTGGATTGGGATGATGCGGAATGTCAGCATTCTATTCTCAAATTGGTTATGATAGTTGAGGCAGCAATTTTAGATGGACGCTGTGCTTATAATGTGAAGAAGGAAGAAATGTTTCCAGACTTGTTGACAGATGGCATTCGTGCCGCTGAAAATGATGCCAAACCTTTATCAGACGCAAGCACGCTTTCGCAAGTAGGGGAAGGTCATCATGTTGGCGAAAAATCCTTCGTCGAACTTTTCTTGGAGCTTGCATCAGATTTGAATGCTTTTGAAAAGCAAATCGCCAACATCATACCTACAGAGAATCGCGACAATCGACCCAGTCAAAACTACGAGCCAGATGCGAATGAAGTAACAACTCTCAGGACTCTGATTTGCACCTGGCTCCATACTGGTCAATTATTTAAAGCGATCGGAGTGATTTGCAAGGGAGCAGATACCATTTTCGCGCCATTTTATGCCAGTGATGCATTTCTGTTAATGGACAATGAGAGAAAAGAATTTGCAAAACAAATTCAAGTTCTTGATGACGTAGAAATTGCAGTGGAGACGATGACTGTTCGAGTAAGCAAACGATTAGTAGTGTCAGAGGAATTCGATCTATTAGTTTCTGCAGCAGCAAAAGCCAAAAGAACATCATATACACCACACGTGGAGACAACCCCCACAATCAACGATAGTTCTCAGTACTATGGATATCAATCAACTCCACGCTATCTCGACTTCCAGCGCAATGAAGCGTTTGCAGCAAGTTTGAGGGCTGAACGCCAACGTCGTTGGCGTGTTTGGGAGACCCGGAAAATGGATGATGACGTGTATACCGTAATTCGGAAAACAGCATCGTCCCGTGAGTATGAGCTTCATGCTGAAATGCACAAATTGTCTCGTCTTTTCTATAATGGGACGACCATAATGGCAGTAAGAGATGCTGCCAGAAAAAGGGAGAGAGCGGAAGTACCATTAGATGAAAAAGTTTCACTATTAACAGTGGAGATTGCTTCCAGTAGACGTCGAATTGAAGTTCCAGACGACGACTCGTCATTCTTGTTGAGGGCACAATCCCGACAACTGAATCCTGTGAGTGTGCACCTCGATGATAGAAATCATGACATGAGTTACAAATGCTTCCTTGCAACATATGAACAATCAGCCACACCACAAACTTCAGGTCGCTATGGTGATGGGCGATACATCAGGCGATGCTTTTTACAGTACTACCCAAGTGATAGAACTGCCCGTGTCGTGCTCCAGAATGATGCAAGAAAATTAGACAAGAGGAAAGGCGTTGGACCCGGGAATGTGTCAGCTAATGGTAATTTGAAGGAAAACCAAATGAACAATTCTTTCTCTCGCGCCTTCCTAAATCAAAGATACCTTTGTCAGAAGGTTGCAGCAACGCAAAGTTTTATGTCTAGTTCATTGATGGAGTCAACAGACTTCAATGCTTTCCCTAGGACTGGGAAAGCGTTCGATTTCATATACCGGATGTCTCTTTTCGAACGTCCTATTGTAGATTTAGGAGGGGAGCATTTTACTATTCAAGACTCAAGTAATAGAGGTGTTCACAGGGCAGATGCAAGTAGTTTTGAAGTAAGCGATGCATCACTGAGCTATCTTCTGCTCAAAATTGGCAAGGACCACGGAATGAGTATGAACGAAGAAAATGGAGACGGCAAAACAAAGGGGGGGTTTCGCAAGGTAGAGACTGGTCGTGATGGCTATCCAGTTTTGTTTCTTCGATTTACAAAGTCGGGCGACCAAACTGGTGCAGAGTTTAAACCGTATAGACTTTCGTTCGTGCGTGCCGCACTTCTCCTAACTTCAACTAGGCAGGAAGCGCAACTCGATAGTCTCATCGAATGCGTGAAAGCTGGCTCGGCGAAAAGTGCAACCAAGGCTCGAACAGAGGAGCGATTAAGACCAGTGAGAAAAATGCTCTATTTTGCCAGTGGAAGATCAGACAATAATTTCAATCAAGATTTGAAGTTAGGCCAATTCTTAGATCGAGGTCAGCTGCAAAGAAATGGACTATTGAATTTACGTCATCCGACATCAATAATACAATTGGGGGCGAAAGTGGAAGGAACCGCTCTTGCGAAAGAGGTGCCTTTGGCCTCAATTTCGAGCAAATCATACAGTCAAGATACAGTACTTTATAGAATTCGATGCACTACTGTTGTAGAGCTAGTCGATAAAGGGGGACCCGCCAACGATTTCGAACCCTATTCTTTGGATGATGGATCTTTCTCTAGGTTTTATCGAGAAGAATTCGTTGTTCATCGTTCAATGAAGGAATTTCAAACCCTACATAAGCAATTGAAAAGTCAGGTTGCATTAACAGAATCTACCATGTCTACGGGAAATAGAATTGTTGGGGCTGCAACGGGTGCACTCAGTGGTCACAGCTTGAATAGAAGACACAAAAAGATCCTCATACCATCGTTAGCTCAGGCTAGTAAGATTGGTACTATGGGAATGACGAAAAAATCTATCATAAAAAGAATGGAACTTCTCGATGAGTACATTGGCTACCTCCTGGCTTCTAATTCCCTTATGAACAGATGTTCGGAACTCCTTCTTTTCTTAGGAGCGTCTCATCCATTTCCACCTGAAGTTACGATGACAAGAGCTCAAGGTAATATTATGGATTTGCTTGGGCGAACGAACTTTATACGTAGCGTGGCCATTAATGAAGCCTTGGGTAGTAAGATGAAGGTGAAAAATTTGCCAGAGACAATACCGAGGAAACAGGTTACCTCTATTAAATCGTCAGCACAAAAGACTTTTGAAAATATTAGGCTACCTATCGTTGAAGCTGTTGCAATGGACCCCAATATCCTGAATAAGGTCGATCAAATACCTCTGGCTGAGGTTAGAAATCGAATTCTCGAACTGATTCGATTGTCTTTTAGTTTTGAAAATGCGTCTTTTGTGAGAAGTCAGTTCCTTTCGGTGTTGGAAACGGCGTCCTTTCTTGCTGTGGCAAAACAGAGCGATTTCCGTCGAATTTTGCACGATCTTCATGTTAAGCATCTAAGCGGTGAAGCCATAGGAGGATGGATCGAAAAAATTCTAAATATTCTTTGGCCTGATGGAGTCTTTATGAAACCAGCACCAATTATTACACCAGAACAAGAAAAAATATTGAGGGCTAATGCAAAGGCGAAGCTACACGAAGGTTTTCCAGATCAATTCCGCGCACTTTTAGGGAAAGAAATGACAAAAGAAGGACTGGACATGATTCACGAGATGCTACAAAATAGAGTTATCGTGAAGAGTCTGTTCTATATGTTACTAGATCTTCTCTGGATCGAGGTCTTCCCTGAATTAAGGGATACTTTGCCATGCGCTTCGGCGCTAGATCTGGACCTACTATAACTAATTTTGAAATGGGTAAATTCAAATTAAATAGAAGCAGAAAGACGTTCCTAATCATGAGAGCGTTCGAATTTCTTACTTGCTTTCTATTACTTCTGACTCCACTTTACTTTTCGTTGGAATCACTCGTTGCTGTCTCGCTTCCACTTTCGCCAACCCCAACATGCGAGCTTCAATACCAGTTGACACAGATGAATGTGATCCTCTTTCAGAATTGTTCTTCGTCAAATCAGCTTCATGAGGTTCTAGTTGAATTACGTAATGACTGATTACTTGACGTTTGCGATTGTGTATTATCTCATTCATTGTATGAAGATGCTTTCTTCTCTTTGACTTTTGTTGGTGACTATCCTGTTCTTTTTCGTTCCTTTTCGACTTACTGTGATGGTTTTCTAATTTTTTATCTTTAGTTGTTGTTGTCGTGTTTGTATAGATTTCAGGTGATGAAATAACGGGACTAATTGACATATTACATGCAACGAAATTATAGGGCCCATCATAGCTGCTCGTAATACTACTACTAATACTCCCTTCATCTTGATTCCTTTTCATAGGCACCATCGATTTAAATACCTTCACTTTGCGTCCTAACATCTTATGCGGTTTACAACGGATATTTATCCTATTCAGTTTGCCATTGCCACACGAGACTATAAGATTTTCGAGGTCATGTGGAATGTTGTCACCACAAGAAGCAGCAGCCCGTGCACGACCCGCAGCTTCTGCTGCAACATGGTTTTTTGAACTATTCGCCACTTGGTTGTCTTCATTCATTTTATCAAAATTCCCTGTTTGGTTTACTTTTACTGTAGAATTATTCTGCAGAGGATCTTCTATCTGGTATTCCATTTGTGATGTCTGTCGATTAGGAAGAGATAAGAATGATGTGATAGGATTGCCCATGGCACTATGAGAGTCTATACCAGAAAGCCGACTATACGCCGCGTTGGTGTAAATCACTGTTAGGGAGGGGTTGGACTTCACAACTAATTTTGCAGTCTTCGTAAACGACACAGCGTTGTCAATAGTAACAGGCTTTCCTGGGCGGATCTCTCCCTGATCAATGCTCGAATCTGACGTCCCCATGTCTTGTTCCATTTGATCTTCATACACTCTACGCATGTTCATCCTTTTCCTTTTCTTATCCTGTAACTTTTTTTCTCGAGCAGCATTTTGGCTCTGAGTATCAGTGGATCGAACAGATGAGCGACGCTGGCCACTTGGCTCAGAAGGGTTTGGAGAAAACCGAGAGAGGTTTGTATTGTCCTGAGCATCTGCATTGTTTGTATTGTTTGGTGAATTAAAGCTATCATTGCCCTTGCTATTTTCAGCACTTGGTATTTCCCCGGTGTGATCCATCATTTCTTCGCTACTTCCTTTGTCATTCCCACTGCCTGATGATCCATTGCCATTCGACGACATTCCACCCTGATCGTTCCCACTGCCAGAACTACCTCCTTGATTTGAACCGCTTCCAGTGCCACTTCCAGTATTTCCACCACTGCCAGAGCCGGATGCAGACATTAGATTAGCATTGCTGGCTCCGCTACTTGCATTGCGAGCTGATGAAGAATACTCCGAAACCATTGTGGGGAAGCCAAACCGTTGCGCATTTCCAAGTAAATTTTGCTGCTGTTGTGGCTGCTGCTGGGGGTTTCCTACCACGTCCTGGTCATCTCCACCATTTCTTTGGACTATTTCATCATCATTCGCAGCTTGCAGCAATGGAAGTTGTTGTTGTTGTTGCAGGTGTGCTTCTCCTTCAAGTGACGACCCAGATCTTCCGCTGTTTGAATCAGTTCCCTCTTGTTTCAGTGAATGTTTTCGCTTTGGGCGAGCAAGGACCACCATAGAAGAAGAATCCCTATCGTTGTCATCATCTTGTTGAGAGGCTATGGCAGCCGATTCAAAGGCTGCTGCTAATTCATCTTTTGCGGCATTCAGTGCGTCGGCCACTGCTGTGTCGGAGAATGAAGATACTTTGTTATTTATTTGGGAGTGTTGTGACCTGGTGATGCACGAAGTGTTCTGTTGCGCAGTGATTCCATATGCATTGAAAAAAGGACGCACACACTTATATGAATATGATTGATTTGGAATGTTTTGTAAGAACCACAATGTTAGGGTCACGCAAAAGAAAATGAGCAAATATAAAGCTTCACAAGATTCATGTTAACTTTTATTTCACATACCTCGAGTAATTTTGTATACTGCTCCAGACATGGAACAGCGGATGAATCATTAATATTTGTGTTCTTGGAAGGGCCACGAGCACCGTTTGCAGCATTACCTTGATAGCTGGGTGCAACATTTTGATTCATGTCACTGCTGTTGATGGATCCGTCATTTGAATTGTTGTTGATGCGCAAGTTGTTTGTAGCGAATGGAGTATAGTTTGAGTTTCCAATACTAATTCCAACAGTACTTAGATCAATACGTGGGTCCATTGGGTGTTCTATTGTGATTCCATTCCATTGAGCTCTCAAAGACGGACCCGAGTCCTTGGCTGTTGTGTCATGTATTTGAGTCGTATCAGAAAAATGGTTACTGTTGCTATTTTTCGAACTAAT
>Ga0163111_10002017_pt1 | contig 12749 bp, 18 predicted proteins | sample CRUFie1St18metaG_FD_109645 | JGI IMG/M metagenome (GOLD analysis project Ga0163111, IMG submission 109645) | Marine microbial communities from the Costa Rica Dome - CRUD Field 142mm St18 metaG | ecosystem: Environmental > Aquatic > Marine > Oceanic > Photic zone | place: Costa Rica: the Eastern... | reverse complement strand
TTTTAATATTTTTTAATAAATTTTCTAATTCTGAACCATTTTCTCCAACTAAGACCCCTGGTCTTGCCGTTTCAATAGTTAATTGAATTTGATTTCCTAATCCATTTCGATTGATTTTAATATTAGAGATACTTGCTTCTTTACTTAATAATTTATTAATGTACGTTCTAATTTGGTCATCTTCTTTTAATAGATTTGAATATTCATTAAATTTCGTATACCAAATTGATTTATGTTGTTGTGTTATACCTAAACGAAATCCTAATGGATGAGTTTTTTGCCCCATTCTATTAATCCTTTTAATTAAAATAAAATATATTAATTTTTTTCTTGTACACTAATCGTAATATGGCACGTTGGCTTTAAGATTTTATATGCCCGTCCTTGAGCACGAGGTCGAATACGCTTTAATTTTGGACCTTCATCAGCATAAATTTCATTAATGATTAATTTTTTTTTGTCCAATTGATGGTTATTTTTAGCATTTGCTGCAACAGAATGAACAATTTGCCAAATCGGACCCCCAGCTTTGTATGGTAAAAATTCTAAAATCATTAATGCGTCTTGATATGAACGCCCACGAATTTGATTTAAAACCCTTCTTACTTTATGTGGAGAAATTCTGATATATTTCGCTACTGCTTTTATTGATTTAACATCTGTCATAAATTTTTATCTTTAATATTAGATTTATTTTAAAATCTTCTAATAATTTTTTTGAATCAAGTTAACCTGTAAATTATATTAATTACCATGTTAGTTCAACTGTTTTATCAATTGCTTTAATTTGATAAGCTAGTTTTATAGTTATTTCATTTGAATTTTTCGATGGTTTAATTAGAACTTCATTAAATTTATTAAATTTTGTTATTTCATTTATTTTAATTTCATAAATAAAAACATCAAAAAAATTAATTTTAAAATTATTCTGAAGAGAAATAACAGTAGAATTTAAAATTTGTAAAAAACATTCGCATTCTTTTGGATTAGACTTTAAAAGGTATGTAATATCATCAATTACATAATAATATGGTTTAATTTTAAAGCTTTGTAAAATATTTTTTCCTTTATTTGAAATATCTTTTTCATAAGTTATGGTGAATGTTTGAATTTTAAAATTTGGACTTTCAATTGATAAAACACTTGAATCATTTATGATCATACAAATTTATAGTTAACGTTTGCTCTTCTTATCAGTTTTGAAATGTGTTTTGAATGTTCGCGTTGAAACAAATTCTCCTAATTTGTGTCCTACAAATTGATCAGAAATAAAAATTGGTACATGTGTTCTACCATTATAAACAGCAATTGTACAACCGACCATATTTGGTAATATGGTTGAACTACGTGACCAAGTTCTGATTACGTCCTTTTTTCCCATATCATTCATTTTATCAACTTTTTTTAATACATGATAGGCAATAAAAGGTCCTTTTTTTAATGATCGTGACATTTTCTATTAAATTTTAAAATTTATATTATTTCCGACTTCGAATTATATATTTATTACTAATTTTTTTACATTTTCGTGTTTTTATTCCTAGTGCTGGTTTACCCCACGGTGTTAAAGGACGACTTCTACCAATCGGTGCACGACCTTCACCTCCACCATGTGGATGATCACATGGATTCATTACTGAGCCACGTACTGTTGGACGTTTTCCAAGCCACCTTGTTCTACCAGCTTTACCACTTCTTATTAAAAATGCATCGTTATTACTCACTTCTCCTATAGTAGCAAAACACTCTTTACGAAGTAAGCGAATTTCTTTAGATGGTAATCTCAAAGTAACATATTTTCCTTCTTTAGCTAAAATTTTAGCAGATGTTCCTGCACAACGTGCTAATTGGCCACCCTTATTCGGAATTAACTCAATATTATGAATTGAAGTTCCTAAAGGAATTTCTTCCAATGTTATAGTATTACCGATATTCTTTGGACTACCCGGTCCTGACATTATTTTGTCTCCAACATTTACTGTATTAGGATGCAAAATATACTGTTTTTCTCCATCTTGATAATGTAATAAAGCTATTCGTGCATTACGATTTGGATCATATTCTATTGATATAACTGTTGCTTCAACAGAATATTTCTTGCGCTTAAAATCAATTAATCTATATCTCTTTTTATGTCCCCCACCTCTATGACGAATTGTAATGACACCGCGATTATTTCTTCCTTTCTTACGATGGTTACTTTTAATTAAACTTTTTTCTGGCTTGTTTTTTGTAATTTCTGAAAAAGCTGATAAAACCCTAGTTCGCGTACCTGGTGTATAGGATTTATAAAATCGAATACTCATAAACTTAATTATTTTTTATACTATAGTTGTTAATTTTCTGAAAATAAATTTATTGTATCTCCACTTGCTAAAGTTATAATTGCTTTCTTATAATGTGGTTTATAACCAAATGATCTGCCTATTGATTTTTTTTTCTTTGGAAGATGAGAAGTATTGACTTTTATTACTTTTACATTAAATAAATATTCAATTGTTTTTTTAATAGTAATCTTATTAGATGTTGGATTTACAATAAAACTGTATTGATTATTTTCTAAAAGCCGTGTTGCTTTATCAGTAATAATTGGATATTTTATAATATTACTATAACTATAATTAAGAAATGATGAATCAATCACAAAAAGTCTCCTTTATATCATTTATTGCCAAAGGTGTTACCAAGATCTGCTTAGCTTTTAATAAACTTAAAGTATTTAAATTTCGAGCAGAAATTAATTCAACGTTTTTAATATTTCTTATTGATAACTTTAATGATAATGTTTTTCTTGATACAATAATTAAAATTTTCTTGTCGAGTTCAACACCCCAATTTTTGAAAATATTAATTAAAATTTTTGTTTTAGAAGTTGTAATTTCATCTTCTAGATTATCAATAATTAAAAGGCTATTACGTTTATTATATAACAAAGTTTGTATAGCCAATTTACGTTCTTTTTTGTTTAATTTTAACATGTTTAATTTTGGCTTTGGACCAAAGATAACACCCCCACCTCTCCATAATGGCGAACGATTAGAACCTGCTCTTGCTTTACCCGTTCCTTTTTGTTTCCACGGCTTAGCACCTCCACCTCTTACCTCACTTCGTGTTTTTGTTGAACTGGTACCCTGTTTTTGTTGAATTTGTTGTCTTAAAATATCCTTATGAACCAAATAATTTCCAGATTTTTCAAGTACATTCAATTTTAATTTATGTTCTACATTTAGGATTTGTCCATTTATATCTAATGAATTATATTTAATATATTTTGGAACACTCATATTTTATTTATAACAACTTATTTACTACTAAAAATTAAATTATTCAGATAGACTAATCAAAACTAAATTTCCTGGTTTACCAGGTACGGAACCTTTTACTATTAAAATATTATCATTACTATTTATTTGAATAATTTTTAATTTTTTAACAGTTACAATTTTATTTCCTAATTGACCTGCCATTTTTTTACCGGGCAATACTCGTCCCGGTGTTGTTCCCATTCCAATTGAACCAGGTGCCCTATGGTTTTTTGAACCATGGGTCATTGGTCCTATTGTAAAGTTATGACGTTTCTGAAGACCAGAAAATCCTTTTCCACTAGTTTTACCTGTTATATTAATAAGCTGATCAGTTGAAAATAAATTTACATTTAATTCTTGCCCAATTTTAAATTCTTCAGTATTTTGGACACGAAATTCTTTTAAATATTTTAAAGATTGAATATTAGACTTTTGTAAATGACCCAATTGACATTGATTTAAATATTTATTGGAAATACTATGATAACCGATTTGAATTGCATCATAACCATCAGTCAAAACCGTTTTAATTTGTGTAATAATAGATGGTCCGACTTTTAAAATCGTAACGGGAATAATATTACCAAATTCATCAAAAATTTGGGTCATACCAACTTTATTTCCTAATAAACTTATAGGCACAATATTTCTCCATAAATTAAAATATAACAATTATCATTAAAAAACATAAAAATTTTATCCTCACACTATAAATATATACTTACTAATATTAAAAATAAGTACATAATTTTTAATATTAGTAATAAATTAACACTTATATACTTTAATACGGTTATATTTCTTTATTTTATCATTTTTTTAGTATATTCAAATATGTATATAATTTAAAAATTTATAAAAATATTATGGCAAAAGTTGTAGGTATAGACTTAGGAACTACAAATTCTGTAGTAGCAGCTATTGAAGGTGGTCAACCAAATGTTATTACAAATGCAGAAGGATTACGAACAACACCCTCAATTGTTGCATATACAAAAAAACAAGAATTATTGGTGGGACAAATTGCTAAACGTCAGGCTGTTATTAATCCCGAAAATACATTCTTTTCAGTAAAGAGATTTATTGGATCTAAAGAAAATGAACTTTCAGATGATTCAAGACAGTTACCTTATAAAGTAATAAAAGATTCAAACGGCAATATTAAAATAAATTGTTCTTCTTTAAAAAAAGAATTCAGTCCGGAAGAAGTTTCAGCACAAGTTCTACGAAAATTAATTGATGACGCAAGTTTGTATTTAGGACAGGAAGTAACACAAGCCGTTATTACTGTTCCAGCTTATTTTAATGACTCACAACGTCAGGCTACAATGGATGCTGGAAAAATTGCTGGTATTGAAGTTTTGAGAATTATTAATGAACCAACAGCCGCTTCACTGGCTTATGGATTAGATAAAAAACAAAATGAAACTATTTTAGTATTTGATTTAGGTGGGGGGACTTTTGATGTTTCAATTTTAGAAGTTGGTGATGGAATTTTTGAAGTTTTATCGACAGCAGGTGATACGAATCTAGGTGGTGATGACTTTGATAAAGTTTTAGTAAATTGGTTAGTTAGTGAATTTGAAAGTAAAGAAAATATTAATTTAGCAAGTGATATTCAAGCTTTACAGAGACTAACAGAAGCTGCTGAAAAGGCTAAAATGGAATTATCAACAGTTGAAACAACTACAATTCATTTACCATTTATTACTGCTGATAAAACGGGCCCGAAACATATCGAAACTGAATTAAGTCGTGAAAAATTTGAAAGCTTATGTAAAGATTTAATTCAACGTTGTCGAATTCCTGTAGAAAAAGCTCTAGAAGATGCACGTTTAGAAAAGTTAGATATTAATGAGGTTGTATTAGTTGGTGGTTCAACTCGAATTCCTGCTATTCAAAATTTAGTTGAATCTTTAACTGATCGGAAACCTAATCAATCAGTAAATCCTGATGAAGTGGTAGCAATTGGTGCGGCCATTCAAGCCGGCATACTTGCTGGAGAAATTAAAGACATTTTATTATTAGATGTTACTCCTTTATCATTAGGTGTTGAAACATTAGGTGGGGTAATGACAAAAATTATTGCGCGAAATACAACCATTCCAGTTAAAAAGTCTGAAATTTTTTCAACAGCAGTTGATAATCAAACGAATGTAGAAATTCATATATTACAAGGTGAACGGGAACTAGTAAGTGGAAATAAAAGTTTAGGTAATTTTAGATTGGATAATATTCCAAAGGCTGGACGTGGAATACCGCAAATTGATGTTACTTTTGATATTGATGTTGATGGTTTATTATCAGTTAAAGCTAAAGAAATTGAAACTGGAATTGAGCAGTCTGTAACAATTCAAGGAGCTTCAAATTTAGAACAAACTGAAATTGAAAGTATGTTAGCAGATGCTGAAAAGTATGCATCAGTTGATCAGAAAAAACGTCAAGATATTGATTTAAAAAATGAAGCAGAAATTGCTTGTTTAGAAACTGAAAAAGAACTTAGCAAGTTAGGAAATCAAATTTCTGAAGATCAAGTAACAAATATTAACAATTTAATTGAAAATATTAGAACAGCGATTAAAAATGAAAATTTTGAAAATATCCAAAAATTAATTGAAGAATTAAAATTATCAATGCAAGTTATAAATGATGGGAATACAACTAATAATGATGATGGATCAATAAATGATCTGTAATAAATAGTTTAAAAAATTTAAACGAACTCTTTAGTCGTTTAAATTTTTTTCTTGGTCTACAATTATACATTCTGTTGTTAAAATCATACTGGCAATTGAAGTAGCATTTTGTAATCCTGAACGAGTTACTTTTGCAGGATCAACTATCCCTTCCTCATACATGTTTCCAAATTTATTTGTTGCCGCGTTATATCCAATTTCAAATTCTTGTTCTTGAACTTGTTCAATTATTACAGCTCCATTTATACCAGCATTTTGTGAAATTCTACGTAAAGGAGCCAAAATTGATTTTGTAACAATAAGCCCACCAATTAATTCATCCTCCTTAAGATTAGTTTTTGTCCACGCTAATAAATTTTCAGATAAATGAGTTAATGTTGTCCCACCGCCTGGTACTATACCCTCTTCCACAGCTGCACGAGTAGCGTTGATGGCATCTTCGAGTCTTAATTTTTTATCTTTCATTTCAGTTTCAGTTACAGCTCCAACACGAATTACAGCAATACCACCCGATAATTTGGCAATTCGGTCTTGTAATTTTTCCTTTTCATATTCCGTGTCCACAATATTTACTTGTTTACGGAGCTGTTCACATCGTGCTTTAATCGCTTCAATTTCTAAACCATCTCCTACTATTGTTGTATTATCTTTAGTCACAATAACTCGACGAGCTTTACCTAATAAATTTAATTGAACATTTTCTAAACTTAATCCAGCATCTTGAGTAATTACTGTACCACCGGTTAAGATTGCAATATCTTGTAACATTAACTTTCGTAATTCACCAAATCCAGGTGCTCTTATTGCTACAACATTTACAATGCCTCGTAATTTATTTAAAATTAGAGTCGCTAAAGCTTCTTTTTCAACGTCTTCAGCAATAATTAATAGTGGTCGTTTAGTTTTTGTTATTTGTTCAAGAATCGGTAATAAATCTTGTTGAATTAAAGTGATTTTTTTATCCGTTAATAAAATATAAGGATTGTCGTATAGAACCTCCATTTTGTCAGTATTTGTTATAAAATAAGGTGATATAAAACCTTTTTCAATTTTCATTCCTTCGGTAATTTCTAACTCGTTTATAATTCCTTTCCCTTCCTCAAGAGAAATTACACCATCTTTACCAACTTTAGCTAATGCGTTTGCAATCAATGAACCAATAATATTATCATTTCCAGCAGAAATAGAAGCAACTTGTTCAATAGCATTAATATCTTCAACTGGTTCAGCAAATTCATTAATTTGTGTAACTAAATATTGCGTAGCCTTTTCCATGCCTAATTTAATGGAAATTGGATTTGCACCAGCAGCAACATTTTTTAATCCTTCCTTAACCATTGCATATGCTAATACTGTTGCTGTTGTTGTTCCATCGCCAGCAACATCATTTGTTTTTGAAGCTGCTTGACGGATTAATGAAACGCCTGTATTTTCGATATGATCTTCTAATTTAATCTCCTTAGCTATTGTCACACCGTCATTAACAATCTGTGGTGATCCATACGCTTTTTCTAAAACTACGTTTCGACCTTTTGGCCCTAATGTTACTGAAACAGCCTCAACCATTATTTCCATACCACGTTCTAAAGCCCGTCTAGCATTATCTTTGTATAAGATTTTTTTTGACATAAATAGAGATTAGTAATTTGATTGATTTTAATGAAAAATATTCAGTTTCAAATTTTAGAATAAATTGTAATATTTTTGCAAGTAAATTTAATAAATCATTTAAATTATTTTTTAAATCTTTACTAAAACTACAATTTAAGATTAATATATACAAACGTAACATGGTTTGGGCTTGTAGCTCAGTGGACTAGAGCACGTGGCTACGAACTACGGTGTCAGGGGTTCGAATCCCTTCTTGCCCAATTAAAAAATTTTTAAAGTATTAAACCATGTTATTTTGGGGTGTCGCCAAGCGGTAAGGCTGTGGACTTTGACTCCGCCATTCGTAGGTTCGAATCCTGCCACCCCAGTTTTAAAATTATTTCATCAATAAAAAATAAATTTTAGTCATAACTTTATTCTTTCATCTATATTTAAGTAATATTAATAAGTTTTTATATTTGTTAATCTCATAAGTTATGACTTTACATTTTATATTTTAATAACCTTCACAACATCCGTTAAAATTAAATTTAGTAATTTTAATAAAAATAGAGTTACATTTCAAATGATATATTATTTAATTGATTCAAATAGTATGAATATTTATGTATACATGAATATAATAATGATATCAAATTAAAAATTACTATAATACTAAGAATTTAATTATTATCAATTTTTAAAAATGAAAAATATACGACCTAAAATTCAGTTTATAAAAGGAGTGGATGAAACAGTTCTACCAGATGTACGACTTACCCGTTCAAGGGATGGAAGTACAGGAACAGCAACTTTTAAATTTAAAAATCCAAATATTTTAGATAAAAAGAGTTTAAAAGAAGGAGAAATTACAGGAATGTTCTTGATAGATGAAGAAGGAACAATTGTAACACGTGATGTTAATGCGTGTTTTATTAAAGGTAAACCAAAATCAGTCAAATCTATTTATATAATGAAGAATTCAGATGATTGGGAACGTTTTATGAGATTTATGGAAAGATATGGGAAAAGTAACGGGTTGATTTTTACAAAGTCAAATTAAGTTTTTAAATTATTAAACAAAATTGATAATTCATAAAATAAATAATTTAATCATTAAATTATTTATTTTACTTAGTGTATATATTTTAATTATTTCGGAATTTTAAATCGTTGTTTCACGCCTTCTCCAATTACCGCAACGCAGCCCCAATAAGTCCCATACGTGCGGCAGTAATACCTCACGCTTCTGCAACCTACGGTGACAGATCCAGTAATTTTAGTATAACGTTTGGTACTGGGAATATTTCCAATTACTAAGCCAACAGCACTGGAAATACTCCCGATAACATCTAGAGTTCCACAAACAGGATCGTTACAAGCAAAATCTTCAAGTGCATGGCTTGTACCAATTACAATGTCAGCACCACTTACGCCTGATTTAACTATTTCCTCAACCTTTTTTACTCCGTCCTTCCCACCCCAAATAGTAGCATTTACACCACGAAGAATATCGCGAGTTAACGCGGTGATTTCTTTTATATCGGCGAGTTTACGTTTTAACATATTATGTCTAAATTATTTAATATTTTGTATTAAATTATTATTCCATCTTTCTAGAACAAGTGTTTTCGAACCATCTTGGTTTTGTTGATATTTTACTGGTTGAAAACCTAATTTTTCACCTTCACTAATAATAACTTCGTTAGCGTATTGTTGAGCAATTTTATCAATAAATGTTTCTACTGGACAATCTTGTTTCCAAAAACTAGTATCAACAATTAATTCATATTCTTCACCGCTCCAATTAAACATAATATCATGACCATTGGATTGGTTTATTATTAAATTGAACTTTTCTTGTTGCAAATCGTTCTCATTTAAGCTACGACAATTGTTAATTTCTAATTTGTTTAATGCTTTTTCTAAATAATCTAAATTATGGAAACAAGTTTTCATATTTGTAAAATGCGACATGACTATTAAAATTATTCCTAGACTCTAAAATATATTATATAACTTTTTTTCTACTATATACGTCTATTATTTTTTATAATATATTTACATTACATCAATATATCATTAATTCATGTAAATATGAATTAATGATATATAAAATTAATTTTCAATTATGTTAGCTTTTTTTAATAAATGAAAAACAGTTGGAGTCGGTTTAACACCCTGTTTTAACCATTTTTGAATCTTTTCAACATTAAAGTAAGATTTTTTACTTATTGGAGAATAATAACCGACACATTCAACAGGATTACCATTTCGTCTAGCTTTATTTTCTATGACTATTATTCTATAACTTGGTTCTTTTATTCTACCTGTTGGTTTTAGACGTAATTTTAACATATTTTTATTTATATTAATATCATTAATTTCAATAAATTATCGCCGTGAATAATATTCAATTACTAATAATTCATTTAATTCTAATAACAAATCATTTCGATCACAATAATTTATTACTTGTCCCTCTAATTTCTTTGGATCAAATTTTAAATAAGTTGGGCGTTCAAAGTTATTAAATCGTTTAAGATTTTCTTGTATTATATTCTTTGAAAATGTTTTTTCTTTAATAGTTATTATATCGTTTATTCGACATTGAAAACTTGGTATATTAACAATTTGACCATTAACTTGAATATGACGATGATTTACTAATTGACGAGCATTCGCAAGAGTTGGCGCAAGACCTAAATTGAAACAAATACTGTCAAGACGCATCTCTAATAATTGTAATAATATTAAACCAGTTACTCCCCTACGTTTTCGAGCCTCTTTAATATACTTAAATAGCTGATTTTCGGTTAATCCATAATTAAATTTTAGTTTTTGTTTTTCTTCTAGTCTTATTCCATATTCTGTAGTTTTTTTATTCATTTCCGAATTGGCTTTACCATGTTGACCCGGTTTGCAATTTTTCTTTGATATTTTTTGAGTTAACCCAGGTAAAGTGCCTAAACGTCTTGTGATTCGTAACTTAGGTCCTCTATAACGTGACATAAGGTATATTAAAAAAAAATTTTTCGTAATTTTGTAAAAAAAAATAAATTTTGGGCGAATGACCGGACTTGAACCGGCGAATGGCGGAACCACAACCCGCTGCCTTAACCACTTGGCCACACCCGCCAGAAAGTTTACAAATTTAATTTATCATGTTAAGATGCTAATAGTCTATATGTAAATTTAAAATAGGTTTTATAACTAGGATATGCATAAAATAAAAACTTTTTATTTTAATGGTCAAGAATATTATACGAATGATGTAATAAAATTGAATGATTTATTAAAGTATTTTAATTATAATTCTCAATTATTTGTTATTGAGTATAATAATTTTATTTGTAATAAAAATAAATGGAAAACGATCGAAATAAAAAATAATGATAAAATTGAAATTATTACGATCGTAGGAGGAGGTTAAATACTATATTATTATATAATTTTATGTAATCGTTTAAAAAGTTCTATTTAATGAGATCTCTTAAATTTGAAATCTCATTAAGTTTATCAAATTATTCATCCCAATTCAAAACCTTATAAAGTCCACAATTACAATAATATCAGACATAGTTACTAGTATAAATCGATCTATAGTTACTACTCCAGCACATCAACATTGGTAATTGATTCGATTATTTATTCAGGTAAAATTATTTCTATCAGTTCAAATGGCAGTGGTGCGTTGTGTTTTCTGGATTGTTCGAGCACCCATTCTCTAACGGTATCAACGTCATCATTGGCTCCAAGTAGCAACCTTAACCTGTCCATAAACCACGCAAAAAGAGTAAAGTTTCCCCCACTACTGAATAATATAAGTGAAATTATAAGAATAATAAATTGTTTTCTTTTAGAACCTCGTAGGTTTTTTAAAGTACTTTTTATTTTTATTTTTAGTAATTCTACCTTGTCTTCATTCGTAAGATATTTATCGAATAAAATTTCTTTAATATCTATAGAATGTTGAGGATCAACTTTTCTAATCTTCTTATATAACCTTACAAATTTTTTTCCTGGGGCTGTCAGCATCGCAGAGCCGTATTTCGCTAGCTGACCTGCAGCATTATCGGCCGTTTCTGACCAAATAGATGCACCAACCACCCCAGCGATACCTGCTTTTATCGCAATATCTTCAATGATCACTTTTGTAAACCACCATACAACTGGATTATTCCCACCCCGAGTGTCCAATGACTGTTTATTATGTTCTGGTAATGTATCATATTAAGGCATTTGTTTTAATTGTTTCCTGAATTGTTTTTTTAATTCAGGGCTTGCATTTTGCCAAAACTGTTTTTCTATCTTTTTAGCTATAAAGTATGGAATACCTACGAAAACGAGATATCGCAGTATCATTTTTTTCATAGAAATTTCCTTAAAAATTTTATTAATAAATTACAATATTCAAATTATCGAATCTATTCTTAATTTACATTATACTTTTCGAAAACTTATTCGTCTACATATAAACTATAAATAAAACTAGTTGGTTTACCTTGTAAAACAGATTTTGCTAATGATAATGATTTTTTAGCTGTTAAAGTTGCTTTTCTTTTCCAATTAGATTTTCGAGTTCTTGTTTTTAATTTTGATCGACGATTTTTAGGTACTGCCATATTTACTATAAAATATTTATCATGTATTTATATTATATAATATAGACAAGGAAAAATCAAAGAATTTTTAATTTTCCCCTGCATTTTTAATTGTATTTCGTTGATTTATTGTTAACGTGATGATAAACGTCTAATTTGCTGTCTCGCTAGAGCTGCAATATTGAATAAAGCCCATGAGCCTGCTACCAATAAAGGTAGAGCGATTAAAAGTAAACGGGTATCCATAGCTGAAAATCCTTTATAAATATTTAAAAGTTAAATACAGAAAATAAAGTTAAAATCTATTAACATCATCTGGATTATAATTATTATTATAATATATAATATATGATTAATTATATAAAGTTATATAAGGAAGATTGCTATTTAAAAATTTAAAAAAAAAATTGAAATATGTTTATAGGGTATTATAGAACCATGAGGCAACTTGGTTACGAATGTACGAAAGACAAGCAGTTAATGGACTCATATAAAAGAAAAACGAGTAGTTTGAATTTAAAAGTAATTTTCCTTATTGTTTTTAATGTTTTTTC
>Ga0163111_10002016_pt1 | contig 12758 bp, 14 predicted proteins | sample CRUFie1St18metaG_FD_109645 | JGI IMG/M metagenome (GOLD analysis project Ga0163111, IMG submission 109645) | Marine microbial communities from the Costa Rica Dome - CRUD Field 142mm St18 metaG | ecosystem: Environmental > Aquatic > Marine > Oceanic > Photic zone | place: Costa Rica: the Eastern... | reverse complement strand
GAACAAATATTTACAGGATTCCATTTTGGTAATTCTTTATACGTGTAAGTAATCATATCTGAAATTAATCTGAGACTCGGTGCTGGAGGGAAAACATGAGTACCCCGAGATAAATACTCTTTGATTATATCATTCTGTGTTGTTCCTTGAAGTTTACTACGATCTATTCCCTGTTCATCAGCTAGGGCAATATAGAGACTTAAAAGCCATGCGGCAGTAGCATTAATTGTCATCGAAGTATTCATTTGATCAAGAGGAATTTTATTAAATAAAACTCTCATATCTCCAATATGACTTATTGGAACTCCAACTTTGCCAACCTCACCAGAGGCTAGAATATGATCACTGTCATATCCTGTCTGAGTAGGAAGATCGAAAGCTATTGACAGGCCTGTCTGACCCTTTGCCAAATTCTTTAAGTAAAGTTCGTTTGACTTTTTGGCAGTAGAATGTCCCGCGTAAGTTCTTATTAACCAAGGTTTATCCATAATTTTCAACAAAAATGCTAATTTTTAATAATTTGTTTTATTTAAAATGTATATACTAATCTCATTTATTTGGCTATAAACCTCGAAAAAGCTACTAATAGAGCTATATAACATCATACTACACAGGAGAAATTATGACGACAGAAGAAAAAGATATTTATGCTATCGGTGAGATACCGCCATTAGGTTATGTTCCAAAAAAAATGCATGCCTGGGTAATTAGAAAAGACAGACATGGAAATCCACTTCAATCTTTTGTCGAAGAAGAGTTTGATATTCCAGAAATAGGTCCTAGTGAAGTCCTTGTTTTTGTCATGGCTGCTGGTGTTAATTATAATGGAGTTTGGGCTGGGCTAGGCAAGCCAATATCTGTTCTTGATGTAACAAAAAAAGACTATCACATCGCTGGATCAGATGCTTCAGGAATAGTTTGGAAAGTTGGATCAGACGTAAAAAGATGGAAAGTCGGTGACGAAGTCGTAATTCATGCAATGACATGGGATCATGAAGATGTTGAAGTTAATGGTGGAGAACCAATGCTATCTGAAACAAATAAGGTTTTTGGATATGAAACTGCTGACGGTACTTTTGCACAATTTACTTCTGTTCAAGCACATCAGTTAATGAAGAAGCCATCTCAACTAACATGGGAAGAAAGTGGTTGTTACAATTTGACTTTAGTAACAGCCTACAGAATGCTATTCGGTCACTCAGGGAATGAATTGAAACCAGGTGAGTACGTTCTAGTATGGGGCGCTTCTGGTGGATTAGGAAGTTTTGCCGTACAATTAGCAAAAACTGTTGGCGCTAAACCCATTGGTGTCATTTCTGATAACTCTAAAGCTGACTACGTTAAAAAACTTGGTGCTGTTGGCGTATTAAACAGAAAAGATTTTAATTGTTGGGGCGAACATCCAGATATTGATGACGAAGATGCTTACAATAATTATATGAAAGAAGTTAGAAAATTTGGAAAAGCACTTTGGGAATTTACAGGTAAAGGTAAAAATGTTGACATGGTTTTTGAACATCCAGGAGAGTCAACTGTCCCAGTCTCTATGTTTGTCGTTAAAAGAGGTGGAATGGTTGTAATCTGCGCTGGAACGACTGGTTACAATCTTACATTAGATGCAAGATACCTTTGGATGCATAGCAAAAGGTTGCAAGGGTCACATTTTGGAAACTCTAAACAGGCTAATGCAGCAAATCAGCTAGTAAGTGATGGTGTAATCGATCCATGTGTATCAGAGGTATTCAGTTGGGATGGTATTCCAAATGCACATGAAAAAATGATGAATAATGAACACAAAGCTGGAAACATGGCTGTTCTAGTTGGTGCGGCAAAGGAAGGATTAAAATCGCTTAATTAATATGGATAATATAATCGCGAAGTGTCAAGAAGCTCAACAAACCGTTGATGCATATTATAATGTTGCAAAAGAGCAAGTTAGTAAGCTTGTTCTTGTTGATGGTAAAATTTCAAAAGATCACTTAAATCAGGAACAGCATGCTGCTCATGGCTTAGCTTGGATTGCAACGTATAAAGAGACACTTCGGGAGATGCTTAATTGGGCAACTAATCTTGAGTCTGAAAATAAATTTACAGAATACGAAAAGCTTATTCTACAGATAATATTTTCCGAATATTTATGCCAAATTAAAACTGGTATTCCAATGTCACAATTAGAAGCTATACGCCCTCAGGATTTAGGCTTAAAGAATGGCTTATTTAATGAGATAGATAACAGTAGCTTCAATGATTTAATATTAAATGGAAACGAAACCAAAGATAGATTAGAGCTTGCAAATATAGTTCGCGAGAGCCTATCAAGTAATAATTTTGGAAGCTTAGGTCTTGATGAAACATCTTCAATGATTAGAGATCAATTTAATAAATTTGTCGAAGAACATGTAACTCCTTATGCTCATGAATGGCACCTTAAGGATGAATTAATCCCAATGTCTGTGATTGAAAAAATGTCCGAATTAGGAATATTTGGGCTGACAATACCCGAAGAATATGGCGGCTTAGGAATGAGTAAACTTGCAATGTGCATTGTAACTGAAGAACTAGCTAGAGGTTATATAGGTATTGGCTCACTTGGCACGCGTACTGATATTTCCTCTGAATTACTTTTGATCGGTGGAACAGAAGAACAGAAACAAAAATGGCTTCCTAAAATTGCTTCAGGTGAAATTTTGCCTACTGCAGTTTTTACTGAACCAAACACTGGTTCAGATTTAGCTTCTTTAAAAACAAGAGCTACTGCAAATGGTACTCATTATTCGATTACTGGTAACAAAACTTGGATTACTCATGGTGCTAGAAGTGATTTGATGACTCTTCTTGCTAGAACAAATCCAGATGAAAAAGGGTATAAGGGTCTTTCTATGTTCCTTGCTGAAAAAGAAAGAGGCAGTGACGAAAATATGTTTCCTTCAGATGGGATGTCTGGTGGAGAAATTGAAGTACTCGGTTATCGTGGAATGAAAGAGTATGAAATAGCATTTGATGATTTCAAAGTTAAAAAAGAAAACTTGTTAGGTGGCGAAGAAGGTAAAGGCTTCAAACAGCTTATGGAAACTTTTGAGTCTGCTAGAATTCAAACAGCCGCTAGAGCCGTAGGAGTTGCTCAATCTTCTATGGAAACTGGTCTAAACTATGCTCTAGATAGAAATCAATTTGGAAAATCTATATATGAATTCCCAAGAGTTTCATCAAAAATAGTTTCTATGGTTACAGAAATAATGGCTGCTCGTCAGTTAACATATTACTCAGCCCGTGAAAAAGATACAGGCAACCGATGCGATGTTGAAGCTGGTATGGCAAAATTACTTGGCGCAAGAGTAGCTTGGGCTTGCTCTGATAACTCACTTCAAATACATGGCGGCAATGGATTTGCACTAGAATACCCCATCAGTAGACTTCTTTGTGATTCAAGAATTTTAAATATTTTTGAGGGTGCGGCTGAGATGCAAGCTGAGGTTATTGCAAGGCGACTTCTTACTTCAAACTAATTGATGTCACCAGTTTTTTATTACATTTTAATTCCCGTATCTATTGCTGCTGTAGCGCTTGTTCTTGCAACTGGGATATACAGCATGATGAAGGGCGGGGAATTTAACAAAAAATATTCAAACAAATTGATGCGGCTTAGAATATTATTACAATTTATCGCAATATTGATTATTATGTTGGCAGTTTATTTGGCAACAAGATAACAATAATGGTTAAGCTCAATAAGATTTACACAAAAACTGGAGATAAAGGCAAAACAAGCCTAGCATCTGGCAAAAGAGTATCTAAGGATCACATCAGAATTAAATCATATGGATCAGTCGATGAACTAAATTCAATTTTAGGTATTGTCAGACATGCTATTTCTAAAAAAAATGCTAAAGTTATTTCAGAAATACAAAATGACTTATTTGACCTTGGTGCTGACTTAGCAACCCCAATTATTTCAAAGCCAAAATTTAAACCGCTTAGAATAACTGAAAAACAAGTAATAAGAATTGAGAAAAAAATAGATGAATATAATAAAAAGCTAAAGCCTCTATCTTCATTCATTTTGCCTGGTGGATCTATGAGTGCGTCATATTTACACAATGCCAGAACTGTGGCCAGAAGAGCTGAGACAAATATGGTTACTTTGAGTTCTAAAGAAAAAGTTAATCCTTTTGCGCTTAAATATATAAACAGACTGTCAGATTTATTTTTTGTTCTATCAAGGGTAGAAAATAATAATGGGAAAAAAGATATCCTCTGGAAGCCTGGCTTGAATACATAAAATTCATTGATATATTAATGAAAATAGATTATCCGTAATGCTATGAAAATTTTAGTACCTATAAAAAGAGTGATTGATCCATACGTCAGCATTCGTGTTAAATCCGATAATACTGGGGTTGAAACAGATAATGTTAAAATGTCAATGAACCCTTTCTGTGAAATTGCTGTAGAAGAAGCAATTAGATTAAAAGAATCTGGCAAAGCCGATGAAATTATTGTTGTTTCGGTTGGAAATCAATCATGTCAAGAGACGATAAGAACAGCTCTAGCAATGGGTGCTGATCGTGGGATACATGTGTTGATTGACCAATCTGTTGAACCATTATCGATCGCAAAAATATTGTCTAAAATAATTGATGAAGAAAAGCCTGGGTTAGTAATCTCTGGTAAACAAGCTATCGACGGTGACAATAATCAAACTGGTCAAATGCTAGCGGCTTTAACTGATATGCCACAAGGTACCTTTGCATCAAAAATTGAAATTGATGGAGACAAAATTCAAGTAACTCGTGAGATAGACGGAGGTCTGCAAACTATCAAATTAGATATGCCAGCAATAATCACAACCGACTTAAGGCTAAATGAGCCTCGATATGCATCACTCCCTAATATTATGAAAGCAAAAAAGAAGCCCATCGATCAAAAGACTCCTGATGATTATGGAGTTGACGTCACGCCAAGACTAAAAACACTCAAAGTAATTGAACCTCCAAAAAGACAAGCAGGTATAAAGGTTGAAAATATTTCTGAATTAGTAGAAAAATTAAAAAATGAAGCAGGTGTTATATGACAACATTATTTTTTATTGAGCATGCAAATGGTAAAATTAGCGATCAAAGCTTAAAAGCTATATCTGCTACTAAAGATTTTGGAGAGGATGTTCATGGTTTGATAGCCGGAACTGGTATTGATTCTATTATTGAAGAAGCATCAAAAATATCTGGAGTATCAAAAATTATTCACGTTGATAACGATGAATATAACAATATTCTTGCTGAAAAATTAACATCAACCATTATTGATATATCTGATAATTATAATTATTTTTGTGCTGCCGCAACTACAACAGGAAAAAATGTAATGCCAAGAGTAGCAGCAAAACTAGATGTTGCCCAAATTTCAGAAATTATTGGTGTTGAGTCTAATGATACATTTATTCGAACAATATACGCAGGAAATGCAATTGCTACTGTTCAAAGTTCTGATGCCAAAAAAGTATTAACTATTCGACCAACTGCATATAAGACTGCAGAAACAGGTGATTCATCTTGTGAAGTAGAGAAAATCTCTCCTGAAAATATTCCAAATATATCCGAATATGTAAGCGAAGAATTGACTAAATCTGATAGGCCTGAATTAACATCAGCAAAAATAATTATTTCTGGTGGTAGAGGAATGCAAAATGGAGAAAATTTTGAACTATTGGATAAAGTTGCTGCAAAACTAGGTGCCGCTGTTGGAGCTTCAAGAGCTGCAGTTGACGCTGGATTTGTTCCAAATGATTATCAAGTTGGTCAAACTGGAAAAGTAGTTGCCCCAGAACTATATATTGCTGTTGGAATATCAGGTGCAATACAACATTTAGCTGGAATGAAAGACTCTAAAGTTATCGTCGCTATAAATAAAGATGAAGAAGCTCCAATTTTTGATGTTGCTGACTATGGACTTGTTGCTGATCTATTTCAGGTACTACCTGAGCTTGAAGGTGCAATTTAATTAGATATTTCGTTACGAATTAATTCTAATATTTTTTCATCAGTCCACTCAGTTGGTCCTATTAATCTTGCTACCTCTAACCCATTTTTATTAATCAATAGTGTAACAGGAAGTCCTAAAATCTTTACTTCTCTTGGAATATTATTTTTATCATCAAAAAAAGTTTGAATATTAGTAATATTAAAATCGTAAAAAAAATTTAAAGCTTTCTTCTTTGGGCCTCTATCTAAATTTATTGGCAAAACAACAAACTCATTTTGATCAAAATATGCTTGAAGTTTATCTAAAGATGGCATTTCCTCTTTACATGGCTCACACCACGTCGCCCATAAGTTAATCAATAAGACTTTTTCTTGAAAATCATCTAAGGTAAAAATATCACCGTTTTCATTTTCAAATTTACTTGAAAACCCAGATTTTTCAGCAAAAATAAAATCTGCAGCTCCTAATGAGCTAATAATTAAGGGGTTACAAATTAGTATTATTGTGGCATATACCAGCAAAATAAAATTACTTACTAAGTTTTTCATATAGTACATAAAAATTAATAACAATTAAATGTCCAGTAAAAAAAGTAACAAACTAAGAAAAAGATTTAAAAAAGAAGCAAGTAATGCTTTCAAGTCTATAAACTCATCAATAGAAATAGACAAGTTTTTGTATCAAGAAGATATTGAAAGTTCCATTGCCCATGCAAAAATGCTTGCTACACAAAAAATAATATCGAACACTGACTATAGTAAAATTTCAACTGGACTAAAAAAGATATTATCTGAGATAAGATCAGGCAAATTTGTATTTAGAGATGACCTAGAAGATATTCATATGAATATTGAAAACAGACTTGAGGAATTAATCGGAAAAGCAGCTGGAAAATTACATACTGCTAGATCTAGAAATGATCAAGTTGTAACTGATGTAAAATTATGGATGAAAAAAGATATTGAAGAGATTCTAAAAAAAATAATCAAGCTTCAAAAAATGATTATAAAAAAATCTGAAAGCAACATTGATACATTTCTTCCTGGAATGACACACTTCCAAACTGCTCAACCAGTTTCTTTTGCTCATCACTTGATGGCATATTATGAAATGTTTAAAAGGGATCTTGATAGATTTGAGCAGACAAAAACAAGATTAGATCAAAATCCCCTAGGAGCAGGCGCTTTAGCAGGAACATCTTTTGACATAAATAGAAAATTAACCTCAAAGTTATTAGGATTTAGAGAACCAACAAAAAATTCTCTTGATACAGTCTCTGATAGAGATTTCATAATGGACTATATATATTCGTCTTCGGTGTGCAGCATTCACATGTCCCGATTAGCTGAAGAAATTATTTTATGGTCATCTGATTTGATAAACTTTATTTCAATAGGAGATGATGTAATGTCAAGCTCGTCGATAATGCCTCAGAAAAAAAACCCTGATGCAATGGAACTTGTAAGAGCAAAAGCTTCTATAATTATTAGCAATTTATCTTCAATACAAAATATAATGAAGGGTCTGCCACTTACATACTCAAAAGACCTGCAAGAGGATAAGAGTCTTTTAAAGAATTCTAGTACAAATTTAAAACTATCTATTGATTGCATGATTGATGTAATTAAAAGTTTAAAACCTAACAAAAAGAATATGGAAAATTCTCTAAAATCTGGATTTTCTAATGCAACAGACTTGGCAGATTGGATTGTTAAAAATATTAATTATTCATTTAGAGAATCTCATGGCCTTGCCGCAAAAATAGTAAATTTTGTGGAAGAAAGAGGTATAAAATTAGATGAGTTAAGTTTGTCAGAATATCAAGAATTTGACAAAAATATTAATAATTCAGTATATAATGCAATTAGTTTGCAATCATCTGTTGATAATAAAAAAAGCTTTGGAGGAACTTCAAGATCAGAGGTAAAAAAAATGATCAAGCTTGCTAAGAAAGAGTTATTAAAATGAAAAAAATAATAATCATTACAATAATGTCATTATCAATTTTGTCTTGTGGAAAAAAAGGGTCACTAGAATATCCGTCTGATGACACTCAAACATCATTTAATGATATCAACTCTATCCATTATTCATAAGTTTATGAGTAATTTTCAATATCAAGGCGAGAATTTAACTTGTGAAGATCTTGAAATAGAATCTGTTACAAGAGAAGTAGAGACCCCCTTTTATTGTTATAGTAAAAAAAAAATTCAAGACAATATTAATAAATATAAAAATAATCTTAAAAAGACAAATTCAATGATTTGTTTTGCCCTAAAGGCTAATTCAAATCTTGAATTAATTAAATTAATGGCTCAAGAAGGTTTGGGAGCTGATGTTGTCTCAATTGGGGAATTTCAAAAAGCTCTCAAAGCTGGAATTTCTGGAAAGGATATTGTTTTTTCTGGTGTTGGTAAAACTGAGAAAGAAATAGAGTTTGCAATTAAAAACCATTGTTTTCAGATTAACGCTGAATCATTAAGTGAGATTAAAAAAATAAATGAAATTGCTCATAATTTGAATATCAAACAAAATATTGGTATTCGGATTAATCCAGATGTAAAACCCGATACTCATTCTAAAATTACAACTGGTTCTAATGAAAATAAATTTGGAATTCCTATGAGTGATGTTAAAAATTTATTTAATCAATCTAATCTTTTTGAAAATTTAAATTTTAACGGTCTTGCATTTCATATTGGCAGTCAAATTATGAAACTAAATCCTTTTGAGGAAGCTTGTAAAATTACTAATCAGCTAGTCAAAGAAATAGAAAACAATGACTTCAAAATTAAAACAATAGATGTTGGAGGTGGCATTGGAATAGATGATGATGAAGAGTTTCAATTTGAAAAATACTTTAGTCTTGTAAATTCATATTTTGCAAAAAAAGACAGGGTGATAATTTTTGAGCCAGGAAGAACAATAATTGGCGATACTGCTTTATTAATATCAAAAATTTTATATATAAAAGAAACTGAAAATAAAATATTTGTCGTTATTGATGCTGGTATGAATGACTTTATGAGGCCAGCCTTATATGGCGCGGTGCATGACATACTCCCTATTTTAAAAAGTAGCTCTTTGGCGAATAAAACCATAGAATTTGTAGGTCCTATATGTGAGACAAGTGATAAATTTTTATCAATTGATGAATTTCAAAATATTAATGAGGGAGACTTCATAGCTATATCAAATACTGGAGCATATGGATCATCAATGTCTTCAAACTATAATATAAGACCAAATATTGCAGAAGTTTTAGTGAGTAAAAATAAATTTTCTATAATTCGACAAAGACAAAGTTTAGAAGACTTAGTTAATCAGTAAAAACTAAATTTTTAAAAAAGTAATTTATTTTTTTAACGATAACATCAATAATTCTATTTAAATCTTCAGTAAAATTAATAGTATTTATCTGAGTTATATTTTCTGACATCAAATATGCTGAGTAGAAAATAACTAAAAAGATTAATAATATAAATGGTAATGGAACTGTTTTCTTCTTTTTATAAACTACGGGAAGATTTGAGTTGTCATTAATAATTTTTTTAGATGATTGATTGTTATTGACTTGAACATGATCATCTGCGTCAGGATCATAACTTTTATTTTCATGATACCAGACATGCCCACACCTAAAACACTTTACGTGTCTGCCATATTTTATTTGTTGAATATCAACTAGATATTTAGCACCACACGAAGAACAAGATAAAATCATTTATTTTTTAAAGATAAATTTTTAATTAGAGAATAGAATAAACAAATAAATATATGATGCTAGACAAAATTAAAAATAAAAGGGTTTTAGTTATAATCATCTTGTTATTTCTATTATTTTTAATCTATTTTTCTTATTATTTTTATCAAATTTATTCTCCATCAAAGATAAATTTAAATAAAAAGAATTATGATGCTGCAATAGTTTTAACAGGTGACCAATTCAGGATCCAAAAAGGTATTTCTCTCTTAAGAGAGAGTAAAGTAAACAAACTATTAATCTCTGGAGTTAATAAACAGATCACAGAAAAGTCAATCATTGCTAAATTCTCTGACTCTGAATCTTTATTTAATTGCTGCATTGACTTAGATATGATCTCAACAAATACCTTTGAGAATGCTAAAGAGAGCTATATGTGGTCACGAAGTAATGAGTTCAATTCCATAATAGTAGTCTCATCTTTTTATCATTTACCAAGAGCAAAGTTAGAGTTTGGTAGATTTTTTAAAGATAAATCACTTATATTTATTCGTGCAAACGATAATTTAAAGAAAACATCGTTTAAAAAAATATTTATTGAATATATTAAGTATATTAGAACAAGTTTAAGTATTTTAATTGGATTATGATTTTCATTCGATCACTTATTTCTAATGTTGTTTTTTATATTATATTGATAATATGTATTATTATAGCTCCAATAACTTTCATTCTTCCAAGAATTTTTATTTTTAAAATAATAAGTTTTCAATCATACCATCTAAAAATTAATCTCAAATATTTGGCTAACTTGAAAGTTGAATATAGAGGTATCGAAAATATTCCAAAACAAAGAAAATACTTAATTGCATCAAAGCATCAGTCTTTGGCAGAAGCATGTTTTATGTTTGATGCAATTGATCATCCAAGTGTTATTGCAAAAAAACAATTGTTACTCATTCCAATTGTTGGTCTTGCTTTTAAAAAAGCAAATTTTATTTATGTTAATAGAAACAAGGGGCAAACAAATATTCAAGCAATGGTTGAGAGTGCAAAAAAAAGTATGGAGATGGATCCAAGACCTCTACTAATTTTTCCCGAAGGAACTAGGACGTATATAGGTGAAAAAAAACCTTATAAATATGGAGTCACCGCACTCTACAATGGACTCAATGTTCCCTGTCTTCCCGTCGCAATAAATGCTGGTTATTACTGGTCTCGGCGACATTTTTTTAGATACCCAGGAAAGATTGTTATTGAATTTCTTAAACCAATTGAGCCCGGCCTTAGTTCAGATGAATTCAGTAAAGAAATTTATAATACAATTGAAGATGCATCTGATTTATTACTTGAAGAAGCAAAAAGAGACTTTCCAAAATGAATTTAGATAAGATTTTTAACTTTCGTCTAATTATATCTCTAATCTTAATAATTCTTTTATTCTATAGTGGTTACTGGATAGTTGTTTCAAATATTTTAAAAAAGACTATTTCTGATGAGTTAAATAAGAATGACTTTATTAATTATAATGATTTGAGTATTTCTGGATTCCCAACTCAGGTACAGGTTAACGTCCATGAATTTAAAATTTTAGATTCTATAAATACCAATGAAATCTTAGGAAGTGAATTAATTAAAATATCAATGCACCCCTTTGATACCTCAAAAATTGCTTTAAAATCTGACATTATTAATATTTTAATCAGTAATGATGGCTTAACTTTTAATATAGCTTTAGACAAAACTTTGTCTTTAATATCAATTGATAATTCGGATCATCATAATATTAATTTAGCAATTGATGATATTACCATCCTAGGAAACGAAATAAATATAGCAAGCTTGAAACAGATTCAGATTAAGTTAGATGAAACTAGTTTTCACAATTTTAAAATTAATTCAAAAATCAATTATGCTCGACTGGAAACTTTAGATACTCAAAATGTCAGTATAAAAATTGATGGAAATTTAGAGCTAAATAAAAATACTTTGGATGGAATCTTAAATATTTCAGTGAAAGAATTAAAAATGAATGAGGAAATTTTTAATATACCTTTAACAATCAGAAGAAATCAGGTGATTTTTCTATTTATGAATATATTTGACCTAAACAAAATTTTATCTTTTCTTTGATCGACCAAAGTCTGGAACAGGAACATCCTGACCAGCGTCTATAATTTTATTTCTAATTTTTCTTGTTTTTGAGAATAATTTATAAAGAGTGTCACCATCATCCCAACGAATAGCTTTCTGCAGCATACTTAAGTCTTCTGAAAATCTTGATATAACTTCTAAAAGAGCATCTTTGTTATTGAGCAAGACATCGCGCCACATCGTTGGGTCTGACGCAGCAATTCTCGTAAAATCTCTAAAGCCACTTGCGCTATATTTTATTACATCACTTTTAGTTACATTTTCAATATCAGCTGCTGTAGATACAATATTATATGCTATTAAATGTGGTAGATGAGATGTAATTGCCATTGTTTGATCATGTCTATCTGGTGTCATTATTTCCACATTAGAACCCATTAACTTCCACATTTTTTTTATCGTATTTATATTTCTTTTTTTGTTCTCTCTTATAGGCGTAATTATACACCACCTATCAATAAAGAGTTCATGAAACCCTGCATTTGGACCACTTTGTTCAGTTCCAGCTATTGGATGAGCTGGAATAAAATCATATTCTCTACCTTTAGATCTACGAAAATTTTTAATAATAAGTGACTTTGCCGAGCCAACATCTGTAACTATTGTTTTTTTAGATAAATGAGGATCAATTAGCTTAAATATTTTTTCATATGTACTTAGTGGAGTACAAATAATGATTAGATCGATATCAGATATACGGTCTGAAATCTTATTTATTACAGTATCAACAATATTCTTTTTTTTTGCTATTTTTCTTGTTTTTTCAGTCTTTGAGTAACCAACAACTTTTTTTGTAATTCCATTTTTTTTTAATGATAGGGCAATTGAAGATCCTATTAGACCAATTCCAATAATAAGAACTTCATTAAACAGAAATTTTTTTAATTTTTTTTTCATGTTAAAAATAATTTTTAATTAATTT
>Ga0163111_10002015_pt1 | contig 12758 bp, 6 predicted proteins | sample CRUFie1St18metaG_FD_109645 | JGI IMG/M metagenome (GOLD analysis project Ga0163111, IMG submission 109645) | Marine microbial communities from the Costa Rica Dome - CRUD Field 142mm St18 metaG | ecosystem: Environmental > Aquatic > Marine > Oceanic > Photic zone | place: Costa Rica: the Eastern... | reverse complement strand
TTATTTGGTTCTGAATTTTTGGCCAAGTATGGCCCTTCTGCGTTGGGCATCACGGGCCTAGCTGCTGCCGCAGGCGCGTTTAAAGTGCCCGAACTGGAGCCCATAGATGATATGTATGGCGGCCTGACAGGCATGGATCTGTTGGCTCAAAACCCCCTCAAGTACCGAACTTACTCGCAGCGCGGTGCAGGTTACAACCCGCCCCCTGTAGGCGCGGCTGGTGGCGGTAGCATGGACACTCGTTCTTTCCCCAGACGAGATGGCGCTATCAGTGGCCCGGGCACCGAAACTTCTGACGATATCCCAGCAATGCTTTCAGATGGCGAGTTTGTGATGACCGCTAAAGCCGTCCGTGGTGCGGGGAATGGTAGCCGTGAGGCAGGGATGCGGAAGATGTACAACATGATGAGTCAGTTTGAGAGGGCCGTCTAACGTGGCAGTTGACACAACAATTCAGCGCATTCAGGAAAACCCTCAAATTGAGGCGTATCGTATTGGATTATTGTCCGACGTTACCGACTTTATTAGAGAAAACCTGACCGGCGCACCCGTCTCACCTATTCTCCCACCCGCCTTTCAAGTGGCAGGGCTTACACCGCTTCAGCAGCGAGCAGCGTCTCTAGCTTCACAAGGCGTAGGCGCTTACCAGCCCTACATGACCTCTGCTTTGGACGCCATGCGGCGTGGTGAGACAGCTACAGAAACATATGGCCTTGGTGGCGTAAGCGAGGGCCTTGCCGCAGGCAGAGCGGGCCTTGGTGCTTTGATGGGCACAGGGGCGGCATTTGACCCTAATTCAACCGCCACCTTTATGAACCCTTACGAAGATGCGGTTGTTGAACAGGCCATGCGGGACATTGACCGTGGCAGTCAGGCGGCCCGTCAACAACTTGGTGCCCGTGCGGCGGCGGCTGGCGCATTTGGCGGCTCTCGACAGGCGGTAGCAGAAACGGAGCTAAACCGTGCGTTAGCGGAACAGAAAGCACGGACAGCTGGCCAGCTACGCGCTTCTGGTTTCCAGCAGGCTCAAGCACAGGCACAACAAGCTTTTGAGGCTGCACAACGCCGCCGTCAGCAACAAGCACAGCTGGCCGGTGCTCTGGGCCAAGGTCTTGGATCGCTGGGCGGACAAGGCGCACAGGTAGGATCACAGCTAAGTCAGCTTGGTCTACAACAGGCCGGTCTGGGTCAGATGCAGCAGCAACTGAATCTGGGCGATGTTAAGACGTTAGAGGCCCTTGGTGCGCGGGATCAGGCTCTGCAACAGCAGGTTTTGGAAGCTCAACGGCAAAGCAACTTGCAGTTACAACAGTTCCCGTACCAACAGTTTGCGTTCCTCAGTGATGTCTACAAAGGCACACCGTCCTCGCAACAGGTAACTCAGACAACACAAACACAAGACCCGTCTACCTTCCAGCAAATAGCTGGTTTGGGTATCGCTGGACTTAGCGCCGCTGCAGGCGCTAAAAACTTAGGACTTGGATTCTAATATGACTGTACTTAATAGACCGTTGTTTCGGCAAGCGGGAGGCCCTGTAGATGGCCCTGCGCAGGCTATGCCGGAAGAAGACGATATAAACCGCCAGATACGGGCAGAGCTTGAAAATGAGCCAAGCTCCATCGCAAAAATGGGTGGTGGAGACATTGATGAGGCGGTTCGTCTCGGAAGAAGTTTATATGACACTGAAATGGCTTTGCGTAGATTGAAAGAGCTAGAACGCGCACCACAAAGAAACCGCAGAGAAATCCAAGAGGTTTCTCGTGAAATCCAAGCCCTTCAGCAAATAATTAAAAATTCTGGTTTAAGGCAAAGCGACATTAGATCTTTAGAAATAGACTTAATGCCCGAAGGTCAACGGGGGTCGGTGACATTTCTTCCAAGTGAACATTTTGGAATAGAAAAACGTGCCATGGGCGGTGAAATGATGGCTTCTGAGCAGATGATGGCCCCGCCGCCTCCACAGACCATGGCCCCCGGGCCAGCGCCCATGCCTCCCGGTGCTGACGTGGTACAGCAGACCGAACAGATGGCTGCCGCGCAAGGCCAGAAGATAGGCCAAGATTACGCCCAGCGGATGATGGAGGGCATTGATCAGGCGCAGTCTACAGAAGAGTTAATCAACGCTTTCAGAGGCAATGAGATGCCCCTGGAGGCACGGCGCGATGAGCTTGCAGGTTATGTCGGGGAAGGGGACGCAGATCAAACCCCGGAGTCGGTATTGGCCATGGTTCAGCCGGTCATTATGATGACCGAAGAGGGGGCCATGAACAGCGGTATCGGTAACCTGATGCAGCAGCTGACGGGCGACATCGACATGATGACAGAAGCCGGGGCACCCACGGACATGGGTCAGGGCGTAGGAAGCTTGATGATGGCAGGGGCACCGGAGGCCCCTGCTCCTCAAAATTTTAGACAAGGCGGTGAAGTAGCTTATCTTGATGATGGCAGTAATGAAACTGCTACGGCACCGTCAGATTCTTATACTCAAGCCGAATTTTTGCAGGCTCTAGAGGGTCTTGCAGGCAACCGCTATTCCAATCTTGGATTTAAGGCGGACAATGTATCAAAGCTTTATAGCGAAAAGTTACTGCCTCTGTTCAACGAAATCACTGATCAAGACGAACGTGCCGCAGAAGAAGCCGAGGCTCGACAATTTGACAAGACACTAGCGTTGGCTTCACTAGGACAAGCGGGCTTACGATTAGCGGCGGGTGATCCCAAAGCTGGGGGCTCGTTTGCCTCTCAATTGGCTGCAGCTTTTCAGCCTACCGCTGGAGAACTAGCGGCCCTTGGTGCAGGAGCGCGAAAAAGACGTAGCGACATCCGTGCAGAAGACCGTGCATTGCGCACTGCAGCCTTGCAAGGGGCCATGGGAATAGAACAGCAAGCAGCTTCCGACCGTTTAGCTTTAGAAGAAGCGAAGATAAGGGCACGGGTAAAAAATTATAATCCCGTAACTTATGTAAAACCCATAGAAGATGATACGACCACGCCGGAAGTTGAGTCTGGGTTAGATTTTCGGACGGTAGATCCAAGAGATTCAAAGGACGTAGCCGACGCAAAAAAAGCGGGCTTTGTTCCTGAAAGCGTTTACAAGACAGACATGGGCCGTGACGCAGAACCCGTTATAAAAGGCGTTAGGCAAGAAGACGGCAGCGTAAAATATGTAAACGTTAACTCTGAAGCGGGCCAAAACGAAATAGCTTCAGCTAATGCAGCCGGTCGAGAGATACTTAATTTAGGCACAGAAAAACCGAAAGAGCTTGCCTTAGTTACTGTTAAAGGCGAAGACTATAACAGTATGGATGACGGGCTTACTTACATAATACCCGGCCAAAAAAATCCTGTTACAACACCTCCGGACGCCTTGATTAGAAAAGGTGAAGACAGAAACAAATATATAAAAACCAAAGATCGTAAGAAAAGATACGAGTTGGTGAGGGACGCTTTTTATGCTGCTTCACTAAACAATCCGGATTTTATTAATTTTGATCCGGCGGGTGACTTGGCGGGGGCCTTTGGTGCCGACGAGTTAAGACCGGGCACGTTACAGGTTGTTGTCAATGAACAAGGTGAACCCACTAATGAAACAAATGTGGCCGGTACAGTCGTGCCTGCAACTAACGTAATAACTGCTTCAGATTATAAAAACATTCTTGATTTGGTGGTTCCTAATGTTTTCAAAGCAGCAGGAGAAGGAACGGGACCCCAAGCTGCGTTTGATGCATTTATTGACAGTACGTTTGCTGGGTTTTTCACTAGTGAAGACGGTGCTATTGCCAACACTCAAGAAGCGAGACAAACGCTACGGGCTCTTATGATTCTTACACGCTCCGCGCTGGTAGATAATGACCGATACGCTGTTCGTGAAATGGAAGCTATAGGTAGCCTGTTTGCAGACCCCGATACTTTCTTCGCAAACCCTGCTACACAGAAAAAGAGTCTGCAGCAACTGAAACAAATGCTTGTTAATCGTTATATGGGCTTAATTGAAGAGGCATCAACAGGCTTTCAAGGCATGTCTGATTCAAAAATTTCTGCGAAGCAACAAAAACTCAGTCAAACGGCAGCGGCTTTACGTCTCTTCCGAAACGTACCGATTGAATACTCCGAAAAAACGGCGACTAGAGCGTTACAACTAAACGCTGTGCGAGCTGCCCTTAGAGGAACCCAACCTCAAGATTCACCTCAAGATGCAGGGGGTCCTTGATTAAATGGCAAACATAAGCACTCAAGTTGTTCCTACCATTACGCAGGCAGAGCAGCAAGATAATGTAATACCCGTGTATCAAGTTTCGCGGCAGGAAATGGATGATCAGTTAAAAGTTATCCGAGAGACAGCAAGAGAAAACGATACCTCCGAACTTGAAGAATATACGAGGTTTGTAGTCGGGGAGCTTTCGGCGCGATACCCAAATTTACTTGATTATGACTCTTTAAAAGATGGCACAGCCCCCGTTTACAATGCTATACCAGATTTTGCTGTAGACCCGGGACTTTCTAGAAAACTAGACGATGACATTCTTTTAGAACTATTTCTTCGTGATCCTGATGGCGAGTTCATACAGGAAGGAACCATTACTAAAGGTTTAAAAGAAGAAATATTGCCTGCCGCAGGTGGTTTTGCAGGTGCTATTGCCGGGGGTAAATTAGGTGCCGCATTAGGTGCTAAGGCTCAAGCTTTTATTCCGCCAGCCGGACCCCCGGCTATTGCGGCTAAGTTTTTGATTACTGCGGGTTCTACTATCGCCGGAATGATGCTTGGCGAAGAAGGTGTAAGAACTTTTCAAAGAAAATTATTTGACGAGCCCGATTTAATAAAACTTGGAACAAGAGCGGATTTGGAGGCAGGCCGAACATTAGCCGCAGGCTTAGGATTTCTTGCTGCGCCTTGGGCGTTATCTCGAAATATAAATTTTGGGGCGACACAATACTTAGATAACGTGCGCACACTGAAAAACCAGTATTTAGAACCGGCTGAAGTTGCAATTCGGAATTACGGTACGGGACGCCTTGATGCCCGTAGATATTTACCGGAAGAACTCCCTCCCGTTACGAAAGGAACCCGACTCATTGGGTTTGCTGAAAAAGGGTTACAGGCAACGGAAAGAGCAGCGCGTGAAAAGCCCAAAAGAACTTTATTAGCTGAAGCCGTGCCTATTGCCGGATCTGCTGTTGCTGCGTCTGAGGCGGAAAAAGCTGCCCCAGGAGAGCCTGTTAGACGTGTGGTTTACGAAACAGCAGGAGGCATAGGCGCACAAGCCGTTACACAACCTTTTGTAGGTATTGCACTGGGCGTAGGGGATTTTATTAAAGACCCCGGAGCCGGGTTTGCAGCATTACGAGATGCTTGGCGCCAAGGCGGTTTCAAGGGCCTACGAGATAAAATTACAGGAAAAGAATCAAGACGAGAAAAAGCCGCAAGATACATTGTTGATCAGCTTAACAAAGAGGGCGAGGATGTTGATCAGGTTATTACGGCGTTAACGCAGATAAATACCTTACTTAAAGACCCGGTAAGTGGCGAAATTATAGATTTAACTTCTGCCTCCAAAGCAGGAAGTGCTACTTTATTAGGCATAGAAGCCGCTTTAAATGATTTAGCGCCAACGTTGGCTAAACAACGTATAGCTGGATCAGATGCCGCTATTGAGGCTTTACGAGCGCAGGTTCAACTCTTGGCGTCAACGTCAGGTGGCGACCCCGCTTTACTACAGGCTCTTGCCGACCAGATGCAAATAATTTTTGAGGCTTCTTTATCTGCACGATTGAATAACGTTACGGAAAGAGTAACCGAGGCGTTTGAACGGTTAGGAAAAACTGGTGATCCTGATATAGATGCTTTAAATCTATCAAACCAAGAGCTATCTCTTGCTTTGTTTGACGTAGTAGAGCAGCAGCTACAGGCCGCTCGGGCCACCGAACGAAGTCTTTGGAAGCAAGTCCCCTCTGTCACCGTTCCTGTGGAAAACGGAAACATTCCCACATTCATTAAAAATGTAGACGGACAAGAGGTTGAGCTTGATTTTATTTCAGCCTGGGATGAACTGTTACCTAACACTTTAGAAGCCAGACAGTTTTATCTTTCTAAATTAAAGCCCCTTAACGACTTTATTACGCGGAAAAGGGAAGAATTTGGTGTTGGTGGTGCTGATGCAACAACGCCCGGTGCCGTTGAGCCCAGCCCTAGATTGCCCGTGGCAGAGGTGGAATTAGAAGATATTAATCAAGAATTAACGCGAACTATTGATGAAAATCCCGTAGGCGCGGCCCTCATAGAAGAAATAAGAGGTCTTTTAGAAAATCCAGCCGTCCGCATAACAGATGATCCTTTTGCGTTTGAAAATTTAGATGAGCTATCTCAGATACAACAACTTCAAAGTCGCCTTACTATATCCGATAGAGGTAATCCCCGAGATAGAGCGGCGGCGCAAGTAATTTTACGTTTACAAGAGTCCAAGTTAAATAGACAAGCAGAAATACAAAATCTAACTTCCCCCGCTGATTTCAGCATGTTTGATTTGGTGGATGTTCCCTCTTCTGAAGGCCCAACTTTAAGCTCCAGAGAGCTTACCGAAATGCGATCTATTGCTTTAAATTTGGTTCGCGAACTTCGGGCTCAAGGTTCTTTAAATTCTGCCCGTATAGCCGGAGAATTTGCGGACGATTTGCTTGCTCAACTAAATGAATTTCCGGACGAACAACTTCGTGCCACATATCAGCAAGCAAGAAGTTACTCTGCAGCACTTAACGACACTTTTACCCGTGCCGCTGCAGGAGATATCTTGCAACAAAATCGTTTAGGCACAGAACGTTCTCCGCCAGAGCTTTTACTTAATAGGCTTTTACGTGGTGGGGCAGATCCCACCTTGTTACGGATTCAGCAAATACAGGAAGTAGGTCGATTTGGCATTGATCCTGAGTTTGTAGGTCCTGTCCAAATGGTACCGACTCTTAACGAAGTCACGGAAGCAATTATTCGTAGCGCCCGGTCCTCGCAGCTGGGTCCTCTTAACGAAGGAGATAAGCTGAACGTAAAAGCTTTAAATAGATGGATTGCAAACAACAAAGAGCTTTTAGACGCTTTTCCTGCCATACGTGCCGATTTGGAAAACTTAGACAGTGCCGCCGTTTTATTAACAAAAACAGAAGCCAGAGATAAAAGAACACAAAAAAAGTTAAGAGAGACTATCTCTTTTCAAGATTTAACCTCAACAAATGCCCGTAGTCCTGCGCAAGTTGTGGCAACAATTTTTTCTCCAGCCACAAAATTCCCATACAAAGCTTTGGACGAACTTGTTCGTGTGGTAGATACCGCTCCAGGTGCCGCACGTTTGCCAGAACCTGATCCTACGACCGGGGCTCGCATAGTCAGGGCACAAGGCTCTCAGTCCGATCAAGCCGCTAAAGCATTACAAGGCGCAATTATTGAATGGGCGGCAACGATGGGCGGCATAACGTCTGACGGTAAGTTTAAACCGTCTGAAATGCGTAGGGCGCTGTTTACACCTGACGCAGTTAGATATCAACGTCGAGATACGCGCACGACCCCTATAGATTACATGAAAGCTAACGGTCTAATAACTGATCAAGAAGTGACTAATTTAGACCGTTTACTCAATGAAATGATAAAATTTGAAATTGGAACCGCACAAGGAAATATAGAAAGGTTGGCCGCAGAAGCAGGCCCAATTTATGATTTTTTTGTTCGTGTCTCTGGTGCCACGGTTGGAACAAAAGTGTCTCAGGCTGTAGGAGGCGCTAACCCTTTGATAGCCGCAGAAAGTGGCTCAAAAGCTATGCGCAACGTGGCTTACAACTTGCCTTTAGCCATGCAAATGGATGTAATGGTCGAGTTCATGGAAAATCCTGAAATGTTGGCGACTTTTTTAACAAAGGTCAAAGATAAAACCCCTGCAGAGCAAGAAACCCTTGCTGACAAAGCAGCAGACTTTCTCAGAAAGATGGGCATAAACGTATTCCGTAGACCCGCTCCTGCTGTTTCGCGTGAAGCCACAGAAGAAGGACTTATAATTGAGCCTGCCGTAGAGGGGATTATTGGTAGAGAAGAGCAAGAAGACCCTGTAAGAGAAATACGGGTGCCCGCGCCGACCCCCGCGCCTTCACCGCCTATTGTTCAATCCACTGCGCCGCCTCCACCTCCCGTTGCTCCTGCTCCTGCGGTTGCTCAATCCAACCCTCAATCGCTACAGCGAGCGGTACAGGTGTTAGGAATGGACGATGAGATTGGTGGTCTGGCTTCAGAGATGCTGATGAGGCAACGCCCCTCTTAAAGTAGCCAATCCTTGGCGCTTTCCCCCAGCACATCCCCGGCAATATTGATCTTGTCCCGCAGCGCAGACAGGATCTTTTCGTCAATGGTCCCCGGGCTAACCAAGTCCACATAGGTCACCGTGTCGTTCTGACCGATACGGTGCGCACGGTCCTCCGACTGCAGCCTAATTTCCAAGTCGTAAGAGTTGCTGAAGTAAATGACGGTGTTAGCTTCTGTCAGCGTAATGCCGTAGCCGCCTGTACGGGGCTGACCGACAAAGAAACGTAGCTCCGACTCCGGGTCTTGGAAGCGTTCAATGATGTCCTGCCGGTCCTCTTGGGGCGTCTCTCCGAAATAACTAGCCACGGCCCCCGGGCCATATTGCTTGGCCAACGCCTGTTCAATGGCGTGAATGTCATGCGTCCATGTGGCCCAGATGATTGCCTTGCCTTGCACCTCTTCAACAACGTCAAGAAGCTCTGGTAACCTATTGTTTTTTATGGGTTGTATCGGCCCATCGTCAGGTTGCAAATGCCCGCAGCAAATCTGTTGTAGGCGCATAATCTGCGTAAGCACAGAAGCGGTAGTTGCTAACTTACCCTGCTCCAGCTGTGCCAGCGCAAGCTCTTGCATCTGGTGATATAGCACCACTTGTTCTTTGCTCAGGGACACCTCCCGCCTAAGATAGACTTTTTCTGGCAGATCAAGGCAGTCCTCTTTCAAAACCCGGCTGCTGAAGCGGTCCAGCCGCTCGCCAAGCTCATCTAACCTGCGGTATCCGACGATCTGATTGAAGCTGTGCGCACCCATGTTACGGCGTTGCACTACGGCATAGCGCCCCTGGAACCCGTAGAAAGAGTTAAATCCCAAAGCGTCCGTGTCCAAAAACGCACACTGGCTGAACAAATCCATGGGGCTTTTGGTAATTGGAGAGCCGGTCAAAATGCGGCGATACTTTGACGCCTGACCCACTTTGATCAAAGCCTTGGTGCGCTGGGCACTTTTGTTTTTGATGGTGGTGCTTTCATCCAATATGGTGATGCACTGCGGGTTGAGGCTTATAAAACGCTGCGCGGCAGACGCCCCTTTCTTGGTGCTAAACGCTTCTGTGTTCATTACCAAAATATGCAAAAACCCCGGCTCACGCTTGTCTGGGTCGGCAAGTGCTTGAATCTCTTCACGAAACTTTTTTGTAAAGTTAGGCTGCCACTTGACCATTTTGGTCTTGATGCGCTCTGGTAGGTGCGCCGGGATCTCTTTCTTGACCCAATTATCAAACACCCCCTTGGGCGCAATGATGAGAGCTGTGTTAATCTCCCGGGCCTCGTAAAGCGCACCCATGGTATCTATGGCAACTTTTGATTTCCCCGTCCCCATCTCCATAAACAAACCAAAGTATGGCCGTTGCCATGATTGATCAAAGACTTGCTGTTGATGTTCATACGGATGTGTAGCGAAAGTGTACATATGCTCCCCTGCTGGTTGACATGCGACTTTATGCGATGGTAGCCTGATTGTCCAGCCCTCCAAAAAAGGGCCGAATCAAGGAGAGAAAATGGAAGATATATTTGCAGAAATAGAGGCCGACGCAGCTACAGCCTCTGGAGTTGAAAAACTCGGTGATGACAAGCTCAGTAGTGTCTCACAGATAGCTGAAAAAATGCGACTTCAAGAAGAACTGGTTGAAGGTTTAAAGCAGAGCTTGAAGGACGCAAATCAAACTTTGTACCAACTCCGTGATGACATTTTACCCACCGCTTTGCAAGAGTTGGGCCTGACAGGCTTGTCTTTAGCAGACGGGTCAAAAGTCACCGTAAAACCTGTTTACGGCGGTCACATCTCGGAGGCCAACAAGGCAGAAGCCCACCAGTGGCTTAGGGACAACGAGTTCGGTGACATCATCAAAAATACGGTGTCATGCCAATTTGGCCGGGGTGAAGATGAACAAGCTGCGCAATTCTATGAAGAATTGAGTCGGCAAGGTCTGGTTGTCAATCAAAAAACTGAGGTCCATGCACAAACGCTGAAGGCATGGGTACGGGAAAGAGTAGAAGACGGCAGGGATTTCCCGATGGATTTATTCGGCGCGTATGTTGGCCAACAAGCCAAAATTGAAAGGAGCAAGAAATGAGTGGAAAAGCAGTTAAAAAGCAGGAAACCGCAGAAATCGTGGCGCTTGACGCCGACTTATTTGAGCAGGACGCGGGCCAAGGCTTGGGTGAATTGGGCGCGGAAGACGTATCGATACCTTTTATTAAGATCGTACAGTCTACGTCCAAGGCTATTATCAAGGCAGGTGCGAAACCTGGGGATATCTACAACAATGCGACGAATCAATTTTTTGATGGGGCAACAGGTGTTCGTGTCATACCGTGTTCTTATAATCGGCGCTTTCTTGAGTGGAGCCCTCGGGATGATGATGCAAACTATCCTTTGAACATCTTCATGCCCACCGACAACTTGCCCGAAACGCAGCGTAATGACGATAACAAAGACATGATTGTCGGTAGCTCTAACTATCTGGAAGACACCCGCAACCATTACGTTCTGGTGGTTGACGAGGACGGCATGGCCCAGCCCGGGTTGATGTCGCTCACTTCTTCTCAGTTAAAAAAGAGCAAGAAGTGGAACGCCATGATCTCGTCCAGATACATGTCGGGTAAAAACGGCAAGTTTCTTGCGCCCTCATACAGCCACATTTACCGCGCCAAAATCGTTGAGGAAGGCAACGCCAAAGGCGATTGGTACGGTTGGGAGTTTTCTGTAGAAAACGTGATTGAGGACGTTGGTCTGTACCAGCAAGCCAAAGCCTTTGCAGAAGCGGTTGCCAGTGACGAAGTCACTGTGAAGCACAGCCGTGACGATGCGGGGACGATGGATGGTGATGTCATGGGAGATGACGCACCGTTCTAAGATCAACAGGGGGCCGCAAGGCCCCTTTCTTTGGCGAATAAAAACATGTCTGATGCAGAGCGTTTTGCGGCCATATTTGATGGCCTACAGCAAGCTTACGGCACCTTTGAAATTGATAGAACTAGCTCCAATGGGAAGTCCCAAGGTAAAGCGCGTGTCATACGCGAGCCACGGACCACGGAGCATTTTCAGCAGCATTTGGCTGGGCAAGGGGCTGGTATCGGGATTATCCCGATCAACGAACAAGATAAGTGCATCTGGGGGTGCATAGACATAGATGAATACCCACTAGATCACGTCAAACTTATTGAGCGTATTCGACATGCCAAGCTGCCTTTGGTAGTCTGTCGCAGCAAATCTGGCGGCGCTCACTGCTTCATATTTTGCACGGATTGGATTCCGGCAAAGACCATGCAATCCACACTCCAACACCTTGCCAGCGGGCTTGGGTACGGCGGGTGTGAGATTTTTCCTAAGCAAATCAAACTTTTCCTTGACCGTGGGGATATTGGCAATTTCCTAAATATGCCGTATTTCGACGCAGAAGATGGTCTGAGATACGCTTTTAATGACGATGGCAGCGCCGCGACTTTACCGGAGTTTTTCGGGCTTCATGCGGCACACGTCCAAACACCAGAGCAAATCCAATCCCTCACGCAAGCGGTTGTCGAGGGAACTCCCATTGTGGACGGCCCGCCCTGTTTGCAAACCCTATGCTCCCAAAAAATTAGCGAAGGGGGACGTAACAACGGACTATTCTCAATAGGTGTGTATCTCCGCAAAGCTTACGCGGACACATGGCAAGACGAAATCTTGCACCACAACATGGCGTATATAGACCCGCCGTTACCTCTCAACGAGGTCAACATCGTGGTCAAACAGCTAGAAAAGAAAGATTACGCATACCGTTGCAACGAGCCGCCTATTCAGCCGTACTGTAACCGTGAGCTATGTCAGACCAGAAAGTTTGGCATTGGAGCCGCTGTCAGCGACATGGCCGTAGCCAACCTACGTAAATACAACAGTATCCCTCCCGTGTGGTTCTTGGATGTGAACGGGGTGCCCCTGGAGCTTGACACAGAGGCGCTACAAAGCCAGACCGTGTTCCAGAAAGCCTGCATAGAGCAGCTTAACTTCATGCCCCAGACCATGCCCCGCCGGGGGTGGGAAGGCCGCATCAACCAGCTGATGAAAGAGATGGCTGAAACTGACGGTGCGATCATGGAGGTCAGCGAAGACGCCAGCATCAACGGGCAGTTTTATGAGTATCTGGATGAGTTTTGTACGTCCACGCAAAAAGCGGAGGACAAAGAAGAAATCCTGCTCCGCCGCCCGTGGGTGGACGAAGACAACGAGGCCGTTCACTTTCGGCTCAAAGATTTTGAGGGCTTCCTGCGTAAAAATCGGTTTAGCGAGTTTAAAACTCACAAAGTGGCCCAGCGTTTGCGGGACATTAACGGCGAAGCCGTTGTTTTAAAAATTAAAGGTAAAGCCACCCGAGTATGGCGCGTACCATTGCCCGATGTCCCTGTAGGTGGGCCTGAGTCTAAGGAATTTGGCACACGGAAC
>Ga0163111_10002012_pt1 | contig 12766 bp, 10 predicted proteins | sample CRUFie1St18metaG_FD_109645 | JGI IMG/M metagenome (GOLD analysis project Ga0163111, IMG submission 109645) | Marine microbial communities from the Costa Rica Dome - CRUD Field 142mm St18 metaG | ecosystem: Environmental > Aquatic > Marine > Oceanic > Photic zone | place: Costa Rica: the Eastern... | reverse complement strand
TTTATTCAGCTTTTTAGTAAACAGGGAGGTGATCGTATTTCTTCGGAAATTCAGGTTTGGAAAAACGAAAAAAAAATCGCCTCGGGAAGAACTCGGGATGAAAATAATGATACAAATGATATGTTAGCTTTCTCTTTGAAGAAAGGTGATGACTATGAACTTAGGATTCCCATTAAGGGCTCTAAAGAATTGGTAAAGCCTTTTGAAGTCAGTGGTCAAGATAATGAACAAATTCTTTTTTATCTAGCGGAGTGAAAGGTACTCTTGAAATCTGTTGCACTTCACTTGAAGATGCTCAACATGCTTTTGATAATGGGGCTGATCGAATTGAGTTATGTGAAGATCTTTCAGTGGGTGGAGTGACTCCAAGTCTTGAGTTGATTGATTTAGTTATTTCGAAAGTGAAGATACCGGTTTTTGTACTAATTAGACCACGTTCGGGAAATTTTGTATTTAATAATGAAGAGCTTCAAAAAATGTTATCTTCAATACAAGAGTCTAAAGATGCCGGTGCTGGTGGAATAGTTTCAGGTGCATTGAGCTCAGATAACCTTATTGATATACATGCACTTGATGATTTGATTGAAGCCTCGAGTCCTTTACCATTTACATTTCATCGCGCTTTTGATGAAAGTCAAAATATTGAGCATGCCTTTAACCAACTTAGATCAATTGGAGTGGAACGTGTATTGAGCTCAGCCGGATTATCTAGAGCGAGTCATAACCCTGATAAAGTATCTAAATTTGTTCAGTTATCGAAGTCTAATCCAAGAGTTCTTTGTTGTGGTGGAATAAGGTCATCTAATATTCAAGACCTTTTACATATTCCTGAATTGTGGGAATTTCATTCTGCAGCTTCGTCGTCATCTTCAGCTGTTGATCCTAATGAGGTCAGGCTAATGCGCGATTATATTGATATAGCTTTTAAATGATTATGCTGTTGAGTTCTTTAAAGGAATTAGAGAATAATTTGCTGATATATAATATTATCTTAAAAAATAAAAAATGAAACGTCGTCGGTTAGGGAAAAGTGGAATAACTGTTTCCGAAATTTGCTTAGGAACAATGACATTTGGACTGCAATCAGATGAGAAGGAGTCTTTTGCAATTATGGATAAGGCATTTGATGCAGGAATTAATTTCATGGATACTGCTGAGGTTTATCCTGTTCCTCCGTCTTCCGATCTTTTTGGCGTTACTGAAGAGATTGTTGGAAAGTGGATAAAAGGTAAACCCAGAGAATCTATTATATTAGCTACTAAGGTGACGGGACCTGGTCATGGTTGGTTTACACCGCCTGTTAGGAATGGGATGACTTCGCTTGATAGACATCATATTCGGCTTGCGGTAGAGGGGAGTCTTAAGAGGCTTGGAACTGATTATATTGATTTATATCAAACGCATTGGCCTGATCATGGCATGCAAGCAGAGGAAACGCTTGCCGCGCTTACTGACTTGGTCGATCAAGGAGTGATTCGATCTTTTGGTTGTTCTAATGAGACAAGCTGGGGGTTGATGAAAGCTTTATGGGCTTCTGAAAAAAATAATTTAAGTCGTTATGAGACTGTACAAAATAATTTTTCTATTTTGAATCGTCGGTGTGAGAGTGAATTGGCCCAGGTGTGTAGACAAGAAAGTGTTAGTTTACTTCCTTATTCACCATTGGCAGGAGGAGTGCTTAGTGGTAAGTATCAGTCAGAGGTTTTGCCTGATGGGGCAAGATTTACTGATTATCTTTCCAATGGGGGTGAAAGGCAGAAGAAAATGGCTGCTCGGTTTGTAAATTCGAGAACTATTGAAGTGACGAGACGACTTATAGAGATTGCAAAAGAGATAGGAATGAGTGTAACCACACTTGCCACGGTTTGGAGTAAGCAGCACGACTTTGTAGCGTCTACTATCATTGGTGCTTCAAAATCATCTCAATTAGAAGAAACGCTAGCTGCTGCTGATCAGGAACTTGATCCTGAAATTATGAAGAGGATTGATTTAATTGAGGAAGAATACCCAAGAAGTTTTGGTGAGGATGGTCTTCGCAACCTTTAAATATATCTTCCAAGAATTCTAAACCGATAATTAATGCTTTTAGTCTACGCAGCGTCTTTTTTTGCTTTTTTGCGAATTACAGGCGATTTTTTTCCCTCTACTACAGAACGATTTATTGTGACTTTCTTAATATCTTTATTGCTCGGCAATTCATACATAATGTCGAGCATTAGTTTTTCAAAAATTGATCGGAGCGCTCTGGCGCCTGTTCCTCTTTTTACGGCAAGTTCTGCTAAACTTTGAAGTGCATCTTTAGTCAGACTTAATTCAGCTCCTTCTAGGGCAATTAGCTTTTGATATTGTTTGACCATTGCATTTTTTGGTTCTGTCAATATTTTTACTAATTGGTCAGTACTTAGTTCTTCAAGGCTTGAAATGATTGGTAATCGACCAATGAATTCTGGAATCAAGCCAAAACCTAAGAGATCTTCAGGTTCCGAGAGTTTTAGAATTTGATTTTTTGTTTGCTCCTCTTCTTTGATTTTTTCTCCATCAGTCTTAAACCCCATGACTCCTTTACCAAGACGCCTTCGGATCATGTCCTCAAGTCCTACAAAAGCGCCTCCGCAAATAAAAAGTATCTTTTCTGTATTTACCTGAATGTAATCTTGTTGGGGGTGTTTTCTTCCTCCTTGAGGAGGTACATTGCAAACGGTGCCTTCAAGAATTTTTAACAAGGCTTGTTGAACTCCTTCTCCAGAGACGTCACGTGTGATGCTTACATTCTCTGTCTTACGTCCGATTTTATCAATTTCGTCTATGTAGATAATACCTAATTCTGCACGACTTACATCATTGTCGGCAGTTTGGAGTAATCGAAGTACGATATTTTCAACATCTTCACCAACGTATCCCGCTTCTGTAAGTGTGGTTGCATCTGCTATGCAAAAAGGGACATTAAGTATTTTTGCTAAAGTTCTAGCCAATAAAGTTTTACCAGATCCGGTCGGCCCAAGCAGTAGGACATTACTTTTTTCTAGCTCAACATTTTCAAGCTTTGAGAATTGATTATTTTTAAGGGCTTTTGACCTTGAGCTATCAAGCTCACCTCTATCGTGGAGAACACGCTTGTAGTGATTATGAACAGCGACAGATAGAACTTTTTTTGCGTGATCTTGACCGATGACATAATCATCAAGTTTTTTACAAATTGTTGCAGGATCTGGAACTTTTAGACTGGAGCTATCTTCAGAGACGTCTCTGATTTCACCTTCTAGACCTTCACTAAGCTCTTTATCTAATATGTTTTTGCAAACAACGATACAGCTATCACATATGTAGACGCCAGGCCCTGCGATTAGTTTGCGTACCTCAGAGTGGCTCTTGCCACAAAAAGAGCACATAGTAAGATTTGATGCTCTGGCCATACTAGAATTTTTTTTAAATCAATTTAATTTATCCCTTTTCCTTTTTGTCATCAGGAAGGTCTTTTTTATTTTCTAGCACGTGGTCAACAAGTCCATAATCGGCAGCTTCTTTTGCGCTTAACCAATGATCACGGTCTGCATCTTTTTCAACCTGCTTTTCTGTCTTGCCAGTGTGCTTAGCCAATATCTTGTTAAGTCGTTTTTTTAGAGAGTACATATGCTCAACAGTTCTCTCTACATCAGAAGCAGTGCCGCTTGCCCCTCCTGACACCTGATGAATCATAATGTCAGAGTTAGGTAATGCATAACGCTTACCAGCTGTACCTGCACTAAGAAGCACAGCACCCATGCTGGCGCACATTCCAATGCAGTAGGTGTTAATGTCACAGGTGACGAATTGCATTGTATCGTAAATTGCAAGCCCTGCAGAAACTGAGCCTCCTGGAGAATTGATATACATGTTGATATCTTTTTGAGGGTCTTGCATTTGCAAGAAAAGTAATTGGGCAATTACTGAATTAGATATTTGATTGTAAGGATCAATTTCACTTCCAATAAATACAATTCTATCTTTTAAGAGGCGAGAATATATATCGTATGCACGTTCGACTCTTCCCTCGGATTCTATGACTGTTGGTATTACCATATTGCGTATTGTTTTATTATCACTCGTGTGGATTGATGATGTTGGAAATTCTGACATTTTGTTAATCGGTTTTTTTCGATTCTTCTGTTCACTTAATTAAGGATAGTTAACTAAGTTCTTATATTATTATAACGTAGCTCAAATTTTTTAGCTTTTACAGAGATGTATTTATTTATTTGTTCTCGAATTCTTCCGGCTCAACTTCTTTTATCTCTGCAGAATCACGCAAAAACTCAATTGTCTTCTGAATTTTGATGCCATTGATGATTCTACCAAAGCCATTCTTTTTCTGTAATTGTTTAGTAAGTTGTTTAACCGAAGTTTTTTGTCGAGTAGCAATTTCTCCTACTCGATTTAATACCTCTTCTTGGGAAACTTCAATTTTTTCTTTGTCTGCGATTTGTTCAAGAATAAAACTTGTTTTTACGCTGTTGTTAGCTTGTTGTCCTGCTGACTCAATTATCTGCTCTTGATGCTCAACGAGTTCTTCTTCAGAAACACCGCGTTCAGTATTCGAATTAAAAATGTCGTTCACTCTGCTTTGAGTTTCTCTCATTACGATTTCTTGAGGCACTTCAAATTCCAAGTCAGAATTAATTTTTGAAAGTATCTGATTGGTTATCATTTCCTGTCTATAGCCTTTGCGTTGCTCTTCCATCTGCTCTTTTAGAGTATCCTTTAATTCATTCAGAGACTTTCCAGGCTCAATTTTTTCTGCGAATTCATCATCCAACTCAGGCAATTGCTGTTCCTTGATTTCAACTATCTCGACTTCATAGTTAAGAATTTGTCCTCTGAGTTCTTCTGCTTCATAGTCTTCAGGAATAGTGATAGTTAAAGACGTTGAGTCATTGTTGTTTAAATCAAGGAGAGGTTTGCAGAAACCTGGCAAAAATGAAGCTTCATCCATTTTCAACCAAAAACCCGTGTTCTGAGCTAATGTTGCTGGTGCTAAAGGTAATACTTCACCAACTGCTTTGCCGTCTATGGATCCTTTGTAGTTTATAACAACAAAGTCTCCCATTTGAATTCCGCGACCCTCAACATTTTGATAATCAGCAAAACGTTCTCTTATTTGGTCTAAGGATTCTTCCAATTGCTCATTTGAAACGTCAATTTTTGGAACAGTTACTTCAATGCCTTTGTATTCCGAAAGTTCAAATTCGGGAGCTATTACCAATTCTATAGTCGCCGAATAAGTGCCATCTGTATTATGAGATTGGTCTCGAATCTCTTTAATGCTGATTATGTCTAATTTATTTTCATCATTTGTTTTTTGGATCGCTTTTCGTACTACTCTATCTTCAAATTCACTTTCAATTTCAGATTTAAATCGGTTTTGAATCACATTTGTAGGTGTTTTTCCGGGTCTGAACCCTGGAATTTTAGCCTGTTTTGAAAATGTTTTAATGATTTGCTTTCGTTCTGCTTCGGTATCTTGAGCAGGAAACTCTATTCTAAGAAGCGCTTTGCAGTCGGGTAATTTTTCGAGGTTAATAATCATCGGGCGGAAATTCTAAGGAGGATTTGGAGATTCGCAATAAACAAAGACTTTTTTTACTCCAGCAAGCTTCTTTAATAAATAACTTAAAAGCTCAAAATTCAATTGTTAGATGGCTAATAGATCTATAATTAACAGGTAATTTGATCTTTTATGCAAAAATACCCGATCTGATGGCTTATTTGTCGGAGTTTGCGATTACATAAAGAATTTCATTAATAACAACTTGAAGGTTTGCTCCTACTGATAACCATTTCGCATTATTTACATTTTGGTTGATCATTTTAAAATATTCAACTGAACCAAATTTTAGTTTTACTAAGCTTTTATGCTCTTGGAGAGGGACTTTCGAGTCGATCCATCCTTTAGAGCTTAGGAAGAAAGTTTTTCCAGCTATTGTTTTAGTTTCCTGCTGTTGGTAGCGATCACTGATTCCATATTGAGATTCTCTAAAGGCATCTCTAAATACTTTTGGTTGATTTGCCTTTTTAAGCTGATTGCTTGCGCGAGAAGCAGCGACTGCTGAATTCCCACTGACTTCATTTTTGAATTCCAGAAAACTATTAGCTTCTAATTTTCGTCTCATTAATGTGGCTTCTTTGACAGTTGTTTGAGAGTTGTTGGGCGTCGTGATTCTGTTTCCAATCGACTGTCGTTCTATTGGAATGCTTCTTGATTCTTCATCTTCGAGAATCAGATAGCTCGTATATGGAGTAACAATTCCCCATTTTCTCGCTAATGAAACTATAGTATTTTTGAGCTCACTATTTTCTCCATGTAGACGAATTTCTTCTAACAAATATCCAACTCGTCGTGTGCCCCATAATCTGGCGATAAATTGGTTTTCATTATTATGATTTACCTTTTCACTAAAGCTTAAATTAATTTTTTTACTTTCCAAATTTCCTGAAATTGTAAAATTCACTTTCCCTTTTTCTTCTCCATTTAATTGGTATCGCCCTAAGAGTACGAGTTGATCTCCTTTAAATAAATCAGGCAAGTTTTTTGGGTGTTGTTCGGAGATTCGTAATTTGTTATCTGTTATTATTTTAATATCTGTCATTACAGCTTGGGCAACTTTCGAATAAAACCGTGATATTTTATATTCGATATTTTCCTCTGGGAGCACGTATTCAGTTGATGCTTTAGTCTTTTGGGAGATTAAATCAAGGAGCTTAGTATTGATCTCAGTTCCTATCCCAAAAGAAAAAATCCTTGGGCTGGATTTGTTTTTCTCTTTTGTTTTTGAAATTCTTTCAATGATTTTATCTGTTCGAGTTTCTCCAATTGTAGGCCTGCCATCAGTTATGAAAATGATCTGTTTTTGTCTTGGTTTTCCATTTGTTTTTTGAGTTGATTGAGTGCTTAGAGCTTTTAAAAGAGCCTCCGCAATTGCTGTTCCTCCACCGGCATTTATATTTTTAACAAAGTCTTTAGCTTGTTTTAAATTCTGTTTCTTGGCTTGCTTTAATTCGCCGAATAGCGCCTCTGTTTCAGTCGAGTACCGTATGATCTCAAATCGGTCGCTTCCAGTTAGCTCATCTAAGCAAAAATTCATTGCGGCTTTTGCTTGATCTAGTTTTTTTACTCTCATTGACCCTGAGCTATCGATTACAAAGGTAACATCCTTTGGAACTAGGTGGTTAGATTCCCAGATTCCCGGTGATACTAGCATCGCATAGTACCCCTTTTTTGAATCTTTTTCATTATGAGTAATGAAATCAAAACTTATGGGTGATTTCTCTTCACGCTCTGTAGAGAATAAGATTTCGAAATTTGTGTCTGGTAATATTTTGTTTTTTTCATATCTCAAGACAGCGCTTTTTTTACCTTTTCTTTCAATGTTAATCTCGTGGCTTGGTGAGTAGATTGTCCTAAGTTGTTTTTCTGTGTGCATCAAAACTTCCACTGATATTTTTTTAACTGGTCGGGTTAAAAATTTTTCAGATCGAAGAGGGAGCTTGTAGGATATAACTTGGCCATCTTTGCTAAGTAGTTCTTTGTACTTTATTTTAATCTTCTTTTCTTTTCCAGGTTCAACAGGAAAAAAGCGCACCTGAAACATTGATTGACCGGAGTATTCCATCAACGCAGGATCTTTAGATTTCTTAACAATATTCTCGTAAATCTCTTTGGCTTTCTTGGCATCAAGGATTTCACCTTTGGTCATTTTTCCATTAACTTCCATTTGGATAGAGCTCAACTCTGCATTTGTTGGAATTGGAAACATGTAAGTTCCTTCAATTCTTTGCTCTGATCGATTATAAAAAGTTTTCTCTAGAGTCGTTATAGCTATTTGGTCATTTATTTTTGTTATGACTTGGATGGAGTTTAACTCTAATGGTAAATGCCTATGAATGGGTCTTGGAGGCCTGGGGTAGGGGGGGAATGGTGGGCGAGGAGCTATAATTTGAGGTTTGTCGACTATGTAAAAACCATGAGATTGAGCAGTAATCTGTGTGAATGTTAACCAGGATACAACACATAGAATTACAGCCAATATCTTTTTAGGATCTTCGTATTTCATTCTATTAATGGAAACGGATCGTAGTTTGATTTTCTTAGAAATTATTTCATTAATTTCTAATTTTTTATAGTGAAGGAGGCTTTGAATTAAGATCTTCTAGAAAAGTGATTTTTGGATTCTTCCATTCGTCTTGAACTATTTTAACAGTTTTACCGTAATGGATAACTGCTGAAACTTCGTCGGTTACCTGAATATCGTTTTTAATTACTAAATCGTAGGCTTCTTTGATTGTTTGGTATTTAAAAATTTGAGGTGTTTCCATGGCCCATAGAAACTCACGAGGAATACTTCCTATTACTTTTGAGTCTCGGTCGCATTTTTTTATAGTATCAGTAATTGGTCTACCACTTGCAGCAGCTCCATATTCTTTTGCTGCCTCTAATACTTTTCTTATTTGTTCAGGATTAATGTATGGTCTAGCCCCATCATGAATCGCTACATACGAGCATTCCCTGTTTATTAGCTCTAGTCCTTTTGCTACAGAATTTCTTCTTGTTGTGCCGCCCTCAACAATATTGATAGCTTTATCAGTTTGTATATTAACAATAATATCCTCTAACCTTTTTTTGTTATTATCGTTAATTACTATTATTATATCAGAAACAAAAGAGCATTTTGTGAACGCATTGATTGAATGTTCGATCACAGTTTGATTGCCGAATTCAGCAAAGAGCTTATCAAAACCCATTCTAATGCTAGATCCACCACCAACTATAATGGCTTTAACATTTCTTTCTGACTGCTTTTTCACTCAAGATAATTTTGCCATTACTGCAGAGGACAGCGTTTTGTTGTCTGCTCTTCCTTTAGTTTTGCTTTGCAACAGTTTCATGACCTGCCCCATGTCTTTTCTGGAGGTGGCACCGGTTTCCTGAATTGCTTCTGCAATCATTGTGGTTATTTCGGTTTCACTGAGGGCGTCGGGAAGATAGCTTTCTAAAATTTTCTCTTCCATTTTTTCTTTGTCTGCGAGTTCACTTCTTCCTGCTTGCTCAAACTTTTCAATTGAATCTTGCCTTTGTTTAATTGCTGTACGGACCACGGAAATCTCTTCACTAGCTTCAAGTTTTCCATCCGCGCCGTATTTTTCTATAGTGAAGTTAGTGAGTGCGCTTTTTAAAGATCTGAGAACAGCCAATTTCGTGGAGTCTTTGGCTCGCATGGCATCCTTTAAGTCAGAAGTAATTTTTTCAGATAATGACATTAGTTAACTTCCTTCTATATTAGTTTATGTCTATTATTAATGAGTAATTAATCATTGAAAATTGGGTCTTTTTTAATAAGACAATCGTTGAATGATGAATTAATTGCACCTCAAGATGACAAATAAAAATGAATCCCATCAGTCTTCCTCATTTATAGGGACTGTACTATTCGGTTTATCAATTGTTTTTCTTGGGCTTCTTTTCATTTATGTTCTTCTTGTTGCATATAGTAGAGCTAAAGAGACAAGATCTTGGAATAAGGTTCCTGCGAAAATTCTTCGAGTTGAGATAATAGAATCAAGACCGACTCCAAATAGTCCTATTCAATTTACTCCCGTTGTGGAGTATGAGTACCTTTTTAGAAATGTTAATTACGTAGGAACTTCGATTAAAAGGGTTAATGGGCCTAGTTCAGATAAGGGTAGGGCTGAGAAAAAAATTAAACCCTTTTTAAAAGGAGCTGACGTTGACTGTTGGGTTAATCCTAATAATCCTTCCCAAGCTTTACTGAAACATGGAACTCTAGCGCCATTATATACAGTTTGGTTTCCTGGTCTTTTTGTGATTGCTGGTCTGGGTATCGTTGTTAATGCTTGTAAAAGATTTATTAATAAGGGTTAGCTTAGTTGAGCTAATTCTTTACATTAAGTATCTTAGGATCCTTATTATTTTATAGTGATGCAAGGTTTTGAATCGAGATTAAGCTCTAAAATTTCTTGGCCTCTCTTTTTTTGTTTTCTGGTCGGTTGTTCAGAGCAAAAAAAAGTTTCTATTTCAATTAAGAACTCAGATCCTGATTTAGTTTCAGGTATGGTGGTCGCTCCAGGAATTAAAGAGGGTAAAACTATTGCTCCTCTCGAAGATGCTTGGCGAAGGATTGATCCCAAAGAGGACGGTTGGGATTCCGAAGTTTTTAATGAAATCGCTACAAAGAAATTAAAAAATCTTTCAAAGATAATGAAAGAATCAAATCTTATTACCGAGAAAGATTTGCAGGGGATTCAAGGTAATGATTACACTGGGAATTTTTTGAGACCAAGGGTGCTGGAGGAAGTTTACAGAAATGATGAATTTATTGTTAAAAAAGGCAATATTGAAAAAGGAACTAAAGTTCAATTGAAAGATTCGATTAATGATTTGTTGTCCATTTTTGATGTCTCTCCTCAGCGAATTGCGTTTAAGCTCTATCGAATAGATCAGAAGGATTCAGATATTGAGAACAATAAAGATGTCTTTAAGGGACGAGTCTTGGTAAATATTTCAGGGTCATCGGCAGCAAGTCTTTGCCAAATTAATTCTGAATGGGAAACTTTATGGACCTTATCAGATGAATCTTTTAAATTAAACGGTATCAATGTGCTGTCCTATGAGCAAGTTGCCCGTGCTGAAACAAAAAAACATAAGTTATTTGTGGATATTACGAGTTCGGTGTTTGGTAATGATGAAGCTTATAGGAAACAATTCTTAAAATCTACTGATCATTGGAGGTCAAGGATTGCTCGTGATTTCGGTTTAGATGTTGTGGCTAATCATGGCATTGCTTTTGGTGATGTAAATGGAGATAGGCTTGATGACATGTACGTTTGTCAGCAAGGTGGATTGCCGAATCGTCTCTTTATTAGGCAGACTGATGGGACACTCAAAGATTTTACTGAGTCGAGTAACACTGGATGGCTTGATTATTGTGCTAGTGCCTTGATTCTTGATTTTGATAATGATGGAGACCGAGATATTGCTATATCACAGAACTTTAAGATTCTATTTATGGACAATTTGGGGAATGCAAAATTTGAGCTTGCTTTGGGATTAGGAACACACGCTCAAACTTTTTCTATCAGTGCTGCTGATTATGATAATGACGGAGATTTGGATATTTTCCTTTGTGGATACAATCCTCCAGCTAGTCTAGAGAGTGAGTCTGGTGTTATGGGTGAACCAATGCCATATCATGATGCAAAAAATGGCGGTAAAAATAAAATGCTTAGAAATGATGGGGATTGGAATTTCACCGAAGTAACCGAGGAGTCCGGACTTAATCAAAACAATGATCGATTTAGTTTTGCATCAAGTTGGCATGATTATGATAGGGATGGAGATCTTGATTTGTACGTTGCAAATGACTATGGCAGAAATAATCTTTATCAGAATAACGGAGGAAAGTTTGTAGATGTTGCTAAAGAATTAGGAGTAGAGGACATGTCTGCAGGAATGTCTGTCAGCTGGGGAGATTATAATAGGGATGGATTCCCGGATTTATATGTAAGTAATATGTTTTCTTCTGCAGGAAATAGAATCACCTATCAAAGACAATTTAAATCGGGCGTTGATTCAAATTTACTAAGTGATTTTCGAAGGCACGCTCGAGGCAATTCACTTTTTCAGGCGGTTTCTGGTAAGTCCTTCAAGGATGTCAGTGAGGCCGTTAATGTTACGATGGGGCGTTGGGCTTGGGGTTCTCGATTTGCAGATATTGATAATGATGGTTGGCTTGATATATTAGTTGCCAATGGATTTATAACTGCTCCTGATTCAGGAGATTTGTGAAGTGTTTATTGGCGACAGGTCGTGTCGCAATCTCCACTTAGTGTTGATGCACCTTCAGATGAAATGTTAAAATATAAGCAAGGATGGAGAGCTTTAAATCGTCTCTTGCATAAGGATAGGTCCTTCAGTGGTCGTGAAAGAAATTGTGCTTTCATAAATTGTGAAGGGAAAGGGTTTGCTGATAACTCTGCAATCTCCGGATTTGATTTTCCTGATGATGCTAGGGCTATTGTTGCCACTGATTGGGATTTTGATGGAGATCTGGACGTTTGGCTAAGTTGTCGTAATGCTCCAAGATTAAGATTATTGGAGAATCGCTCTCAAAGCCAATCTCATTGGCTTGCGATAGAGCTAGAAGGCGATGGTGTTAAAGTAAATAAAAATGCCATTGGGGCTGAGGTAAATGTTTTTACTGATAAATCAACAAAACCTATCATGCGTACTGTTTATGCAGGTGACGGTTTTCTATCGCAGTCGGGAACTTTAATGCATCTTGGATTAGGTAATATTAAAAGAATTAACAAAGTTTCTGTGACCTGGCCTGACGGAACATCAGCTGACGTTAAGGGTATAAAAAAATCTAATGCTTATTTTATAAAATATGGTTCAAATAATGCTCAATTACTTGAATTGCCGCGTTATGAATCCATGAGGGCATCTGTTCAGGATGTTTTTCCTGACCAAGATGAGGCTAGGATTCTTCTTCCTGCCAGACTTCCATTGCCTGCACTGGATGAATTGTCTAAAATAAATAAACCAACTTTGATTAATCTGTGGTCAGCATCGTGTAAGCCTTGCATTGAAGAGCTTGATGAATGGTCTGAAAATGTTGAGAAAATCACTAGATCTGGTCTTCATATTCAATTGCTTAATGTTGATGGCGACCCTGTGATTAAATCGCCATACCCTTTCAATAATTTTTTAATTTCT